>OLLK01000275.1_pt1 | contig 100305 bp, 92 predicted proteins | sample 1604531 | NCBI WGS metagenome assembly OLLK01 (sample SAMEA104055722, study PRJEB20765) | soil metagenome | isolation source: soil | reverse complement strand
AGCCAAAACACGCCAGATAATTTGGGCTAAAGCCCATTAATATAGCTGATTTTTACCCGTTGACTGAAGTCAACGGCAATGAAAAATCAATCCAAGTCATTTCTAAACGGTTTTTTACAGAGACTGGAATTGAAACACATCGGCGCTAATAAACAGAAATGCTTAATGATGCTATTCTGTCCGTTCAAACGTTACTTTCACTCCATTTATCTTTTCAAACCTGCCCAGTACCTGGTTCACCATCGTCTTCCGGATAGCAACCTGGATGCTGCAATCCGTATCAAAATCCTGGCTCAGGATGGTTAAATCATCGTCCTTAACTATCTTCATCACCTCGTTCATTTGCAGATAATCAAATTGAACAACATATATGTCGTTGACAGTCTTTTGAATAATATGCGAGTGAGTGATTGCATCTTCGGTAGCAGTTTTGTAAGCGTTGATTAAACCCGGAACTCCAAGCAATGTCCCTCCAAAATAACGGACAACTACCACCACGATATTGGTCAGATCTTTCGATAACAGGGTGTTTAATATGGGGCGTCCGGCAGTCCCGGAGGGTTCGCCGTCGTCATTTAAACGAAAAACCGATCGGTCGATACCTAAGCGGAGCGCCCAGCAATGGTGGTTGGCTTTAGGGTGATCGGATTTTAAGCTGACCAATATTTCCTTTAGCTCAGCCTCGTTGTTTAACGGGAAAGCAAAAGCAAGGAATTTGCTGCCGCGATCGCGAAATGCGCCTTCGGACGGTTTTTCAATGGTGCGGTAAGTGTCGTCGAAAAGCATGGAACGATCAGGATCTGGCGATAATTATTACCGCAATAATGGCAATAACTATACCTATTTTGTTCATCAGGCTCAATTTTTCCTTAAAGATGAGAAAGCCGGTTAAGGCAGCCGCCACAATAAGCCCGATGTTCATGGCCGAAAACACTGTGGAAGGCGCCTTTGCCAAAGCACGGTGCGCCTTTAAGTAAAACAGGATATTGCCAAAATTGGCGATGCCCAGTCCCCAGCCAATAAAAATGTGCGGCCACGAAAAACGTATCTTCCCGGTGGCCACCTGGTAAACCAGCGCGAGGAATGAAAAGCCGAACGCCAGCACAAACACAAAAAACAGAGAAGTATTATAGCTAATGAGTTTTGAAGTAGCGATTTGCTTAAACAAAATGTCGATCACACCGAACCCGACAAAAACAACTAACAGAAATAACCAGGCATTTGCTTTGAGTGGCCGGTTCTTATTGTCGTTTAGCCGCGGGATGGTTAAAACAATAGCCACAAAGCCCAGGGCGATGCCAACCAGTTTAAGGGTGGTAGCTTGCTCGGAAAAAATAAAGAATGCGGCGATGATGGAGATCAACAGCGACAGGCGCTGCGCCATCTCCGTGCGGACAATGCCGGATAATTTGATGGAAGTGCCAAGGATGATAAAAACCGCCGGCAGTAAGAAGCCGAGGGCGACGTAACTGACGATGGGCGCCTCCTTCAAATGGCCAAATTGGGGCCGCAGTAATGCCCATGAAAGTAAGATGGCGGCTGAGTAATTCCATACAATAGCCTGGAAAACATCGACCTGGTAGCGCTTTGCAAGTTTTAGCATAATGGAGACCGTAATACTGCAGCAAATGCTCAGGAATACCCATAAGAGGCCAAGGGTGGTACCAGGTATTATTAGGGTTACAAGTTCCAGGGTAATATAAAGCTAAAAGTGAAGGGGTATTAAAGATTGGTTAAAATTAACAGTTTATCCTGGCCTATGCAATATTCGCCGTAGATATGGCCATTTATTTCGGGCGACCTGATGCCTTTATTTAAATAACCCGGTCCGGTAAAAATACGGGCCTCATCCCAAAGGCCCGCTTCGATAAACGATTTGAGGGTATGTGCGCCCCCCTCGATGATCACAGATTGTATATCCTGCAGGTAAAGCTGGTACAAAATATATTGCGGCACATACCGGTCGAAATCTTCAAGGGCAATGTATTTGACTTTTCCTTCTACGTCGGTCTTAATCTCATTAAATATTAGTGTTTCAACAGATTGATCAAAAAGATGGGAGTTTGGGTTTAAGGTTATTTTGCGATCGATCACTATCCGTTTAGGGTGCCTGCCGCTGCCGTAACGCACATTTAACTGCGGGTTATCAATGGCAGCGGTATTTTTGCCCACCAAAACAGCATCCTCTTCGCCCCTCCACTGGTGCACCAGTTTGCGCGATTCGGGGCCGGTGATCCAATGCTGGGAGCCATCCCCCGGCGCAAAAAAGCCATCGACGGTTTGTGCCCATTTTAATATCATGTATGGGCGATGTTTTTGCACCCGTGTAAAAAACCGCCGGTTGAGCCATTGGCATTCTTTTTCCAGCACGCCGGCAGTTACATTAACGCCTGCTTCCTGTAGTTTTTCAATCCCCTTACCATTAACGGCCTCAAAAGGATCGCGGCAGCCAACCACTACGTTAAGAATTTCGTGTTTAATGATCAGATCGGCGCAGGGCGGTGTTTTACCATAATGCGCACAAGGCTCCAGCGAAACATAAATGGTGGATCGCTTTAGCAGTTCAGCAGCATCATTAAACCGGCTGATCACCTGGTTAATGGCGTTTACCTCGGCATGCGCTTCGCCATATTTTTGGTGGTGGCCCTCTCCTATTATTTTATCATTATGAACGATCACCGCGCCTACCATCGGGTTGGGGCTCACGTAGCCTATACCCAAAGCGGCTAGCTCCAGGCAGCGCTGCATATATTTTTCGTGCTCGTGCATCGTGCAAAAGTAGCTTTTATGTTACTTTGCCGCATGGAAACCGTAAAGAATGTTTTTTTTGCTTTTCGCGAGGGCTTAAAAGGATTGTATGATCCGAATGAAGCGGAATCCATAACCCTGTTGGCCCTAAACGAAATAACAGGGTTCTCCAAAGCAAAACTTAAGGCATTCCCTGAAGAGCGGCTCAACCCAGATCAATCCAAACATCTCATCGGTATTTTAAGCCGACTAACAACCGGCGAGCCAATACAATACATCATCGGCCATACAGAATTTTACGGGCTGTCTTTTAAGGTTAACCCCTCCGTTTTGATCCCCCGACCGGAAACCGAGGAATTGGTTGAGTGGGTGATAGCTTCAGTGGGCAGTGAGCAGTTTGCAGTGGGCAGCATTTTGGATATTGGCACCGGAAGTGGGTGCATTGCCATTAGTTTGAAAAAGCATTTACCCGGTTTTAAGGTGTCGGCAATCGATATTTCGGAAGCCGCTTTGGAGACAGCGCAAGTAAACAGCAAACTAAATGGCGTGGACGTCAACTTTATTAAATCAGATATCTTATCCCCCGAAAAACCTTTCGCCTTTCACCTTGCGCCTTTCACCTTAATTATAAGTAATCCTCCCTACGTTACGCTGCACGACAAAACCCAAATGCACCAAAACGTAACCGATTTTGAACCGCATACGGCGCTATTTGTACCGGAAAATGACCCCTTGATATTCTATAAAGCGATAGCTGATTTTGCTGTTAAGAATCTGACCGAAAACGGCCTGCTTTTTTTTGAGATCAATGAAAGTTATGGTAAAGAAATAGTCGAGCTTTTGACAGCTAATGGCTTTAAAAACATTGAGTTAAGAAAGGATATGAGTGGAAGGGAGAGGATGATTAAATGTCTGAACCGTTGATTTACCTGATTTAGGTGATTACAATGATTTTCAAATCGGTATAATCATATAAGTTTTATTAACCAATACCACGGCAATAAAATCAGTGTAATCATATAAATCACAATAAATCTGTGATCAGCTACGCGGATGGTATTGTATAATCGTCCCTTTCAAATACTCCCTATCCAAATGCGTATATATCTCCGTTGTCGTAATGCTCTCATGCCCCAGCATTTCCTGTACAGCGCGCAGGTCGGCGCCGCCTTCAACCAGGTGGGTGGCAAACGAATGCCTGAAAGTATGCGGACTGATGGTTTTGGTGATACCGGTAAGCACTGCCAGATCCTTGATCATCAAAAAGATATACACACGGCTTAACCTCGAACCCCGTCTATTTAAAAACACCATATCCTCTTCCCCTTTTTTGATCGGGATATGCACGCGGATATTTTCGATCCAAATTTTAAGGGCTTTTACTGCTGAGCCGCCGATGGGTACCAGGCGCTCTTTGCTGCCTTTGCCGGTTACTTTGATGAATTCGATATCGAGGTACAGGTTGGATAGTTTTAGCTCCGTCAACTCGGATACGCGCAGGCCGCAGCCATATAAAACCTCCAAAATGGCTTTATTGCGCCCGCCTTCGGGTTTGGAAAGATCGATGGCATCGATCATTTTGTTGATATCTTCGTAGCTTAAGGTATCCGGCAGCTTGCGGGTGATCTTTGGCGATTCCAACAACTCCGACGGGTCGCTTTTGATCATATCCTCCATCAGCAAATATTTATAAAAGGCCTTTACGCCGGATAATATCCGGGCCTGTGAAGAGGGGATCATGCCCAACTCCACTACCCATCGTATAAAATCACGCAAGTTGCTTAAAGTGATGGTTTCCGGCTTTAGTTTAATTACTTGTATATCAGAAAATTGATAGAGTTTCTCGATATCCCTGGTATAGGCTTCAATCGAATTTTTTGATAGCGACCGCTCCAGTTTCAAATACGCCCTAAACCCCTTTATTGCCGATTGCCACTCCAATTGAAATTTTTTTAATGTTTTTAGCTAAGTTTGACCTGATGAAGATACAAATTATAAACGGCCCAAATTTAAACCTGTTAGGCGTTCGCGAGAAATCGATCTACGGCGACAGCAGTTTCGAAGCGTACCTGGATAAATTACGCGAACGTTACCCGGCTATCGAAATAGCCTATTACCAAAGCAACGTTGAGGGAGAGATCATCAATAAGATACACGAAGTGGGCTTTAACTTTGACGGTATTGTGCTGAACGCAGGGGCCTACACCCATACTTCCATTGCCATTGCCGACGCCATCGCCGCTATAAAAGCGCCTGTAATAGAAGTACATATCTCCAACGTTTATAAACGCGAAGAGTTCAGGCACAACTCGATGCTGGCCGCTAATTGCAGGGGCGTAATTGCCGGTTTTGGGATGAACTCCTATAGGTTGGCCATTGAAAGCCTTTTAGGAGAGTGATTTAACCGCAACGACCGCTAAGAAGGCGCAAAGAACACTGAGAAAAAGAATTGAAAAACTATTAAAAGCTTAGCGGCCTCTGCGTTTTCATCTTCGCGTTCTTTGCGGTAAAAATTCAAAAAGGTTGTTTTTACAGATACCAGATCAAAATACACTACCGTTTAACTAAAAGCTGAAGTTTATGACCAGGTTAACAAAAATCATTGCTGTAATAGCCGTTTCGTTTTTAACCTTATCCGCCCTCAGCGGCTTCGGCCAGTCGAAAGCAAAAAAGGAGGTATCAAAGAAGCGGAACGCCGAACGGCATGTAATGCACCTGCGTGATTCGGTGATGCGGGCGATTACCCGCACGGATACGTCGATCAATAGCCTGCTGCAAAGAGTTGAGCAGTATACAGCCACTTTTAACCAGATCAACAACAACCTGGCTGACGGCATTGACACGGCTGAAATTGGCGAAGAACTACCGTTAGTTGTGAGGCGCCTGGCTAAGATCAATTCAGCCTCGCACACACACCGTGCGGGCACTTTGCGTTATTTATTTGTTTTAAGGGATAACCTTGACCACTTGCAGGACAAACTGGAAGGCTGGCAGGGAGATCTTTCGGACATAGACACCATGCTGGTGCAAAACCAGGGCGACCTGATAAAATTTACGAAAGATACTATACTCAAAAGGGCGCCATCGGACAGTTTGCTGCGCGCGACCTATTTTGCGCAATTGAGGCAGGTCAGGGCGCTTTGGCGCCAGACTGATTCAGTTAACCGCGGGATACTGTTGAAAGTTAACCTGTTGCAGGACAAGGTCGCTATTAGCTATACCAGTGTGCTTGACGGTACCGACCAGATTGACGCAAAAATAAAAGGATTTGCAGCCAAAGCCATTGCCGGCGAATCGGAATACATCTGGAATGAAGCGCCGCACTTCCAGGACTTGAGTACTGCGATAAAAAGCACTGCCAAACTTGACAACCTGTTGCTGAGCTACTTTTTTAAGAATAACACCTTTGTACATTTGGCAGGCCTGGCTTTCCTGGTAATCATTTTTAGCTGGGTATTGTATAACCGTCACAAGGCTTTAAAAAAGGAAGATACCAAAGACGTTATCCCTGCCCAAGCGGGTTATATTTACAAGTTCCCTGTATTATCCCCCTTATTGTTGGTTACGGCAATAGTCCCCTTCTTTTACAATCATCCGCCGACAGTATTGCTGGAAATATTCTTTATCACGTCGCTCGTCCTCACGATGATCCTGTTAAAAAAAGAGACACCTAAGGACACTTTCCAATTTTTGCAACGGCTTTTTATTATTACCGTCGTCTATGCAATAAGTAATTTATTGATCCAGATTTCGAGCGTCGATCGTTATATCGTATTAGGCCTGTCAATTATTTCGCTGTTGCAGTCCTATAAATATTACAAGAAAGCGAAGACCTCACCCGAAGAGCAATTCCCATATGCTCTCACGGCGTTGAAAATATTTATGGGTTTGCAGGCGCTATCCATCGTTTTGAACATTAGTGGACGATTTAGCCTCGCGAAAATTTTTGGCGTAACTGCGGTCTTTAATCTATGGTTCCTGATCGTGCTTTACGTAGTGGTTAACATTATTATTCAAGCTATTTTCCTGCAGTTTGAAGCAAAAAAAGGCGGTAAAAGCATCATAAACTGGATGGATTACGACCTGGTGGAAAAGAAATTCAGGCAGGCACTGGTGATCATAGCGGGTTTATTGTGGATATTCAACCTGTTGCAAAACCTGGATATCGATGACTGGGCCGAAGATTATGTTCATGACCTCCTGAACCAGCATCAATCGGTGGGAGGAGCATCGTTTACGCTAGGCGGTTTTGTGATCTTTATCCTGGTTATTTGGGCGTCGTCCATCGTATCAAAGGTGATCAGTTATTTTTATGATGTTTCGTCCCAGCGGGTTACCGATCTGTCAGTTTTGAAACAAAAGAACCGCACCTCGGCACTGATCATCCGCATAGGCGTCTTCTCTGTTGGCTTTTTGCTGGCCGTTGCCGCCTCAGACTTCCCGCTTGATAAGCTCACCATCATCATCAGTGCTTTTGGCGTTGGTATTGGTTTTGGTTTACAGAATATTGTGAACAACCTTGTTTCGGGTTTGATACTCGCTTTCGAAAAACCGATTAATATCGGGGATGTGATAGAAGTTGACGGGCATACCGGGACCATGAAAGAGATCGGCATACGCTCAAGTAAAGTAGTTACCGGCGATGGGTCGGAAGTGATCATCCCTAACGGGGATTTTATATCGCACCAGGTAGTTAACTGGACCCTAAGCAATAGCAACCGCCAGATTGATGTGCGGGTTATCACTGCTTATGGCGTTGATTTAAATAGAGTTAAAGACCTGTTAAAAGGATTATTGGCCAATCGGGATGATATTATGAGCAAGCCAGCGCCTGCAGTGTTTATAAATAACATCAACGAAAGCGCCGTTGAATTCAAGGTACTATTTTGGGAAGCAGATATCAGCACGACCGGCGAACTTAAGAGCAAAATACTGGCAGAGATTTATGGGCTTTTGAGCAAAGAAGGCATCGCGTTACCAGGTACCCGCAAGGATATTTATGTGCACTTCCCGGAAGGTGTGCCCTTGCCTGATGCCACTAAAACTGATAAGAAAGACAAGGAATCTAAATAAAATCCGACTGATCCAGATCGGTGAAATGGCGCTTTTTGTTTACAAAAAAGTCCCAAACAATACCGCGTTTGTACATCCCCGTTAGGTGATTGGTCTTCGGCTTCCCAATTTTAGGCAGAGCCGATCTCTTTGTCCGGAAAATAAAATTCTGATGCGCGCGGCTAACTGCCCAGGCATCTTTGCGTTTTCCTTCGGACAAGAACCGGAATAAGGCGATAAGGTCCAGCCAAATCCTGATAAATATTACCCACAACCCCCGCCAAAACGGGAGGTTATTTTTTAGCAGCAACAAGTTGTTCCTGAAGTTGAGGAAGGTTTTGAATGGATTTTCCACGTTTAGCGTACCGCCGCCCACATGGAAGACTTCCGATTCCGCGCAGTACATCACCTTATAACCCATGTTTTTCAGTCGCCAGCAAAGGTCAATCTCCTCCATATGCGCAAAAAAGCGGTCATCAAAACCTCCGGCTTCAACCCAGCAATGCTTTTTTATAAACAAAGCCGCACCAGTCGCCCAGAAGACTTCTTTAGATTGATTGTACTGCCCATTGTCAGTTTCTATCTCGTAAAATATCCTGCCCTGGCAAAAGGGATAACCATACTTATCAATAAATCCGCCTGCTGCACCCGCATGCTCAAAATGATCTTTCTGGGCAAATGCTTTTATTTTGGGGGCTGCGGCTGCGATCAACGGGTCGCTTTCCATCAAGCTGATCACGTGTTCTATCCAGCCATCATAAACCTCAACATCAGAATTGAGCAGGACATAATAGTCAGCATCAACCTGTTCCAGCACTTTGTTGTAGCCGCCGGTAAAGCCATAGTTTTTATCGTTTTGGATGACCTTAACTGATGGGTAATTTTGGTGCAGAAATGCGACTGAATCATCCGAAGAGGCGTTATCGCCCACAATGATTTCCAGTCCCGGCCACGTTGAACTTAGCACTGAAGGTAGAAATTGTCGCAGGTAGTTAACGCCGTTCCAGTTCAGGATCACTACGGCAACTTTAGGAGCTTGGTTCATTTGTTCATTAGTTCATTAGTTCACTGGTACAACGTTTATTAATTTATTGTTCATTGCTCATCGTGGCACGTTGCGGTCGCCATCCTGCTAAAATCCAAAAAAAATAGACAAGTTTGCAACATACAACAAATGAACTAATGAACAAGTGAACTAATGAACATCAAGCGGCTTAATTTTCCATCTCCTGTGCGACCACAGCCAGTATTCGGGTTTTTCTTTTATTAGCTCTTCCAGGTATCTCACGTGTATTTCGGTGATCTCGTAAGGTTGTGTTTGTTTTGGTTCTTCAACCAGCGGTACAAATGTATAAGTATAATGCCCCCTTTTTACCAGGTCGATGCGATAAAATATCACCACGCAGTTTATCATCTTCGATATTTTCTCCACTCCTAAAAAAACTGCCGTCGGCTGGTTCAAAAACTGGATAAAGTGTTTGGCGTCCTCGCGGGTTGGGGTTTGATCGGATGCCAGCACTGTAAACGTCAGTTCGTTTTTTGTTTCCACTATCTTGCGCAGCGTTTGCCGCATCGAGATCATTGTTGCGCCGAAGCGTGAGCGCGTACGGTTAAAAAAATCAGTAAACACTTCATTTGATTGCGGTTTATAAACGATCATCCGTTTATGATCTGTCAAAAAGCCAAAACTCAAACATGCCATTTCCCAGTTGCCATAATGACCCGCAGCTGCCAGGATGCTTTTTCCCTGTTTAAAATAGCGGTCAACTAATTCCGGGTTGGTGCAGATCATCCGCTTATGCACTGATTTAGCCGACATACTGATCGATTTGATCGTCTCCATCATCAGGTCGGCCATGTATTTGAAGTATTTTTTTTCGATAGCGGCGCGTTCCTCAGCCGACTTTTCAGGAAAGGAATTGCGCAGGTTGTCGTGTACTACAGCACGCCTGTAACGAACGATGTAGTAAAGAATGACGAACAGGAGATCGGCAACAAGATATAAACACCAAAAAGGCAGCAGTGAAACCAGGTACAAAAACAACGTACCCAGTCGTGAAAGCCCTTTTTTTATCATTATTTTCGCAAAATTTTGCTGCAAACTTATAATATATGATCGAAAAAGGCGCTGTGTTCCCGATGTTTTATCTGCCGCCGGTGGAATATTTTGTAAACCTGATAGCTTACAAACCGGGTATAATGATGGAGCGCGAAGAACATTTCCCCAAGCAAACTTACCGCAACCGCGCCCAAATTTATTCGCCCGATGGCGTATTGTCGCTTACGGTGCCTGTGGTAAAGGGCTCCAAGCAGCACACCAAAATAAAGGATGTAAGAATAAGCTACGACTTTAACTGGCAGCGGCTGCACTGGCAAAGCTTGCAGGCCTGTTACCGCCGGTCGGCTTATTTTGAATATTACGAGGATGACCTGGCGCCGTTTTACGAAAAGAATTTTTCTTTCCTGTTTGACTATAATGAGCAGCTATTGCAGTTTATTTTAAAGTCGATAAAACTAAAATTGGAGTTTAGTTATACAGAAAGCTACCTAGATGAATTGGCCGGTTTAACTGACCTGCGTAGCGCTTTCAACGCAAAAACAGAACCTGATTTTGACCAAAAGCAGTATATCCAGGTATTTGATGAACGAAATGGTTTTACGAAAAATTTGAGCATTGCCGATCTGCTGTTTAACCAGGGACCGCATTCCATGAATTATTTGTAAACTTTTATACAATTGAGCCTATTTTGCAACATTAACGTTACTTTAACATGTTTTAAATATTTGTGCCCGAGATTTGCACAGAATTAAAAAATGAAGGAAAGCAGTTTCGCTTATACCAACAAACTAAAGATGGCTAAATGGTTTTTAACCATTGCGGTTGTTTTGTTTGTTGCCAAGCCTTTCCTGGGGTACACCATCGACCGCTCCAACCCAGTAGCTGCGGTAACCATACTCGTCAAGTCTTTCACCAAACGCAAACTGGAATTTGTTGAGAACAGCAAGTACGATATTAAAACAGTACAAAAAAAATTAGCCGATCCGGTTAATGCACTGTTTTTACTCTTTTCGTGCCTTTTAAGCATTATATACCCATTAATTGAGGAGGCGCTTAATGTTGGCGGCAATTTTATCCGCAGGCTAAAACTCAGTTTATTCCCTGCTCCCGACGCCTGGCTTCTCAACGGCCAGCTTATTATTTGATTTTAATGACATCCTGCAATCTCATTGCGGGAACTTCTCTCTTGCAAGCCGCTCAATATGGGCGATAGCTGCATTTTTCACTACTATTTTTTCGGTTTATTAAGCCGGTCTGATAAAACGACCAGCTCATAAAGTCATCAAAATCAAATTCTAAAAAAATGAAAAGCTTAAAATCATATACCGCACTGATCATCATAGCGATGATTGCCTGCGCCACTAGTATTTTTGCACAATCAAATAACGGGGCCGATGTTCCTCAAAATATTGCCGCCGCTTTTAAAACCAAATATCCGGATGCGCAGGTAAAAAGCTGGATAACAAACAACGATGGCTATACCGCCAAGGCCAAAGGCTCCAACGGTAAATATTTTGCGTCGTTCGATAAAAGCGGCAACTGGACCAAAACAGTAACCACCTACTACTGGCCGGGGCACTTAACCCCCGAGGTGCGTAACGCCTTTAGGAAAAGCGAATACGGCGGCTGGCACATCTACCGCACAAACGTTGTTGAAACGCCTGCCGGCAAGTTTTACCAGGTGTTGGTTGATGATTCAAACCACAAGATCAACGCCAACCACCAGGAACTGTTTACCGAAGACCGCCTGGTTGAATATAAGGCGACCGGTGAATTGGTGGTTGATAAAAACATCAACTACAATCCAACACTTGATTAAATAAACTCTTTTTCCGCAGCCATTTCCTGCAATGGCATGCAGCCATCATTGGTAAACGGGGCGATCGGAATACTATCGACCCCGGCTGCCCTATTATTTTAATTAAATTATATAACAGTGTTGCTAGTAAAAAGATGCATTTGTCCCGTGCTCTTGCTTGTTCTTGTTCATCATGCATTCGCGCAGCAGTCCTCTTCGCCAATATCCTTAAAAAGTATATTGCAAAGCGTTGACCAGCATGCCCCGCAAATATTAACTGATTCGGCCGCGATCGCTATCCGTAAGGCGCAAGCCGAAGAAACAAGCCATAACTGGCTGCCCAATCTTAGCCTGAATTACCAGGCCGATATTGGTAGCAGCAATAATGTTACCGGCCCTTATTTTGGTTTTGGCATTATACCCTCCAGTTCGGGCGGTATACATAACTCGAATGTAACCACAGCGATGTCTGACGACCTTGGCATAGCCGAACTTGACTGGGAGGTATACAATTTTGGCAAGTACCGTGCGCAAAACCACGTGGCCAAATCGGATATCAGCGTTGAGCAAAACAATTTTGCCCGTTCGAAATACGACCTGCAGGCTTATACCATCAGCGGGTACCTGCAGTTGCTGCGTTTGCAGGATTTTATCGGCATCCAATACCGCGATATCCGGCGTAACCAGGAGATATTACGCTCCATCGTCAGCCTGGCCAAAAGTGGTGTTCGCGCCGGGGTTGACACCAGCATTGCCGAAGCCGAGCTTTCCAAAGCACGGCTTAATTATATTGAGCTAAATAATCAGCTGAAACAAGTACAGCTGCAGCTGTCGGCAGTGAGTGGTTATCCTTACCAGGCAATTGTTCCGGACAGTACCATGGAAATGACCCTGATCAACCAACCAGCTGCTTACCTATTCCCCGAAGACACGCTTAACCACCCATTGATCAATTATTACCGCTCCGTTGTCGAAAACAGCCTGCAACGGGAAAAGCTGGTAAAAAATCTTTATAACCCTAAACTTATGCTTGAGGCAGCCACCTGGGACCGCGGCTCGAGCGTGGATGCCGCCGGCAACTATGGTGGCCTGGGCTCGGGTTACGGTTTCCAGCGTGGCAATTACCTGGTTGGCCTGGGTGTTTCCTTTAACCTGGTCGACCTTAAACGGCGGCAACTAAAGCTAAATACGCAAAAAGCAGCCACGTATTACGACCAAAAACAACTGCAGGAACAGCAGCGCTTGTTATCGGTTAGCGCCAGCCAGGCAGATGCGGAAATGCAAACCGCGCTGGACAGGTTGAAGGAGATCCCAAACCAGCTCAACGCCGCGAACGCCAGCTACCGCCAAAATTTATCGCTGTATCGGAACGGCCTGTCGGATATCGTAACGCTGGATGCGGCGCTCAATATCTTGTACCGTGCCGAAACGGATTATATGCAGGCTAAATATGATTATGCCAATGCGCTTTTCAAAAAGGCGATTACGGAGAACCAGGTGAATTCAGTGTTAAACTTATTAAAATGAGTAAAATGACCATCGAAAGAACCGAAATACTCCTTCATCTTCTTTCCGCCGCAGGCGAAGAGATATCGAATAAATTGCAGCTACCCTCTTTCCCGCTTGCGGAAGAGAGGGTGGTCGAGCGCAGCGACGACCGGGTGAGTCGAATCGCGTGCCAGGAATTGGCGGTAATGTTCGCCCGGACGACTCACCTTCCCCAACCGTGTTGGGGACTGGTCTACCCTCTCTTCGCCTGCGGCGGAAAGAGGGTAGCTGCATTTATTTTATTTTTCGAAAGCTTATTGTTTTTAACCCCTGGCAACACGCATCACTGCGTTTTGCTAAACTTATTAAAATAAAAACTATGTCAATGGTCACATCAGCGCTGAAAAGGCCGATCACCGTAGTGGTGATCACAGCGAGCCTTTTGATTTTTGCAGTGCTCAGTGCAATCAATATACCGATAGATATTTTCCCGAAGCTCAATCTTCCTACAATTTATGTTATCGAGTCATACGGCGGTATGTCGCCGCGGCAAATGGAAGGTTTTTTCTCCACCCGCATGCAGGACCAGTTCCTTTACATCAACGGGGTAAAAACCATCACCAGTAAAAACATAACGGGTTTAACCCTTATCAAACTGTCGTTTTATGAAAGCACTAACATGGCCGAAGCCTCGGCGGAAGTTGCTTTGCAGGTAAACCGGGCAATGAAATTTTTTCCGCCCGGCGCTTTACCACCGCAGGTAATCCGTTTTGATGCCTCATCGCTGCCGGTTGGTGAACTGGTATTGTCAGCAAAGGCGCGCAGCCTTAAAGATATTTATGATATGGCAACCACCCGGGTACGGCCATTGTTCGCATCAGTGCCCGGTTTATCGGCGCCCCCGCCTTTCGGCGCCAACTCGCGCTCTATCGTAGTAAGTGTTGATCCGGATAAGCTGCGGAGCTACAATTTAACCGCGGATGAAGTGGTGGAAGCGCTGGCCAAGTTTAATGCCATGTCTCCTTCGGGCTACCTGCGCGTAAACAATATCATGTTCACTACCACTGTTAATACGCTTGAAAAAAATGCGGAAGACTTTGGCAGTATCCCAATAAAAACCGAGGACGGTGCGCCTGTGTTTGTTAAGGATGTTGCAAGGGTGACCGATGCCGCTGATGTTACAGTGGATTACGCGCTGGTGAATGGCAACCGTTCGGTATATATCCCGATAATAAAAACCGCAGACGCTTCCACCTGGTCGGTAGTACAGGACCTGAAAAAGAAAATACCGGAAATGCAAAGCCTGCTGCCCGACGATGTAAAGATATCCTACGAATTCGACCAGTCAGTCTTCGTAGCGAACGCTGTAAAAAGCCTGATGACCGAGGGCGGCCTTGGGGCCTTGCTTACCGGCTTAATGGTATTGCTTTTTCTTCGCGACCTAAGGAGCAGTTTGATTGTGGTTATCACCATTCCTGTTTCGATATTGATAGGAGTGCTTTTGTTGGGTTTATGCGGGCAAACCATCAACATCATGACCCTGAGCGGATTGGCGCTTGCCATTGGTATACTGGTGGACCAGGCAACGGTGACGATAGAAAACATACACCAGCACCTGGAAATGGGTAAATCAAAACGGTTGGCCATCTATGATGCTTGCGAAGAAATATCATTCCCATTGTTGCTGATATTACTGTGTATTCTCGCGGTATTTGCCCCGTCCTTCCTGATGAACGGCGTGCCCAAGGCCATGTTTTTACCGCTATCGCTGTCCATTGGTTTAACTATGATCGTTTCGTACATTTTAGCGCAAACATTGGTACCTATTTTAAGCAACTGGATGATAAAAGCCGAACGCTACCAGGTATATCATCATGATAAAATACATGCGCACGCAGGCGAGGCCTTTGACAAGCCTGAAGAAATTCAAATAAACAGGCACCTGGAGGAGGAACGGAACCACCCTGAACAAAATGATTTTTTTGAAAAGGTAAAAATACGGTTCATAGGTATAATCACCCGCCTTATGCCCCATAAGAAATTAATAATCCCTGTTTACCTGGTTAGCATGATAGCGCTTGCAGGGCTTTGTTTCGTCGTCATTGGCAAGGATATGATGCCTAAAATAAATAACGGGCAATTCCAGATCCGGATAAAAGAACCCGACGGCACCCGGCTGGAAAGGACAGAGGATGCAGTAAAGCTAATTTTAAAAATTATCGATAAAACAGTTGCCCATCACGTAGCCATAACTTCGGCTTATGTTGGCCTGGTGCCAAGCAGCTATGGCACCAGTAACCTGTATGTTTTTAACGCGGGCACTAACGAAGCCGTATTACAGGTTGAACTTGATCAAAGTTATAAAATAAACACGGACGATCTGAAGGACGCGCTGCGTAAAAACATTGCTTATGCCTTGCCTGATCTGAGGATAACATTTGAGCCGATAGACCTGACCGAAAAGATCATGAGCCAGGGCGCATCTACCCCTATTGAAGTGCGCGTGGCTGGAAAAGATATGGTGCAGATTGAAGGTTACGCTGATAAAGTTGTTGATAAAATGAAGCATATCAGTTACCTGAGGGATGTACAGATTGAGCAACCCCTTAAAACGCCTGTAATAGCCATTACACTCGACAGGCTTAAAGTAGCACAGCTTGGATTAAATGTTTCAGATATCGGTCGCTCGGTTACCGCCAGCACCTCGTCAAGTCGTTTTACCGAAAAAAATCAATGGCTGGACGAGAAGGTAGCCTATACTTACCAGATTCAGGTTGAAATACCCGAATACGTTATGAATACAATGGATGAGCTGAAGGAGATCCCTTTGCTAAAGGGGAAAAGCAGCCCCACCCTTGCGGACGTAGCCGATTTTAAAGTTAGTTATGAACCCGGCGAATACGACAGGACGGGCCCCAGGAGATTTATAACGGTAAGCGCCAATATTTATAAAAAAGATTTGGGGACGGCGACCACCGAAGTGCAAAATATATTAAAATCAATAGGCGCACCGCCAAAAGGATTAGTTGCTGAAGTAAAAGGAATGTCAAGCTTGCTTGCTGATACCTTAAGCAGCCTTCAAAACGGCCTGATGTTCGCTATCCTTGTTATATTTTTATTACTGGCAGCCAATTATCAATCGTTTAAATTATCGCTAACCGTACTGGTTACTATTCCCGCAGTAATACTGGGCTCGCTTACGGCACTATTGTTAACAGGCTCCACGCTCAATTTACAATCCTATATGGGGATGATCATGAGCACCGGTGTTTCGGTAGCTAATGCCATATTGATAGTCACCACAGGTGAAAGCCTGCGGCTGGAATTCCGGGATGCAACCCGCGCAGCTATTACCAGCGCCTCCGTCCGTTTGCGGCCGATATTGATGACCAGCTTTGCCATGATAGCGGGTATGATTCCGATGGCGTCGGGTATGGGCGAGGCCGGGGAGCAATCAGCGCCGCTGGGCCGCGCCGTTATCGGCGGCTTGTTCGCCTCAACCTTTGCTGCCTTATTTATTTTACCACTGGTATTCGCATGGTTTCAAAATAAAACGACCTATAGCCATCCATCATTAATGCCTGAAGAATCACCTGAAACCACACATTTAAATATTGAAAAAGCATGAAACACAGATCATATTTGTTAATAGCCATAACTGGTTTGTTCGCGGCCTGCTCAGGTAATCAAAAACCTGTTGACCTTACCGTATCAGCAAAACAAACCGCTAATAAATACCAGTTCGGTACGGTAGCTGAAAAAGCGCTGTCGAGTTCGGCAAAATTGCCGGGCCGCTTAGTTCCTTTTAATGAGGTAAACCTTTTCCCCAAGGTGAACGGCTTTGTTAAAGAAGTTTATGTCGATCGCGGATCGATCGTCAAAAAAGGTCAGCTACTGGTGGTTTTGGAAGCGCCCGAAATGGAATCGCAACTCCAATCGGCCAATTCAAAATATGTGCAGGCCCAGGAAAACGCGCAAGGCAGCAAGGAAAAATTTGAACGGCTGAGCGCCGCTGCCAAAGAGCCAGGTTCCGTATCGCCCCTCGATCTGGACAACGCCCGCGATAAGATGAAGGCCGACCAGGCGATGGTGCAATCGGAGTATTCCAATGTGCAATCGGTTAAAACCATGTTTGATTACCTGCATATTTACGCCCCATTTGACGGGATGATCATCACCCGTAATATATCTCCCGGCGCTCTTGTCGCCCCCGGAAAAACCACCGACCAGCCGATGCTGGTGCTGCAGGATATTCATAAAATGCGTTTAACTGTTTACATACCGGAGGATTATGTTGACAAGGTAGACCTTAGTCAGCCCGTGTCGTTCACTTTTAACGCAATTCCGGGCGAAGTACAAAAAGCCAAGATCAGCCGTTCGGCAAATTCGTTAGGTTCCATGCAGCAGGAAGCGATTGAAATAGACATCTCCAATGCAAACGGAATGCTGAAACCGGGTATGTACGCCGATGTAAATATCCCGATGCGATCGGGTGTAAAATCATTGCTGGTGCCCAACAGCGCTATCGTGCGCTCGACCGAGCATGAGTATGTGGTGAAGGACAGCAGCGGAAAAGCCGACCTCGTCAACATAAAAGAAGGCCTGGCCAGCGGTGATTCCACTGAAGTATTCGGCAGTCTTAAACCCAATGATAAAGTGATGCTCCACGCCTCCGATGAAATTAAACAGGCCGAAGAATTATAAAAAAAAATAAGTTTTGGTTGTTTTGTGAACCGTCGGTACCGAAAGGGCCGCCGGTTTTTTGTTTCAAGGTTGGTTTCATCGCCAACTCTTCATTTGTATATGATGGCATTTTAAGCATGAAATGCCATATTCTCAACCCTACCCGTCATTAATTATTAAAATCTTTTGCAAATATGAAAATTGTTAATACTTTTACACCCATCAGTGTGATAGGAATTATAGGTTTGATAGGTTCGATTACATCATTTATTATGAATATTACTGCTGATATTTTATAAAAACAACATAAATCATTTTCTCAATTAAAAAATTCAACACTAAACACAGCAACATGAAACTACGTTACTTAACCAGGTTAGCACTCCTACTGAGTATCCTTTTTGCATCCGTTATTGTAAAAGCGCAACAGAATGACAATGTGATCAACCTGCTCCTGAAAAAGAACCTGATCAGCCAAAAAGAAGCTGATTCTCTCCGCTCCGATGAAGCGATCAAAGCGCAGGCCAAAAAAGACAAAGAACACGTCATTTCCGTAGGCACCAAAGCTCTGCAAATAAGCGGCTTGCTGCAAGAGCGCTACCAGGGCTTCCAGCAAACTGGTGTTAACGATGCGTTCGACCTGCACCGTATCCGCCTGATCGTACAGGGCAACGTAACCAACGACTGGGCCTATTACACTCAAACCGAGCTTGCGGGCTCCGGTGTAAAACTGGTAGATGCTTATACTTCCTATAAATTCGGCGACTACCTGAAGTTTACTGCGGGCCAGTTTAAAATTCCATTTTCGCTGGAAAGCTTAACATCTGATGCACAGCTTGAGTTTATCGACCGGTCGCAGGTAGTTGAGGCACTGGTTGGCCGATCTAAAGACGTTATCTCGGCCACTCCCGGTAACCAGCAAGGCCGCGATATTGGTGTACAGATTAATGGAAGCTTCGTCAAACTGGATGACCGTTACCTGTTCGACTATACCTTCGGCGTATTTAACGGTGCCGGATATGATGTTACCACTGATAACAATGACCGGAAAGATTTCGGCGGCCGCTTCAGCGTACACCCTATAAATAACCTGATCGTTTCAGCTGATTTTTATAATGGCTGGGATGTTTTTGGTACACCTGCAAAAGGCCAAACCCGTAACCGCACCGGCTTTGATGCCAGGTACGTGATCGGCCCGCTGTCTGTTCAGGCTGAATATGACAAAGGAACTGATGGCACCGTAAAAAGAGACGGTTACTTTGCACAGGCGGCATTTTTCGTGGTGCCAAAAAAACTGCAACTGGCCGCCAAATATGACACTTATGATCCCAGCAAGGCCGTACCAACCGACCGTACCTGGATATATACCGGCGGTGTAAACTATTTCTTTAACGATTGGGCCAAGATATCTGTCGACTTCCTGGATCGCCGCGAAGAAGTAGCCACCAAACAGGTAAACAATAACATTTTCGAAGCTCAACTTCAACTAGCATTTTAAATAAAACAACATGAGAAAGACATTATTAAAATGGCCGGTCCTGGCATCTATTGCGGCCGCTTTACTAGTTTCTTCGTTTGTTAAACCGCTGCCCCCTAAGCCTGCAACAGATGATTTACAAGGAACGATCAGCATGTCCGGGGCGTTTGCCTTATACCCTATGGCGGTAAAGTGGGCAGGCGAATTTAAAAAGCTGCACCCAAAGGTAACTTTTAACATTTCAGCCGGCGGGGCCGGTAAAGGCATTACCGACGTGCTGTCGGGACTGGTGGATATTGGCCTGGCTTCGCGCGACATTGACCCTGCCGAAGTAAAAAAAGGCGCGTATACCGTTTATGTAACCAAAGACGCTGTTGTGCCAACATTTAATACCGGCAACCCTAATGCAGCCGCATTGCTGGCAAAGGGTGTTAAAAAGGGCCAGTTTAACGATGTTTTTGTAACAGGAAGCATTAAAGATTGGAAACAGCTTGCCGGTAAAGCATCAGTGCCTATCCATATTTATACCCGCTCGGATGCTGCGGGCGCTGCTGAAACCTGGGCCAAGTTTTTTGGCAAAAAGCAGGAAGACCTGCTGGGCGTAGGCGTTTACGGCGACCCGGGTTTGGCACAAGCAGTTCAAAAAGACGTTACCGGCATTGGTTTTAATAACCTGGCTTACCTGTATGATATGAAAACACGCAAACAGGTAGCCGGTGTGCATGCCCTGCCAATAGATATTAACGGAAACGGTAAGATCGATGCAGACGAAAACTTTTATTCCACTATCGATCAGCTCACTGATGCAATTGCCGCCGGAAAATATCCTTCGCCCCCGGCCCGTAACCTTGGGTTTGTATTTAAAGGCAAACCAAAGCGAAAAGAACTTACCGAGTTTGTAAAATATGTTTTGTCGGCAGGGCAGGCATTTGTTGACGAAAATGGATACATCCAGCTATCCAAAACTAAGATACAGGAAGAATTGAAGAAGGTGGAATAAGATGTGGCTGATTGGGTTGATTAAGTTGCATTAAGTTGATTAGGTTGAATGAGTAAGCATTCAATTTTATGAAACCGGTCGACTTAATCTAACCCAATCAGCTTAATTTGGAAATTGATTGTGGTTGATTGGGTTAGGTTAAGTTGATTGAGCTAGCCTTTTTTCAACTTAGTTAACCTAATCAACTCAATCAACTTAATCAACTCAAAAACATGTACCGACTACGACTATTAAAAGATAAAATATTCTCCAAAGTGATGCTGGTATTCACCGTACTATCAGTATCTATAGTGCTGTTTATAGCCGTAGGGTTGTATTCTCATTCCATCCCAGTTTTGCACCAGCTTTCCTGGTGGAAACTGATCACATCAAGCGTTTGGAAGCCTCTGAAGGGGTTGTTCGGTTTCTATCCGTTCATCATGGGCACGCTGTGGGTAACCGGAATTGCCATCATTATCGCGTTACCGCTTTGTATACTCACGGCAGTTTACGTTACGGAATATGCGCCATCGCGGGTAAAAAAAGTGCTTAGCCCATTTGTTAACCTGCTCTCAGGCATCCCGCCGGTTATTTTTGGCGTTTGGGGCGTGCTTTTCATCATCCCATTGATACAGAACCACATCGCCCCGCATTTTGTTGATTTTTCAACGGGGTACAGCGTATTGGCAGGCGGTATCGTGCTGGCGGTAATGATCTTCCCGCTCATCGTGAGTATTATAACTGAAGTGCTGCGCACCATTCCGCAGGATCTGCGCGATGCTTCATCATCGTTGGGGGCTACCAAATGGGAAACTACCAAAAAAGTTGTATTGCGTAAGGCGCTGCCCGGCATTATAGCTGCGCTGGTGCTGGCCATCTCGCGCGCCTTCGGCGAAACTATTGCGGTGCTGATGGTTTGCGGTAACAATGCGGTGGTACCCCATTCAGTTTTTGATCCCGGATATCCCCTGCCCGCGCTCATCGCCAATAATTATGGTGATATGATGTCGATCCCGTTGTATGATTCGGCACTGATGTTTGCGGCTTTGCTGCTTTTCATCATCATTTTATTATTTAACATCATTTCGAGGGTGATATTAGCCCGCCTGGAAAGGAAACTAGCAGCATGAAAAGAAGAAAATTCGAGGAACTGTTTTTCAAGGGGCTTATGCTGCTGGCCACCATTATCATCTCAGGCAGCCTTTTCCTCATCGTAGGCACCATATTTTATAAAGGGGCGCCTTACATGAATTTGGATATGATCACCAAGACACCGGGCGGCGGTTTTTATATCGGCAAGGAAGGTGGCATCTTAAATGCCATTATCGGTTCGCTCTACATCGCCGGCGGCGCTACAGTACTGGGCCTTTTCATCAGCATACCCGTCGCCATTTTTATCAATATGTACATCAATGGCAAAACTTTCCTGGCCAATACACTCCGGATGGCATATGATGTACTTTTTGGTATTCCCTCCATCGTTTATGGAGCCTTCGGCTTTTTGATCATGGTGTATTTTGGATTGCGGGCTTCGCTTTTAGGGGGGATCATCGCGGTTACCTTACTTGTCATCCCGATTTTAGTCAGAACATTGGACGAAGTTATCCGCACCGTTCCATCAGAACTTGGTGATGCAACATTATCCCTCGGCGCTACCCGCTGGGAGACTGCAAAAGTTATTTTGAAGCAAATCAGACCCGGTATTTTTACGGCGATATTGTTGTCCTTCGGTCGCGCAATCGGCGATGTGGCATCAGTATTATTTACAGCGGGTTTTAGTGACAATATACCCACATCGCTGCATGAGCCTGCAGCCTCGCTCCCACTGGCCATCTTTTTCCAGCTGAGCAGCCCTGTGGCTGAGGTGCAGGGACGCGGCTACGCTTCAGCATTAGTTTTAACCATCATTGTATTGATCATCACCATATTATCAGAAATATGTATCAGGAAGTTTTACAAACAGAGAACGTAGTGGCGAAGAAGACGCACATTAGTGTTAAGGATTTAAATGTGCACATCGGCAACCAGCATATTTTAAAGGATATCTTTATTGATATTCCTGATAAAAAAGTAACATCCATCATCGGTCCGTCAGGTTGCGGTAAAACCACCTTGCTAAAGACCTTTAACCGGTTGCTGGATAATTCGAGCGACGTAAAGATCACCGGCCAGGTACTTGTCGACGGCGAAAACATCTACGACCCCAATATTGAGGTAACCCGCATCCGCAAAAAAATGGGGCTGCTATCGCAGCGTCCTTGTCCGCTGCCTATGTCCATCTATGATAACGTAGCATACGGACCGCGCATCCATGGCACCCGCAAAAAAGCTGTGCTGGACGAGCTGGTTGAAAAGCAGCTACGCGCTACGGGCTTGTGGGAAGAAGTAAAGGACCGCCTTAACGCCTCAGCAAATCGCCTGTCTATTGGGCAGCAGCAACGTTTGTGCCTGGCACGTGGCCTTGCTGTTAATCCCGAGATCATTTTAGGTGATGAATCCACCTCTGCTCTCGACCCTGTATCTACCCATATCATCGAGGACCTGTTTATGAAACTGAAGGAAAAGTATTCCATTGTTTTGGTTACGCATATCCTGAGGCAGGCGGCAAGGATCTCGGACTATATCATCTTCGTTTACATGGGCAAAATCATCGAAGCCGGTCCGGCACAGCAGGTTTTGCAGGATCCGCAGGAAGAGCTGACCAAGCAGTACGTAAAGGGATATATCACATAATGGTCATTAGCCATTGGTCATTAGTTATGGGCCATTGGCTGAATGCTTTTCTTTTGGTTTTTTGATGAAATTTGATTGCTTTTTGTACGATTATTTGCTAAAACAGGTGAAAATCAAGTAAAATTGCTTGAATCCGATTAATATTCGGTCCACTATCCCGTTTTTCAGATTGGCATAAACAATTTTCGATAAAAATCGACAACATTTATTGCAATTTCCCCGTATATTGCGCCATTTAGTAGCTAATAAATGGCATTTAACTACCAGCGTATTGTGATTAAGATTGGATCAAACGTCCTCACTAAAAAGGATGGATTACCCGACCTTGACCGTATAGCGCACCTGGTTGAGCAGATCGCTGCGATAAAGCGGGGCGGTAAAGAAGTGGTGCTGGTTTCGTCCGGCGCGGTAGCTTCAGGTAAAAGTTTGATCAGTATCTCTGAGAAATTTGATTCCGTGGCTACCCGGCAGTTGTTTGCCTCCATCGGCCAGGTTAAACTCATTAATACTTACGCAGGCCTTTTCGAAAAATACAATATCCTGTGCTCGCAGGTGCTGGTTACCAAAGAAGATTTCCGCGACCGGCTTCATTACCTGAACATGAAAAACTGCCTTAAAATATTACTGCAGCATCATGTTATCCCGGTTGTGAACGAAAATGACGTTGTATCGGTTACCGAACTGATGTTTACCGATAACGACGAACTTGCCGGGCTGATCGCTTCCATGCTCAACGCACAGGCGCTCATCGTGCTCACCAATGTCGACGGCATTTATGACGGTGATCCCGAAAAAGAAGACACCAAAGTTATTGAAGAGATAAGCGGCAAAGGTCTTGATTTCTCCTCATTTGTGAGCTCCGGCCGTTCGCAATTCGGCCGGGGTGGCATGATCACCAAATCAACCATGGCGCAAAAAGTGGCGCAGCTGGGCATCTCCGTACACATTGCTAATGGCACAAGGGATAATATTTTAGTTGACGTGTTGGAGAATAATATACCGCACACGCATTTTGTCCCCAGCAAAACAGCCTCTGGTAAAAAGAAATGGATCGCCCATGCCGGCAATTTTGCCAAAGGGATTGTACAAGTGAATGAAGGCGCCGTGACTGCACTTACCTCAGCAAAAGCTTCCAGTTTGCTTCCTGTGGGCGTTATCAACATACTTTCTGAATTTAAAAAAGGCGAGATCATCAAACTTGTGGATGAAAATAACAAGCCCATCGGCCTTGGGATAGCCGAATATGGCTCGGACCGGGCTGCCGAAATGATGGGCCAAAAAAATCAGAAAGCGCTGATACATTATGATTATCTTTACTTAGAAAACTAAAGGCCGCCAGGCAGCCAGGAGGAAAAAATGTTGGTTAAAGAACGTAGCTATACGACTTATTTCGAAAAAGCCCAGCTGGCCAGCCGAAAAAGCCTCGCACCGGATGTAGTAAACCACGTGCTCAAAGATTTGGCTGAAGAAGCTATTGCCCAAACAGGTTATTTATTGGCCGAAAATAAAAAAGACCTGGACCGTATGGATCACCGCGATCCGAAGTACGACCGCTTAAAACTCACTGCAGCACGCATTAACGATATTGCCGCCGAAATAAAGAATGTAGCCAAACTGAAAAGCCCGCTTGGGCATGTTCTTTCAAAAAAGAAAATGCCGAACGGGTTGCATATCTCCAGGGTGGTTGTGCCGCTTGGTGTGGTAGGAATAATTTATGAAGCCCGGCCCAATGTAACGTTCGATGTTTTTTCGCTTTGCTTTAAAACCGGTAATGTTTGCATATTAAAAGGCGGCAGCGATGCCGATTCCTCGAACCAGGCGATCATAGCGATCATCCGCGCGGTTTTAGTTAAACATGATATCAATCCCGACGTGGTGATTTTACTTCCGCCCGAACGTGAAGCTGCCGACGCACTGCTTAACGCCGTTGGTTATGTGGATGTACTTATTCCCCGCGGCAGCCAGCAATTGATAGATCATGTGCGCAATAACAGTAAAGTGCCTGTGATCGAGACCGGCGCCGGTATTGTCCACACCTATTTTGATGAATTTGGCGACGTTGAAAAGGGAAGCAAAATCATTTTCAACGCCAAAACGCGGCGTGTGAGCGTTTGTAACTCACTGGATTGCCTGATCGTTCATTATTCACGCCTGAAAGACCTGCCGGCGCTATTGAAGCCATTGGCCGAAAAACACGTGGTGCTCTACGCCGATAAAACCGCGTTCATGATTCTTAAGGGGCATTACCCCGACGGAATATTGAGCCACGCCCACCCGGAGCATTTCGGCACTGAATTTTTATCGTTAAGAATGGCGGTTAAGCTGGTGGATACTTTTGAAGAAGCGCTGGATCATATCGCTAAATATGGATCTAAACACAGCGAAGCGATCATCACAGAAGATAGTGCACGCGCAGAAGCTTTTTTGAACCAGGTGGATGCCGCAGCCGTTTATTTGAACGCTTCGACGGCGTTTACAGATGGCGCGCAATTTGGATTAGGCGCCGAGATCGGCATAAGCACGCAAAAACTGCATGCCCGCGGCCCGATGGGCCTGTCCGAACTTACCAGCTACAAATGGATAGTCAGAGGCGACGGGCAAATCAGGAATTAACCCGGTTTACTCCAAACAAAAAGGGTGTACATTTTTGCAATGCACACCCTGTTCCTGGTCTTGATTTGCCGAATTACTTTATCAGGTAATCTGCCATAGCAATGAAGCAAATAATCGCCAAAATTACAGCTTGTAATTTTTGTTCCAGCGTTAAACGAGCAATCATTATATGTTAATTAATTAGGGTTTACAAATTTATAATGTAAAAACAGCGTTACAAAATCTTTACTCACTTTTACGAAAAATTCAATAAAACGGCTACATAATTTAATAAAAGTCAATTCTACATTTATTTCTTCTATCAACTTAATAGGCAAACTTCTTTGGTTAACGTATATCACTATACCGTGCCTTCAAAAATCAACCTTTAAAACAACCTTCTGAAGTGTTTTCACTGTCCCCGGGGCCAGGGATCGGTATCGTCGCAGTCTAATAGTCAAAGGATCACTACCATAAATAATAACTTAATTTATCTGACAATATTGTTTCCATTTTTAAATTAACGTTTATGAAACGGCAATATCGCTACTCCCCTGCCCGGTTACGGCAGACATTTTACCAAGCCCTGACCGACCACAAATTAAGATAAGCGTTAAAAAAGGTATCTTTGCCGCCGCATGAGCAAGCACGGCAGGATATTAGTAGCAATGAGTGGCGGGGTGGATAGTTCCGTAGCCGCCGTAATGATGCATGAGCAGGGATACGAAGTGATCGGCCTGACCATGAAGACATGGGACTATGCATCCTCCGGAACCAGTTCAAAGGAAACCGGCTGCTGCAGCCTGGATAGTATTAATGATGCCCGCGCATTGGCTGTTGGCTACGGCTTTCCGCATTACATTCTCGACATCCGGAGCGAGTTCGGCGATTTTGTCATCGATAATTTTGTCGACGAGTACCTGGCCGGGCGGACGCCAAATCCATGCGTTTTGTGCAATACCCACATTAAATGGGAAGCCCTGTTAAAAAGGGCCGATAAGCTCGACTGTGAATTTATCGCCACCGGCCATTATGCCAACATCCGGCGGGAAGATAACGGCCGTTACGTTATCTCGAAAGGCAGGGACGAAAACAAGGATCAATCCTATGTGCTGTGGGGCGTATCGCAAAAAAATCTTTCGCGCACAAAATTTCCGCTGGGGAGTTTTTCAAAGCCCGAGATCAGGCAGATGGCACTGGATATGGGCCAGCTTGAGCTTGCCGCCAAAAGCGAGAGCTATGAAATATGTTTTGTGCCTGATAACGACTACAGGGCATTCCTGCGCCATAAGGTGGAAGACCTGGAAGAGCGTGTTGCCGGGGGCAATTTTGTGTTAACTGACGGCACCATCGTGGGTAAACACCAGGGTTATCCGTTTTATACCATCGGCCAGCGCAAAGGCCTGGGCATTGCATTGGGCCACCCGATGTTTGTAACCAGCATACAGCCCGAAACCAATACGGTTGTTTTAGGCACAGTTGACGAGTTGGAACGTAAAGAAGCCTGGGTGCGAAACCTTAACCTGGTTAAATACGACACAATACCCGAACCGATAGAAGCTATTACCAAGATCAGGTATAAAGATGCCGGTACCCAAAGTACTGTTGTACAAATGGGCGAGCATATGAAGGTTGATTTTCATCATGCCGTATCGGGCATTGCGCCGGGGCAATCTGCTGTTTTCTATGAAGGGAATGATCTGCTGGGCGGCGGGTTTTTGATGTGATTGTTTTGTTTGAATGTTGCTTTACGTTTGGCTTTCGAATCAATTAATCCACCTCATTCACTCAAATGTCGTTTGTTTCTCAATTTTTAGCTTGCTTAATCCTCCCGCGCGTCACTTGTTAGGAAAAACTTTTTTGTTTTGCAGATTTCGATAATTTTATAGCACATTAATGTTTAAAATGATCGATAAAAAATTGGCAAAATTTTTCATTCCGATTATCCTGTTTGTTTGTAATTCAGCGCTCGGTCAAAAATATATGATCATTGGGCATGATACTCTGCCTTTTAAGGCGAAGATGGTTATTTCAAAAGATACAAAGCATCAAGGTACAGCAGTTTTTATAAAATCTGACACTACTTATGAAGACCCCTGTCACGTTTTTGAGATAGCGAATGGCAAGGTGATTAATAGGACTGACAGCTCATGCGTAAAACAAGGATTGTGGATTTTTCCTGTTGCAGGGGGCGATTATTACACCTCCACATATTTTGATGGTGATGATTCGGGGAAATCCAAAGAGTATGACAAAAATGGACGACTCTTAAAAGAGACCGAAGAGGCCCGGTTAGGCAACAACTTTTACACAGTATATGAAGTTGATTATCGCAACGGCCGGCCGGTTACAGCTGTAAATGTACGCTTGTTTGGATTTTTTATTACTAACTTTTCTGTCCTGGTACCGGTTTTAGTTATTTTATTTTTGGCCAGGATTCTCATTATTTTCAACATCTACAATGTCGAAAATAATACTTCTTATTCTTCCTTTCGCAACGATTTTAAATCAGGGCTAAGCGAACCCGGTGAACTGAAGCACAGACTTATGAGCCTTTTTACCTTGTGGTTTTTTAGATATAAGCCTGAAAATAAACCTTTTGTTATCGTCAGTAATATTCTGACAATGATTCTGTTAACAAGCTTCCTAATCCTAATTACTGGGCTGATTTTTTGCAAATGAAAGTTTCAAGGTGGTTTTTTTGGAGGGACCTACTATTTAAGTCCGCCGAAAACTTGATCATATCCAATGTTCCGGGCGTGACTGTCTCCGTATGTAACATAGCATGTCTTTTTTTGGAATGGAAAAATATTTTGATGCCTCTTCAAGGGCATAATCCGGAAGATGCACTATTTCATTTTTTAATGCATTTAAAACTTTTTCCCGGCCATAGAAACGGATAAGTTCCGTCCATCCTTTTCATTACCCCTCTCGATGATACGGGCAATAATTGTTTTATAGGAAGCCTGCCAGTTTATTTTATTATAATCAAAATCCCAAAATCATTTCGCTGCAAAATCTGGTTTTTCTTTTGAGTCTATGGATTCCATAAACAAAAATACAAATTAATTTTGGCTGGAATGTCGTAAAGATGGAAGGTTGAAATGTTGCTTTCAATCGGGATAACATGTGCGCTAAACCGTTCTGATTCTTTAACTTTAAAACATTACAACTTTCCAACATTTCAATTTTCTTCTTGCGTTTAGCGTTCTTTATGTTTTATTTGCAAAAAAAATAAAGCTTAGATGGCTAAAAACCTGATTATAGTTGAATCGCCGGGAAAGGTCAAAACCATTGAAGGGTACCTGGGCAAAGACTTTACCGTAAAGTCGAGCTATGGACATATTCGCGACCTTGTGAAGTCGGACGATGCGATAGATGTTGCTAATAATTTTAAACAAAAATACGAGGTTCCGGCTGATAAGAAGCAGGTGGTGAGTGAATTAAAGAAACTTGCTAAAGAAGCCGAAATGGTTTGGCTGGCGTCCGATGAGGACCGTGAAGGAGAAGCCATATCCTGGCACTTATTTGATACTTTAGAGTTAAAGGATGCGACCACCAAACGTATTGTTTTTCACGAGATCACTAAACCGGCGATATTAAGAGCCATCGAGACACCCAGAAAAATTGATTATAACTTAGTGAATGCCCAGCAGGCACGCCGCGTGCTGGACAGGTTGGTGGGTTTCGAGCTTTCTCCCGTATTGTGGAAAAAAGTAAAACCTTCACTTTCTGCAGGTCGCGTACAATCGGTTGCTGTTAGGCTGATCGTTGACCGTGAACGCGAGATCAATAAATTTAAAACCGAGGCCGCTTTTAAGATAACCGCAATTTTTGGCAAAGGTAAGGAGGCTTTTAAAGCCGAATTGCCCGAGCGTTACAGCAAGCAGGAAGATGCGGAAAAATTTCTGCAGGATTGCATTGGGGCTATATTTAAAATCAACTCGCTTGAAACCCGGCCCACCAAACGTGCGCCGGCCGCTCCCTTTACTACCTCAACTTTGCAGCAGGAAGCAAGCCGCAAATTGGGTTTTTCGGTTTCGCGGACCATGCAAGTAGCCCAAAAGCTGTATGAGTCGGGACATATTACTTATATGCGTACCGATTCGGTTAATTTATCTGATACAGCGTTAAATGCTGCCGAACAGGAAATTGTGTCGGCATACGGTTCGAAATATCACGTCAGGAGGGTATATAAAACCAAAAGCGCCAGCGCACAGGAAGCACACGAAGCCATCAGGCCAACGTACTTTAATCAACATAATATCAAAGGCGACTCGGGCGAGATGCGCCTGTACGAGCTGATCTGGAAGCGTGCCATCGCTTCGCAAATGAGCGAGGCACAGTTTGAGAAAACCACCGCCAGGATCGGCATATCATCCCGGAGGGAAGAATTGGTTGCCAATGGCGAAGTGATGAAGTTCGACGGCTTCCTCACCGTCTACCTGGAATCAAGTGACGAGGAGGAAGATAACCTGCAGGATGGTGAAAATGCCATGCTGCCCCCGTTGACCAAAGGCCAGCTGCTTGAATTACAGGAAATGCTGGCCACTGAGCGATTTTCGCGGCCGCCCGCAAGGTACACTGAGGCGAGTTTGGTGAAGAAGCTGGAGGAGCTGGGAATTGGCCGCCCGTCAACCTACGCCCCTACCATATCCACCATACAAAACCGCGGCTATGTAGTAAAGGAAGAGCGTGAAGGCAAACAAAGGGCTTTCCGAATGTTGACACTCAAAGGCGACAAGATCACCAAGGCAGAAAAAACAGAAAACACGGGCGCTGAAAAAGGGAAACTCTTCCCTACCGACATCGGTTCGGTAGTAAACGATTTTCTGGTGCAATATTTTGTAGATATCGTCGATTTTAATTTTACCGCTACGGTTGAAAAACAGTTTGACGATATAGCGCAGGGGCTAACGGAATGGACGGACATGATCCGGGACTTTTATACGCCCTTCCATAAAGAAGTTGAAAGTACGATACAAACGGCGGATAAAGCCACCGGCGAACGCGACCTGGGCATTGACCCTGTGAGCGGCAAAAAAGTTTCGGTACGCATAGGACGTTTTGGGCCGTTTGTACAGGTAGGAGAAAGCAATAGCGAAGCAGGCGCCGAAGAAAAGCCTTTATACGCCAGTTTACGAGCAGGCCAAAGTATCGAGACCATCTCGTTGGGCGATGCGATGGAGTTATTTAAGCTGCCCAAAAAGGCAGGCATTTTTGAAGAAAAGGAAATAACGGTCGCCATTGGTAAATTCGGCCCATACGTAAGGCATAATAACGCTTTTTATTCGCTGCCAAAGGAGATCGATCCGTTGCAGGTGTCGGAAGAGCAAGCGATAGAGATCATTATTGAAAAGCGTAAAAAAGACGCTGAGCGGGTTATAAAAGCTTTTGATGAAGACGCCACTGTAAAAGTATTGAATGGTCGTTTTGGTCCGTATATTGAATTTGGAAAGTCGAACGTTAAAATACCCAAAGGGAAAGACCCCAAGTCGCTCACCTTTGAGGAATGCAAAGAATTAGCCGCAGCTGCGGAAAAAGAGCCAAAAAAGACAGGAAAGAAATTTGTGAAGAAGAAGTAGGTTAGAGATCAGAGACTGGAGATTAGTGATTAGTTAAGATTGGTTTCACTGCTTTTTTCTCCTAATCTCTAATCTCCAGCCTCTAATCACTAAAATGCAATGATCAAAGACCTCCCCGAAAATAAAGTGAAGGATATTGCTATCGCAGTTGCGCTGGAGAAGGAATCCGTGGAGAGCAAGCTGTGGTATGTGTATCTTATCAACCTAAAAAATGAGCCTATCGAAAATGTGTTGATCACTTCGAGGGGATATGGCGAAAAAAACGGCGAGCAGGTAAAAACATCTACCCTGCGGCATATGTTCCCCCTGGTTGAGCAGGGTTCCTTTAAACTTATCGAACCCATTGATGAGCAAACCTTTGGCCTGAACAACGAATATTGGCTGAGCTATTACATCGGCCGCGAGATATATGACAAGAAATTCATCTTTCTCCCCGAAAGTATTGTTGAAATGAATTTTACCCGGCTGCCGGTGGTAAATAAGGTAGGCGTGATGATCAGGTAAGCGGAAATTCCCGATATTAACACTGTTTACAAATTGTGCATAAATAAGGACAACCTTGTAATATTTAATTCGTTTAATTCGTATTGTTAAATAGATAAAACAGCTTTGGATTTGAAGTGTTATAAAAGCAAAAAAGTATATGCTGAAGATCATCGTTCCATCGCAAGGGCAATCAAACTTAAGTTTCTCATTTTTTGAGCGTTACGGAATACCTGCGCCGCCGTCAGGAGTCGACGCGGAAATAAATGACGATGTGATCTTAAGGTTTGAGGACGAAGCCGAAGCCGTAACTTATGCCGAGCAGCTGGAAGATATGGCCACGGAAATAAATGACAAAACGACTACGCAATATTTAGCTATAAATGATATTATTGTAGCTATAACGAATGATGAGTTTGTGCAAGAGTTTACGAGACAGGAATAAATGAAAAACTTATAAATATTATGTTACGCATCAATCTACCGCCAACCGGGCCCACCCGTGTCACATTTGCCGATTTACGAAAATACCGCATTCCGCTGCCTTCTAAAGGCGTCAAAGCGAGAGGTAAGGAAAATACCGAACTGCTATTTGATAACGAGGATGAAGCCGTAATTTACGCCGACCAACTGGAAGAAATTGTTACCAACGCCAGCCGTGGGTCGCAGCTAAGGACCATGTTAAGAGATATGGTTACCGCCATTCGTAACGACGATTCTATCCGTAATTACGTGGAGTATTCTTCAGTTTACACCTGGGTGAAGAACCGGGTGAGGAATATACGTATGGCGATTAAGCCATCTGCGTCATTTTTGAAAAACTAATATTACCAGGTTAATATTTCACCTTTCAATATCCTTTTTGCGGGGCAACCGCAAGACTTACGAAGTTTAGCTCGCTGTTGTTTATTTCATCAGCCTCGCTGAAGGCTACGCCGTTTAAAAACTTCGTAAGTCTGACATATTCACTACTTATCGCTCGTTTAACTATCAACTGACTACCTGTATGACGGGGTGCTGAAACAAGTTCAGCATGACTTGTATTTTTTGCTCAAAATACGGCGTCCCTACTGCCACTGCTACTGCTACTGCTACTGCTACTGCTACTGCTACTGCTACTGCTACTGCTACTGCTACTGCTACTCCTACTGCTACTCCTACTCCTTCAGCGTCCCCGTAATATAATCATAGCTGCTTTTAATACTGGCAAAAGCATCTTTGGGTGCATCGTGCTCTACGAAGAAATGCTTCATCCCTGCCACTTTCTGGTTTTCAAATATCCGCTTAAAATCAACTACGCCGCTTCCTACCGGAGCAGGGCCAACCCTGGCTGCATCCAGATCTTTTACGTGCCATAACGGGAACCGACCCGGGTTGGCTTTAAACAATTCCACCGGATCTTTACCGGCCTTGGTAACCCAGCACAAGTCAAGTTCCATTTTTACGTTGCTAGCGTCTGTTTCGCTGAGCAGCAGGTCATAAGGGACTTTGCCTTCCACCTCTTTAAATTCCATATCATGGTTGTGATAGCAAAACTGCATGCCTGCTTTTTTGGCCGCTTCGCCGGTTTTGTTCAGGGTTTCAATGCTCAGTTTCAGGTCGTCCAGTGTGTCAGTGGGTGTATTGGCGCAAACCAGGTATTCTACTCCGCCGGCTGAAGCTTCGTCAACCAATTCCTGCATATTGTCGCGCAGGTTACGCATAACAGGCAAAACCATGGGTTTACCATCGGGGCCGTTCGGCATTTTGCGACCGGCGGGCATTTTAAACGGCGCGCCGATCACGTGATGCGACTTCCAGGTCATGCCCAGGTCCTCCACCATGGCTTTAAATTCCTTTGGCTTCATGCCATAATAGCCTCCCTTTTTGCTGAAAGCCGATTCCATTTCCTTATAACCAATGGCGGCTATTTTGGTTAAGGTGCCTTTAACATCCTCGTCGATAATACCGAAAAAAGTAAAAAGCTGCAGCCCTACCTTGTGTGGACTGCGATGTTCTAGCAGCGACGCCGCCCGGCTTGAGAAAACCATACCCCCGAGCGCCAGCGTACCAGCCCCCTGTAAAAATTTGCGCCTGTTTAAAGTCATGTTTGTTTAGTTTATGTGGTAAGGGTAAAGCTAAATGATTGGGATGAGATTTGGAAATTTTATTGTGTTATTTTGACACAATGGGGAAAATATAAAGTAAACAGCACTCGCGTTATTAGGATAATTATCAGTCGGTTTCCGCCTTTGTTGGAACACTTTAAATGTTCAACAGATGAACAAAAATGAACGCTTTTTGAGCAAGATCAAAATTTTTCATATGCCAATCGTAGCCGTTTGTATGTGTTTCGTAGCCGTTTTGAAAGCGTTTGTTGGTAAATTGTAAACCATTTAAATAGCGTTCAAATTTCAGTGTTCAAAAGTGTTCAAAAATGAACGCTTTTTGCCATTTTAACGTTAAAGTAATACTTCGCACTTTAAGTATAGTTGGTTTATTATCATTGAATTAAACCCCTAACTATGAAGTGCCAAAAATGTTCAAGTGTTCATTTTTGAACACCTGACTTTTTTTGGTGATTTTAGTACAAACAGGTAGCTACCAAACCCGTCCACCCGGTCTGGTGCGAGGCGCCGACCCCCCTGCCGGTATCGCCATCAAAATACTCGTGGAACAAGATATAGTCCTTAAAGTTAGGGTCGTTCTGCATCTTGTCGTAATGCCCAAATACAGCACGGCGGCCGTCCTTATCGCGTAAAAAAAGGTTACTGATGCGGGTGTAAAGTTCGTCGGCTACCTGTTTCAGGTTCATAAAATCACCCGAGTTGGTTGGACATTCAATCTTGTAATCATCACCATAATATTCGTAGAATTTATGGAGGCTTTCGATAAGCAGAAAGTTGACTGGCATCCAGATTGGCCCGCGCCAGTTACTGTTGCCGCCAAACAGGCCGCTGTCGCTTTCGGCAGGGGTATACCGTATGGTGAACTGGGACCCGTCAACATTGGCTGTATAGGGGTTGTTTAAGTGATATTTGGAAACGGAGCGGATGCCATAAGGGCTTAAAAACTCGTTCTCGTCCAGCATATACTTCAGCAGCGACTTCATGCGATAGCCGCGCAGCAAGCTGATCAGGTGCTTACCGGGGCTTTTGGTTTCGGACCACCGCGATACCAGCGCGGCCAGGTCGGGCCGGTTTTCTGAAAACCAATTTAACCGGTCGCGGAAGATAGGGTTTTCGGTGATATCCGATTCTTCCAGTATCTCCGCTGCAAACAAGGGTATCAGGCCGACCACACTCCGCACCCGCATTTTTTGGGTGCTGTTGTCGGCCATGTGCAGCTGATCATAGAAAAAGCCGTCGGTATCGTCCCAAAGCCCGTCATTATTCGATCCAAAGCTGGATATGGCCCCGGCGATGTAAATAAAGTGTTCAAAAAACTTGGATGCGATGTCCCTGTAGGCATGATTGGTAACCGCCAGCTCCGCCGCAATACGCAGTAAGTTAAGCGAATAGGTGGCCATCCAACTGGTGCCGTCGGCTTGCTCCAGCATCTCCCCCATCCTGAGCTGTGCGTTCCTGTCGAACACACCGATATTATCCAACCCTAAAAAGCCACCCTCGAAAATATTATTCCCCTGGACGTCCTTGCGGTTTACCCACCAGGTAAAGTTGAGCATCAACTTGTGAAATATCCGCTCCAGGAAGCTGGTGTCACCCTGCCCATTGTTTTGGGCCTTATCCTGCTGGTATATCTTCCAGGTCACCAGCGCGTGGACCGGTGGGTTTGCGTCGCCGAAATCCCACTCATAGGCAGGCAGTTGCCCGTTGGGATGCATATACCAATCCCTGACCAGCAGGGTGAGCTGGTGCTTAGCAAAAACCATATCCACCGCAGCCAGCGGCAAACAGTGAAAAGCCAAATCCCAGGCGGCGAACCAGGGGTATTCCCATTTATCTGGCATCGAGATGATATCCCTTGTATTCAGGTGCATCCATTTGCTGTTGCGCCCGTTAAGACGTTCGGCGGGAGGTTTGGGCTCGGCGGGATCGCCGTTTATCCAGTGCCTCACGTCGTAATAATAGTATTGCTTGCTCCAAAGCATACCCGCGAAAGCCTGGCGCTGCACCATACGGCGGTCATCCGTGTTGTCGCCGTGCTGCAGATCGTCATAAAACTTCGTGGATTCAGCGACGCGGGCCTCAAATATCCCGTCGAAACCATCAAAGCTGGTAATGGCATCTTTAGCTAGTCGTAAGCGTAAGGTAACGCTTTGCTTTGCGGGGATGGCGACATCGTAGTTAACGGCAGCTTTGGTGCCTTGTTTTTTGGGGTTCACGGTGTCGGCTCCGTGAACTATATGGTCGTTGATACCGTCTTTGTAGTATCGCCTGCCGTCGTCATAGTTATACAAACGTTTGGTATTGGTCTCGTTATCGCAAAACAGCACATCAGGCGATCCTTCGGCCGAAAGCCAAAGCTGTTTTAAGTCTTTATGATAAACTTCCACCACGCCATGCGAATCGGCAGTCAGCTCCGGGCAATAGTTGGAATACCCCCAGGCCCAGGCATTGCGGAACCAAATGGTTGGCAGCACATTTAATGCGGCATCCTGCCCGCCCCGGTTGTGCACGGTTATCTTTATCAAAATATCGTCCGGTGCATTTTTGGCGTATTCAATAAATACATCAAAATATTCGTCCTGGTCGAAAATACCGGTGTCAATCAGTTCAAATTCAGCCTGGTTACGGCTGCGGCGCTTGTTCTCATCTACCAGCCAGGCATACGGGTATTCGTTCTGCGGATACTTGTACAGCATCTTCTGGTATGAATGTGTCGGCGTATTTTCAAGGTAATAGTAGAGCTCTTTTACATCCTCACCGTGGTTGCCTTCCGGGTTACTCAGGCCGAAGTAGCGCTCTTTGATGATCGGGTCCTTCTTGTTCCACAAGCCCACAGCAAAGCAAAGGATCTGATCATCGTCAGAGATACCGCCTATACCCTCCTCGCCCCAGCGATAAGCTTTACTGCGGGCCATATCGTGGGTAATATAATTCCAGGCATCGCCATTGGCGCTGTAATCTTCGCGCACGGTTCCCCACTGGCGGTCGCTCAGGTATGGGCCCCAATTCTTCCAGGCGGGGTCTTTCAGGCGGGTCTGTTCTTCATTCATATTTTTGGGGATTACACCGATTTTTACTGGGATTACACCGATTTTGAAGTGATTTCACCGATTTAAACCGCGCTAACTCAATCAACTTAATCCAACTCAATCAACTTAGTCCAACTCAATTGCTATTTCCATGCGTTTCTTAAAAACCTTAACCAGTTGCCGTGCATTACATTTTCGATATCAACTTCGGTATAACCGCGTTTTTTTAATAATGACGGTATCTTTTGCAGATCGGCAATAGTTTCCAGGTCGTAAGGGCATTGCTCCCGGCCAAAGGCACCGTCGAGGTCGGATCCGATGCCGATGTGAAGGGCGTTCCCTGCTACCTGGCAGATGTGGTCGAGGTGATCGATCATCACTTCCAGGCTGCAATTCATGGCTTTGGGATCCGAAACACCCCGAATCCAATTCGGCACCATCATCCATGCGTCCAGTGCACCACCGATCACCGCACCGCGATCAACCAAAGCTTTTATCATCTCATCACTAAACTGCCGGTTATGATCAACCAAAGCCCGGCAATTGTTATGACTGGCCCAAACGTGGCCGTTAAAATTATCCAGCGCCTGCCAAAAGGCGTCGTCGCACAAATGGGTAGCGTCCAGGATAACGTTCAATCGTTCCATTTCTTTTAGTAACTCAAGCCCATTTGGCCCCATTTGTCCGGTCGCATCGGTGCCGTTTGCATAACGGCCCGGACCATAATGCGCCGGTCCCACAGCCCGGAGGCCATATTGATAAGCTCGCTCTAAATGGCCGATGGTAACAAAAGAGTCTGCACCCTCAAGGCTTAAAATAAAACCAACCGGCTTATTTTCATTCGGTTCGCCATCGTCCCAAAGCGCCAAATGTTTTTCCAGGCTGAAAAGGTTGGTGATCTGCACCATCTCGCCTTCGTCCTCCATCGCTTTATACCAGGCCACCTGTCCTTGTGTTTGCGCCCAGGTCTGCTGTGGCGAGTGCCAGCCCGGCAATGGGTTATCCGGTGCGACGTACCGGCCTATCTGGGTAGCAACCACCAGGCCAATGTTGCCCTGGCGCAATTCAGGCAGCGAACATACGCCTTTTGCACGGTCGGGTTTATCGGTCAGCCCTTCCTCGCGTTTATTTATAGCAGCAATGGGCTGCCGCAGGTCGCGGTTCCATTCTAGGGCATTCATGCTGAGATCTAAATGGGCGTCGATGGTGAACATGTGTTGGTTTTTCTTTGTAGAGATGCAATACTTTGCGTCTCAGGAGTGCATGAAAAGAGACGCAAAATATTGCGTCTCTACGTTGTTAAACGGTTATTTTCCTGTCCCTGGCGATATTTTTCCATTCGCCGCTTACTTGGTTATCATCAATCGTTATGGCCCGCTCATACAAAGCCACTGTTGGGCAGATGTGAAACGGTATTCCATATAAAACATCGCCAACCTTGTAATGATGGCCCTCACCGGCATCGGCAACCAAATGTTCCTCGCTGTGCCCGGTGAAAACTAGTTCAGGGGCATTAATAAAAAGCACACGTTTACTTAATTCTTTTTCGGAGGCTATTGACTTATGGCCAAGATCAAGGCAAATTTTTGTCTGATCAGGTAACGAGATCACCCTTGAAATCACCAGAGCCGCTGTTAAAAACTTTTGCTCTTTGAGTTCAGTTTGATAGCCCTCGTCCCAGTAAATAAAAGTTCCGGGGCTGCACTCCACATGTTTTCTTTTTGCATGGATGGGAAAAGTTGGCGAGCCGCCAGCGACAATGATGGGTTCCGGGTAACCCATTTGAATGAGTTGCAATTGCATTTTACTAACTGTTTCGAAGCCTTCGTCGCATTTGAGTGTACGCTCAGCCATGTCTTCATCATGAATGTGACCGTCGTAGGCATGTAAGCCGACTGGCTTTATTCCGGGCAACAGGTCACAATCTGCGTATAGCTGAATGGCTTCCTGGCCAGGGGCGATTCCCGTCCGGTTCATTCCAACATTCAAATCAAGGTAGACATGGATATTCAGCTTGTGCTTTGATGATTCGGCCGAAATGTCGAGCGCCGCAGCTATGTTATCAACCAGGCACGAAAATTTAGTGTCGGGATACGTTACGATCAGTTGGATAAACCGCTGCAGTTTCGGTCCAACGGGCTGGTAGGCCAGCAAAACATCGGGTGCTTTGCAGATACCCAGCATCTCAGCTTCGGCTATGGTAGCACATTTGAACTTGGCGATACCGGCGGCCAACATTAGGCGGGTCGCGTCACTGCTTTTGTTCGTTTTTACATGCGGGCGCAACCGGACTGTTCTATCCACCATACTTTTTAATATGCCAATATTGTTTTTTACCCGGTCAGGATAAACCGCCAATGCGGGTGTATCCAGCGCGTCGATATTATCAATATGGTACCAATTTTGATCTTCCATGCTACTGATATAAGGCCATATATTCCAAGGTCAGAATAGCTCAAACATCGCTTCAATCTCAACGGGTATGTTACCCGGCAACGATCCCATACCAACCGCACTCCGCACGCCGATGCCATTATCCTCGCCCCAAACTTTGGCGAATAACTCGCTGCAGCCATTGATAATAAATGGATGCTGTTCGAAATCCGGCGTGCAATTTACCATACCCAGTACTTTGATCACGCGTTTAACCTTATCCAGGCTACCCAAATTTGCTTTGATAGTGGCAAGAATAGCCAGGCCGACTTGCCGGGCTGCCAGTTTGCCTTCTTCGGGAGTTAAGTCGGTGCCAATGCGGCCAACAATCAGCGTTCCATCGTCCTTAACGGTGCCATGACCGGAAACAAACAGGTGATTGCCATCAACCAGGCTGGGTTTGTAAACGCCGAGTGGTTTGGGCGCAGGCGGCAGGTTAAGCCCCAGCGCTGCAAAATTTTCTTCGGGGGTATTCATGCTTTCGAGGTGTGTAATTTAGAAAACAAACATAAAATAAAAAGCCGGGTATCCCACCCCCGGCTTTTACTTAAATCAAGAAATCAACTATATAAAAAACAGAGTTATGCATGTTTTTTGTTAAAAAGCGTGCTGTTTGCTTTTCGCCCATACTTTGCTTTGCGGCAATATAAACCACAATGCCAGCAGCGATCCATAGCTGCCGGCGCGCTCTATCCATTCAAACATTTCCCAATGCGGGTAAAACAGCTCGGTGCCGGCTTTCCATATCAGCAAAACAAAAATAACCGGCCGCAATGGGCGGAATAATAGTAAACAAGCCGCCGCTACCTCAAACATACCCGCAATATGCGCCACTGCACCCGAGTTTGAAAAACCCAATGCTGTATACTGGCCCATCAGCCCCTTCTTTTCAATCAAGTTCAGCCAGCCATGTCCAATCAGCAATAGAAAAACCACTATTCTTAAAATATTGGTAACCCGTGTACTTGTTACTTCACTTATTTGAGTGGGAGGTTCAACCATGTGGAACAATCCTTTAAAAAGGCTGTCTTTATCGCTGGTTAAAACCAGCAATGCTAACGGTGCGCCAAAGTTGCCGGCACGCTCAATAAATTCGGCAACAGGCTCGCCTGACATTGGCCTCAAAAAAGCTGTAACGGCACCCCAGATAACCAGCCACGATAGTACCGCCCTTGTAGGGTAAAACAGCAGTGATAATCCCATCAAAATATCAACAGAGCCCAGCCATGGCATTAATTTAAAAGCCATATCATGCCCTATACCAAATACCGCAAAATAATTACACCAAATCTCTTTCCCTATAATACCAAAGGACCCATGCCCTATAAAACACATTGCCGCTGCAATACGCAGCGTGTAGTAAATTCTGTTGTCGTTCTGTAACACTCTTTTAATCGATATTCGTTAAACCATTTATTATTAAGCAGATAGCTTTTCCTCTGCCAGTTTTGTTCCTTCTATACGAGCCTTAATCTTAGCAAAAGCAGTTTCGCGCGTGGTGGATACATCGTCGCAAAACGGAGAAAACCCACAGTCGTCTGTAGTGCCCAACTGGCTCAGCGGAATATAATCCGCAGCCTCCAGCACCCTGTCCCTTACCATTTCACTTGTTTCAACCACAGGGTTCAGCACGTCGATCACGCCGACAAACGCTTTCTGATCGGGTTTGAGGTATTGTTTTATTATTTTCAACACCTTCACCCTGTCCGGCTCGCTGGCCAGCTGAAGATAAAAATTACCCGCATGCATGTCAAACAAGTCCGGTAAAAAGTCCGCGTAGTCAATGTCTGCACTATGTGTCGAGTCGTGATCGCCGCCAGGACAAACGTGTACACCCAGCTTTTGCTGTTCTTCTTTCGTAAACCTGTCAAAAACCTGGTTATTAACCGCAATAAAGTGTTTTAACACGCCGCCCGAAGGATCAAGTTTTAGCGACAGCCTGCCCTCGGTAAAATCCATCTGCACCTTGTAAGCGCCTTGTTCCAAACATTGCCTGATGTCTTTTTCGCATTCGTTCAGCAGGTCGGTCATAAATTCGGCCTGGGTGTAGCCTTCAATCCCGCTTTGCGGATAGATCAAACTCAACGCAGATGCTGAAATAACGGCTTGCTTAACAGGCAGCTTTGTTTGTTGTCGGGCAGCCTTTAGATAGCTCACCGCATACTTGCCGTACCTGAACGGCCCGCTGGTTAACAAAGGCAATTGCCTTGAATGACCGTCTTCAAAATTTATCACCATTCCTTCAGGGGCTAAATTTGTCAGTCCCTCAAGCGGGTAGGTGGCAAAACTCGATTTGGTTTGCTCGCCGTCTGATATTACAGGCGATCCCGTTTTTTCAAATTCCGCTATTGTGTCACTGATCGCCTGATTGTAAAGGCTTGTTAGATCCGGGCTATCAGATTGGCCAGTAATAGCAGCGATCAGTCCGTCAGGGCGGGGAATGCTTCCAATAGGTTCTGTAGATATTTTCATAAGATCGACTTAAATTTATGTTAATTCCTTATTGCTAATTCGTTGTATTTCTGCTGTAAAAATTGGTAACCGGCTGTTTTATATTCTGGCGTCGATACCGTAAAATGGTCGCCCGGATAATAACCGAAAACAAAACCTGCGTCAATTTTCTTCATCTCATCGTCAAGCAGGTGAACTGGGTAGTTCAGCAAAAAATTATCCTGGCTGCCTACCGATACTCTTATCTTTCCCTGCAGGTCGGGTTTTAGCTGCTGCCAGTTAGTTCTTACATAAAGGGAAATATCATACTGTTTCCAGTGCTCAAAGGTCACCGGATCGATATCACCTGTCGCTTCGTTAATTAAACTCCGTGGGGTGCCATCACTGTTCATGGTACTGAATACGAAATTGAAGGAGTGCATCTGCTCCCCGCGCCATATCACATGCTCCATATCATACATGTTTTTCATAAATATCCATGGGAAACGGCCTGCAATGGTGCCCGCCATTCTTAATGAACTATCTTTTGCATAGAACATGTTTTTATCGTGATACAGATCAATTTGCTGAAAACTCCGGAAGTCAACCGGGTCTGGCGAACTTGACCAGCAGGCGGTAAACACTTTGGGGTAATGTGTTTGCAGCCATAATACCGTCCACCCTCCGCTGCTGTGGCCGGTGAGCAGCCTGCCCGCATTGGTTCTGTAGGTTTTATCCACTAAAGGGATCAACTCCTGCGTAAGCGCATCACCCCAGGGGCCGTTGTTGTCGCTGTTGGCATACACCGAGTGCCCACCGGGGCAATTGCCGTCAAGGTACACCCTGATGCAAGGCGTAGTATCGATCGGTGCGCTATTATCGTTTCTGGCCGAATAAGCATGGTAATCACCTCCGTAGCCTGATATCCAGTAAAGAACCGGGAATCTTCTCGCAGGTTGTGTAAAATACTCTTTGGGTAAAAGCACCGCTGCGTTTACCGAAGTTGGTCTTTTGTAAAATGCTGATAACAGCGACGAAGGCGACTTCAATTCCTTTATGAATTGTGTTTCAGCAAAGGGTTGTTGTTTAATAGCTTCGTTACATACGATATTGAAAGACTGGCTGGTATTTTTTGTTAATGTAACGACAACGGATTGATTAAACATATTGCCGGGGCTTTCGCCGATAGACCGGCCGCCATCATTTCTGTCCCATACTACCTGTGCGTTGTATGTGCCCCGCTCAATATCCGACAGCACTACAGGATAGGAGATTGCTGCATCATTAAAAACCACTTTCTCATTGGCCCGGACGTTTTTTACAGTGATGGAAAAACACGGGAACTTATACACACCGACCATTTCATCTTTCGGGTTTTTGTCATCTTTGGAAAGATATAAAAACACCTTCCCGGAAAATGTTTCCCCCGAAGCGGCAGGCGTAAAGCTAGCCGTAAATTTTTGACCCATCGCGTGTGCGCAAGTGAAAACTACAACACACAGTAATGAAATTCTTTTAAAGCCGATCATAAACTATAATTTAACCTGGTCTGTTAACAAACTGCTATATCTCAACGTCTTCGGATGAAAGGTACTCCAGGAATGCCAAAACTCCTGGTAGGATTGAACGGGCTGTAATTTCTCACCTTTCATCGTCCCGGCAATGCAAATGCCGTCCATATTCCAGGTTGAGTGGGTGTTTTGATCAACAAAAACATCAGTGCTTCCTGGTTGAAAATACAACTCCACCCCCTTTACAGACCGGTCAAATGCATGAAACGACGAGAAATCCTTTTCGATAGTAAGCACCAGTGGCAGGCCTTCAAGTGCATCGTTGATCAGTTTTGCCTTAACCAGTTCGTTCCAGTCGTACGCTTTTGAGGAGTTATTATGTACTATTCCTACTACCCATGATTTACGTTTCCAAGATGCGGAGTCTCTTTTCTCCAGGCCGCTCCTGATCGTTCCGTCATCATAGCCGGCCAGGTTGTCGTAATTTTTTTTGAACGACTTATCGGGCTGCATTACCGTGGAACTTGGGTATTCACGGAGCCAGGCAGCTAAGGTTAATTGCTGCGAGGGTAACTCTTTAAGCACGGCACCGCTTAACGGCCCCGCTACAGCTTTGCCTGTAGCCTGCTGCCACCAGGTTCCGGTTGTGGCATCCATAAACATGGCATTAAAATGGTCCATCCCCACCAGCGAAAAAGATTCTTTCTTGCCTTTCACGAACGGGCTGTACACGCGGCCAGTGCGGCACACGGTACAATAAGTAACCATAACCGGAGTACGACCGATGGTATCCATCACCTGGTGATGGTAGCCGATGATCCTGATCGGGTATGCTTTCTCCTGCCCGTCGACCGAAACGCCGATTACCAGTTCATTTTTATCGGTCGTGTCGCGGGCAGCAGCAACAAAAACCTTTTGTTTAGGCTGGTAAAACATTTTATCAGCCTCAAAGCGGTAATTGAAAAAGAAGAAGATAACCGCGTAAAGAATTAACGAACACGACAAAACTATCTTCTTCCAAACCCTTCCCTTTTTAAAAACGTCGACTACCGGGAAAACGATCAATGCTAACGCCAGTATCCTTATCCAAATGATATTATTGCTGATCCAGTAAGCCAGTGCAATTGTGTTTTTTGTTTGGCTGCCCGGAAAAGGCATTATGAAATATACGCGTAGTATTTCAGCTGCAAACAAAAGCAACAGTCCAATAATTAAGAGCGATCGTTTCATAACACTATTGGTTTTTAAACAATGACGTTAGCATTTTATTAGTGTTCGGTTACCGGCAACGGAAACGCTGTCCATACCTGGTCTCCCGGCCGGTCAATCGGCAAAGTATTCAAAAGGTTATATCTGCGCAGATCAACCCATCTATGACCTTCAAAAAATAACGAGTATCTTCTTTGAGTGAGCATTTCCGTGGTCAAAGCTGCTGACGTAACCGCTCCGCTGTAATTTGCCAACCCATGCCCGGTCCTGATTATATTTAAAGCGGTAACTGCTGCGGCTAAATTATCCAGCTGAATATTTGCTTCGGCGTAGATCAGGATAAGCTCCTCATTTCTGATAATGCCAACCGGGGCTGTGCTTGATGTATAAACCCAAACGTCGCGGTTGCTGCTGAGGCCCGACTGGGATGCCGGGGTTGCACGGAGCGTAGCCTTACTGATGCGGTCATCCCCTGCCGCAATATCTGCAGCAAATGACGGATGTGCTACCCTAACTTCCCCTGTTTGATTTTGAGGAATAAACACCGGGTTTAACTGGTCGCCGGAGCCTGTTCCAAAAACATGGTACACGCCGGCATTAAATCCACCGTTCAAGTCAAAAAAGGATTCATTCAAATCGTCCAGGGCTGTTTGCCAGTGTTGCTGGTATACGCTGATCCTTGCTGCAAGCGCCCGGTTGAACTTTGTTAAACCGGCAGCATCACTAAAACCACCGAACCCAGCCAAAGTAAACGATACTTGTGCTGTGCTAAAATCAGTCTTTGCTGAATCTAAAAGCGAGGAAATTGCAGTTAAGCCATCTGCATAGTTTACAAAAGGGCCCAGGTGAGTTGGATCTGTAACGTTCACCCTTATGCCATTTCCGAATGTCAGGTTAAGATTCATCAAAAGCTGGTAGGCTTTGATCGTCCTGGCAAAACCGATATAGCCTTTCTTTTGTGCATCGGTGATGAGCTTAGAGTTATTAGCTGCCTGGATAAGCGTGTTACAGTTTTTCACAACGCTGTACCTTGCTGCCCAGGGAGCAGTAATATAGAAATTGCTTCCGTTAAGCGTGGATCCGTTACCTCCGAGCAAGTCTAAAGTATAGCGCGGTTCGGAATTCGAAAAACGATAGGTTTCCCTGCCGATAATACTAACATCATCCAGGTAAAGGTTAAGGACATTCCTCATGCCCGACTCTGTACCGCTCACCAGGTTATTTAATTCACTTTGCGAGGCATTATCCAGTAAAGATTGTACCGTCGCGTTGTTCAGATCACCATAATCTTTCTTGCATGCTGTAAAAAACAGGAAGATGGCAAGAAACAAAGTGCTATGTATTTTGATATATTTTTGCATGACCGTATTTTTTACAATTAAAAATTAAATGATACATGGAATGACGCCTGTTTACTCGAAGGATATGGATCTATATCCACACCGGATGAAAAACCCGTTCCAAAGTTGGACACTTCGGGGTCATAGCCTTTGTATTTGGTTATCGTCAGGTAATTCAAAAGCGATGCACCAACGGTGATCGATTTAACAAACGAAACCTGCAATTTGTCAAATGTGTAATACAAGCCTATTTCGCGCAAACGGAAATACGTAGATGTTTCCACTGTTTGATGTGCGTCTGAGCCGACCTGCATCAACTGGTAAATTCCGTAAGGGACATGAGGTATCTTGGAGGGGTTGTCGTAAGTGGCACTTGTACTTCCAAAAACATTTTGAAGCGTAGTTACGTCAACATTCTGTCCTCCTTCTTTCCAATGCAGCAAAAAGCGCAGGCTTAGCTTGTGAAAAAAGGTGATATCGTTGTAGGAATTCATCTGGAACTGTGGCTCCGCATCCCCTAATGCGCTCACGCCGCCAGCCCCATTCAGGCCAACGATCTGTGTGGCTGATTTTCCCTGTTCGATTTGGAAGGTACCGAGCAATACACCACCTACTGAACCCAATTGAACCGGCTGAACAACCAGCTTTGTTACCAGCGAGCGGTTAAACCAGAAATTTACGGAAGTATTCCACACCACGTTTCTTGATTCAAGCGGCCTGGCGTTCATTCCAAGTTCTACACCGTGATTACTCAAGTTACCGGCATTTATCCACTGCTGGGCAAAGCCCGAAGAAGGTGGCGGGGTGGTCAGTAACAGAAAATCGTTAATATTCTTCCTATAATAAGTTAATTCAAATCCCAATCTTCCTTTAAGCAAGCTAAAGTCAACACCAGTTTCAAACTCGGATTGCCTTTCGGGCTTAATATCTGCATCGCCTTCAACAGAGTTTACCAGCAAGCCCGGATTTCCCGCTATGTTAGCTACACCGAACGCGCTGAATTTGCTGCCGTAAGCAGGGACATTGTTTGCCTGCCCATAGGCCGCACGTAATTTTATGCTTTCAAAAAGCCCTTCTTTAACTATGCCCATATCGGTTAGATTACAGGATATCCCGGCCTTTGGATATACATAGTATTTAGATACGTCGCCGTTGTTGCTCGACTGGTCGAAACGTAATCCACCGGTTAGGGTAATTGCATTAACTATACTCGCTTCTTCCTGTATAAAAATTCCTCCGTTCAGGTATTTGTTGCGGAATTGCGTCGCGTTTAACGCGCCTGCCTGGTTTACGTTTGACTGGCCGGCAATCACCTGCGTGGCAACATCGAGCAGGTTGTTATAATTGCCGGTCTCCTGGGTGACGCCCGCTGACGTAGTTAATGATAATTTATCAGATGGCGCAACTGTATTAACAAGGGACAAAATGTAATTTGTACTCAAGTTATCGGTAAAGCCCTGAATAGACTGGCCTTTATCAACCGCCTCGAATTGCAATACGCTTGGGAATAAAACGTGTGTTTGAAGGCTATAAAAATCAAAGCCTCCTCTTGCAATAAATTTGGTAATGCTTTTATTGCCTTTTTGTAAAGTCGCTTCGATATTTATCCCGGTAATGAACCTGTTTATAGATTCATTATTTTGCATAAGGGCGATTGTTTGTAAAGGGTTTGATGCCGCGAAAGGATTGTTTGGATAATTTCCGCTTGCATCCGGGTGCAACTGTGCAAAATCCGGGGTTGAGGAAAGCGCTATACCTATACTGGTGCCGGAGTTATCGTTACCGAATATGCCCCTGTCAGCCGAAGAATTGACATAATTGGTACTGATGCCAACCTTAATATTATCGGTTATTTTATGATCCAGGTTCAAACGGACGCTGGTATTGTTATATCCGGTACGATCGACGATCCCGCCTTCATCTTTTTCTCCAACGGAAAAATAAAAGGTTGTTTTTTCGTTACCACCACTAAGGCTAAACAGCGTATTTCGCACCAGTGGTTTGTGGTCGTAAACCTCTTTTTCATAATCATATATCTGCCCTTTGGATTGGGCACTAATAAATGCCTGGCTAAGAGTTGCGGAATCGCCTGGCAACGTAGTAGCTGTTTGGGGTGTGAACTGTCTGACACCTAATAGTTTAATCGGGCTCGAAAAACCGATATCCTGCGACAGACTGATCATAGTTCTGCCTGGCTTGCCCCTCTTGGTAGTGATAATAACCACCCCGCCAGCTGCCTTCGAGCCATAGATGGCTGCGGCAGAGGATCCTTTTAATATTTCAATATTCTCAATATCTTCAGCATTCAGATCAGCGATACGGCTTGACGGATTATCCTGGGTGGAGGTCGGCGCGCCGCCGCCTGCCGCTAGTGTTACTGCATTTAAGCCGGATGAAGTAGATGAGTTATCTACATAAACGCCATCCACAACGTATAACGGTTGGGTGTTGCCAAATATAGAAGTTACGCCTCTCAATTTCACAGAAATCCCACCGCCCGGTGCACCCGAGTTGGCATTTATATAAGCACCGGAAATTTTACCCTCAAGCGCGGCATCAAATGTTTGTGCCGGAGCTACGCCATCCAACTCCTTCGAGCTAATTTCAGCCACCGCATTTGCAAGATTTTTTCGTTTAACCGTTGTTGATAAGCCGGTTACAATAACCTCATCAAGCTTTGATACATCCTCTTCTAACTTCACTTGCAGGTTTGTAACCCCGGATGTACTGATTGTTTGTGTTTTGTAGCCGATCGCACTGATAATAAGCGATGCGTTATCCGAAACACTAATCGTAAATTTACCGTTTGCATCAGAAATCACCGTCTGCGAAGAATTTTTTGCCGCTATGGTTGCGCCCTGGACGGGAACGCTGTTCCCCGATGTCACGGTGCCGGTAAGCGTTCTGTTCTGTGCGAAAAGCGCACCAGGAACCAGGGCCATTACCAGCCATGTTAGCATAAAAAGTAATTGTTTTCTCATTGTTTTGGGTTTGGTTGAAAGTTGTGAATATTACATATACTATTGATTATGAAATTCCTTCGCCTTCGGGGACCGGCTGTTTATTTGAAAAAATATGGTTTCCGTATCCTTTCTCGGCAATTTGTTTTGCCCTCAATGGATAAGATGAAAGATCGGTGGGCGTATTGGATGCGAGCCCGTCCACATAACGGTTGAACATACAGAATGCCGCAGCGATCAGCACCGTGTCGTGGATATCCTTGTCAGTAGCGCCAAGGTTTTTAGCTTCTTTTATTTGCGCCTCTGTTACAAATTTTCCGCCTCTTTGCACGCTTCCGGCAATGGACAGCAGCGCTTTTAATTTATCTGAAATGTCAGCGCGGGGGTAGTCTTTTTTTACCTGCTCCACCAGGCTGGTATTTCCGTCGAGATAACAGACAGCTATGGCACCATGAGATTGCTGACAGTAAAAACAATCATTTAAATAAGAGACATGGGTAGCTATCAGCTCCCTGTCAGCCATACTTAAGCCTTCGTTACTGCGCAACAACAGGTTTGCCAATTCACCCATGGGTGTGGCAGTTTCGGGACTAAAGGCCATCAACGACCTGATTCCTGGTAAGTTTTCATCTACATTTATATGTGCCATATTTTCACTATTTAGGAAGAAAATGCCTTTAAAAGGGCCCCGGTTAACCCGGGGTCCTAACCCGCTCTCATACAGGATTTTTTAATCAACTAATATTTTTTTTATTCATTTTTAAACCAGCTAAGCGGTTCACTTAAAATTTAACCGTAACACCAATATTTATTACATAATCGGCAAACGCAGCATCACCGTGTGTAACCTTACCGGTTGTTGAAGCAGCGGCGTCTGTTGCTCTTCTGTCAGCTACACTTTGTGTGCGGTCGCGGATGATGGCAATAGGGCAATAGAAATATAATCCAACATTATTGATGCGGTAGTTGATGCCGGGTTCCGCTGCGATGATATAACCAGGCCTTCTGTAGCCATCTACACCGCCAACCAGGTCATATACCGGCAATTCGTCATACCGCACACCTAACGAAAAATCCATTTTTTTAACCGCGAGGCTGGCTCCGGCCCTTACCAGCATTTGATCAGGAACACTGAATACATCTGCAGTATAAGGTGAATTATTAGAAGTTGCGGGCGCTGTTGTTACCGACTTGGATATACTTACATCCTGCGGATTGAGCAGGTAATAAAAGTTGCCGTAGACACCAAATTTAGGGGTGAAATTATAGTAGGCGTTTATCTCAGTAATGATGCCTGTGCCGCCATCGCCTAACTGTATAGACTGATCGACCAATTTTAGTGTTCTTTCACCTGTCGCCGGATTTGTCAGGAAATAATCCTGGACATTGTTGTTACCGGTTGCAAATTTTATACCGGTGCCTACCTGTATGTTTCCTTTTGTAGCTTTATCCGGGTTAAATACCCAATAAGTAGCGGTGAGGTTCATATCGCCTAAACCAAATGAGTGGGTGCTAAACCTGGTTGTGCCGGCTAACTGTGAACGGCTGTTATCAGAAACAGGAAGATCAATAGACATTGACCAGCGGCGGTTAAATACGCGGGTAAGCGTAATATCCTGCTGGTACACTTTATTAATTACGTTAGTGTGCTGCTCTGTACGTTCATACTGTTCCTGTTTACCTATAAAGTGCCTGAATGATCTGTAATAGCGGTTGTTACTGTTAACTAACCAATAGGCGCTTGAATTTGTACTGTCAGGGTGTTCAGTCATTGTACAAATGCCGCCAGTACTGCGGATGGCCACGCAGCCCTGCGCAAAAACGATTGTTTGGGTAAGTAAAATGTAAATGCAAATTCCAAAAAGTGTTTTTAAAAGTTTCTTCATGATTTTTTGTGGGAATAGTTGTTTGTTGTTTGTTGTTTTAATTGTAAGATTTTCTAAAAGGCTCCGGGTTGTCCCGGAGCCTTAACCCGCCTTCAAACAGGTTTTATTAATCAACCATATCTTTGTTCTATTTATCAGCGCCATCGTTCTTGGCGCGTTCAACTGCATATGCGCCTACTTTGGCGCCGGATACCAGGCCCACCTCAATATCGCTACGGTAATGTATGCCGCCTACTAATCGCGATAAGGAAGCGGCGTTTGCCATTTGTTTAAATTCACTGGCCCTGTCCGGCAACAAATAGGATAATACCGTAGCTGCCGCTCCACTAAAATTGGAGTGCCCTGAGGTATATGAGGGAAAATTTGGTATGCCGGTTAACGTTTTGATAATCGGGTTTGCCTGGCTGGGCCTCATATTAAAATAAAAGTATTTTGTATCCCAGCAGCATATAGCTACGTCCATTTCGGCCATGTTTAATAAGGCGTAATTCCTGGCCCAGCGTACTTCGCTATAATGCTCTTTTACAAATTCGGTTTCAGCTATCGCATTCCAGTGGCCTGTAGGCGTGTAAGTATTTGCACCATCGGCCCAAAAGTCAACCAGTGCCTGGTTAGCCACAGTGGGGTGCTGGGTATACGACAGCACTTCTTCTGTTTCAGCCTTAAAGGCGGCACTGCCGGCCAGGTTCGGCGGGCCCGGGCGCAGCTTAACAACTGTAAGCGTATCAAACAAAAAAGGGATCACTTTTCCAAATAGCGGCAGCATCGGAGGCCTTGCGGGCGCCTCACGACTTGTCCAAAATTGATCACCGCGTGAAGTAGCATTGGTTTGCAACGAAATCCATTCAGGGGCCGAGCCTATTGCTTTGCCTGCGCGGTCGGCTTTAGCTCGTGTTATAAACAGATCAGCTACTTTGGCGCCTAATGCCTGCCCGGCGGTGAGTTCACCCTGAACGTTTACACCGGCCATCTTGCGGTACAGCATTTCCTCGTTGGCTTTTTGCGTTATGTAGTCAACTTCAGTCGGAAATAACATCTTCATCATTTCAACGCTGGCGCCGGCTACTACAGCGTCTTCACTTGGATATGAAGGCAATGCTGATTCAGGGATCAGCGGCGTTATTGACGAGGTGTTTTTATAAGGCGCCGCCCGGTTATAAAGTTTTTTAAAGTGATAAGCAGTTACCAATGCATCGTATTGAGCAGCACTTACATAAGCATAAGCACGCGCAGCATAAGGCGGGTTCGAAAATGGAAATTCCGGGTATGCGAATGGGTTAGTCGAGCTTGGAAACGGATAGGTGCCGTCCGGGTTTTGATATGGAGGCAAATTATGTTTCGCAACAAGATCGCGCAAAATTTCATTCCAGCGTAAAACCGCGCCGGCGCTCCAGTAGGCGATGATCTTCCTTTGGTCACCGGTTAAATTGCTTTGCAGCGTTTTGATCTCGTTCAGATCGGCCTGGTATGCGCTTGATTCGATAGGATCGGGCGTTGCTACAGTAAATGCAGATGCACTGGTTGCCAAAACGGGTTTCCAGGTATCGGCGTTCATATCTTCATTTGATGGGTGCAGGGATGGGTATGACATGGTACGATCCACCACATCTTTTTTGCAGGACCCTAAAAAAACTGTTGTCGTTAAAAAAGGCAGCAGTACTATGTAAAATTTTATCTTTTTCATGGTTTTAATTATCTGTGGTTCTTGGAAAAATCAAATACGTATAGCACACCTCCAAAAAAATCGGTGGTTTGTCCAACATTCCGGCCTCGCAAAACATAGTTGCCGCCTGCGGTGAGTTCAAGCCCTGAAACCGCACCGAAGCTGTATTTTATAAGGCCACCGGCCGTTGTCGAGTTCATGGTGTTACTTGGGAAAGGCATGTTGTTTTTGGTGATATCAAACCCGCCAAGAGTGGTGGTCTGCTGAACAATGGCCTCTACATTCAGTTTCAGGCTGCGATAACCTGCACTTACCAGCACATTGTTCATATTAGGCATAAAAACATTGTTGCTGTAAATCTCATGCGTGGTAAAATATGCGTTCTGGTTGATATCGATATTTTGACGTTCAATGTATTGGGCTGCACCGGCTACAAAGAACCTCCCAACCTGGTAATTTAAAAGGCCTCGAAGGGAGATCGTTGTGGATCCCAGGCCGATGGAGACCGGCAAAAAGCTGGGGTCGTAATTACTAAGGGGAAGCGATCCTGAAAGGATAGCATGGGCGGTAAAAACTCCCTTACCAATTTCAGTTTGAAAAGGAAGCCATTTTAAAGTAAGCGTAAGGTCCTGGAACCCGCGCTGGCCGTGCAGCGTGCCTGCTGAGGCATTGGTTGTGATGTAAGGCACGGTAAACAAAAAGTCGAGCTTATTGGTGATTCCGTAGTTACCCATAAACATGTACGAATTGGCTGAAAGTGTGCCAATATTCAGGTTATTACGTTTAAAGGTGCCTTCCCAATAGTCGTTCCAGCTACTGTGATCATAAACTGCCGCCGCGCAGAACATGTTCTTGGGGATCATCAGGGCATCGGCATCCGTTTGGGCGCTCGCTTTTAGCGCGGGCAGCGCTAAACAGCTTACAAGTACGCCAAACCTTAAAAGGTTAGCATGTAAAGATTTCATCATAATCTTGCGTTAAATAATTAAATGGTTAATAAGTGCAATTGGATGGCCTGGCCCTTACCATAACCCAATACTTTAATATTTGAGCGTATGGCAATTTGCCGGCAGGCGGGGAGAAACTGCTATTTGATCAGATTTGGTATTATCGGTAAAGCGATTGGCTTAAAATCGTTGAAATAATTAATTAACGATTTATAACGGAGCATGCGATAACTACACACAGAATTAACCAGTCTTATTTAAATAAAACAAGTGAGTTTCCGGATCGGGAGCAGTTTTAGCAGTTTGTGCTGGGAGGTTTTCCCGGAGACGCGATATAAGGGTCGTCCAGTTCGGACAATAAGCTTTTGTAAATGGGTTTAACTACGTTTGTGGTTGTAGCATATTGAAAGTCAAAACCCTGTACATTATATTCGCTCAGAGTATTTAATTTTTTGGCAACAGCATCACTTTTTTTGCTCATCGGCACATCGCTGAATTCCTTGGCTGTAACCAGGTTTGCCTTTACAAGTTTCGTCTTGGCTGTATTTGCGTAACACACAAAGTACATGGTGTCACGGGTCATCTTCAGCTTTACGTAGTTGTAGTAAGCATCTTTCAGTTGAATTTGCCCGGCAACGGTTTCATATTCCGTCATGTCGTTCACGGTGGGCATGTTTACCGGAATTTTTAGCAGGACAAGTTTTTTGTCGTCGATCCTATTGTCGTAAACCTGCTTCACCATCCGCGAATCAGCCTGGTTGATAAAGTATTGGTATACCAGCGTGTATCCGCCCGTAAAAAACAGGTGGATGGACAATAAAACGATGGCGGCTAACCGTTTCAAAAATTGGACTAGTGGTGGTTTTATAATAGTTTGCGGCTAATCTATATATTTTTTTTCTGAATTGTAAAAACTTTCTTACAAAAGAATAAATAATTTATATCCATTCTATTTAAAAAAAAGCCTGTTTGTCTCAAAAGTTGCTGTTAAGCATTAAGTATCTTTGCCTATATTATTTATTTCCAGCACAATATGAATGATATTTTAGCCGCGCGCGCGCAAATGGCCATTTCGCTGGGTTTTCACATTATTTACTCGTGTATTGGTATGGTGATGCCGTTTTTTATGGCGGTATCGCACTATAAATGGATAAAAACCGGCGATCCGGTTTATCAAAACATCACAAAGGCATGGAGTAAGGGCGTTGCTATATTCTTTGCCACTGGCGCTGTATCGGGAACTATCCTTTCGTTTGAACTCGGTTTGTTATGGCCTAAGTTCATGGAGCATGCAGGCCCTATTTTTGGGATGCCCTTTTCGTTGGAAGGTGTAGCATTTTTTATCGAAGCAATTGCACTGGGGTTTTTTCTTTACGGGTGGAATAAATTTAACAAGTGGTTCCATTGGTTTACCGGCATTGTTGTCGGCATCAGCGGGATACTTTCGGGCATTTTAGTAGTTTCAGCAAACTCGTGGATGAACAACCCCTCGGGCTTTGACTTTGTAAATGGGCAATATTCAAATATCGACCCTATAAAAGCGATGTTTAACGGCTCGTGGTTTTCCGAGGCGCTGCACATGAGCCTAGCCGCATTTTCGGCTACCGGTTTTGCAGTCGCTGGCGTACACGCGTTAATGATCGCCAAAAAGAAGAACATTATTTTTCATAGCAAAGCTTTCAAAATAGCCATTGTGTTTGGCGCCATAGCTGCTATACTGCAGCCTTTTAGCGGCGATATTTCTGCCAAAAACGTCTACAAAACACAGCCCGCCAAGCTAGGGGCCATGGAGGCCTATTATCATACGCAAGCCAACGCCCCTTTGGTAATTGGCGGATTACCTGACACACTTCATAAAACTGTAAAATGCGGTATTGAAATTCCCGGCTTGCTGAGTTTTTTAGTGCACGACAATTTTAACGAACCAGTGAACGGGCTGGATAAGATCCCGCAACAGAATCAGCCGCCCGTTGCCGTTACACACGTGGCGTTCGAGATCATGATCGCGATCGGTTCGGCTATGATGTTATTGGGATTAATGTATTTTTTGGCGATTTGGAAAAAACGAAGCTGGGTAGCCAAAAAATGGTTTCTGAACCTGTTTATCCTGGCTATTCCATTCGGTTTTATCGCGGTGGAGGCGGGTTGGACCGTTACCGAGGTAGGCCGCCAACCCTGGATAATTTATGGCATCATGCGGACAACAGAAGCCGTGACACCCATGCCGGGCATCCATTATACATTTTACCTGTTCACCGCAGTCTATTTTACGTTGACTATAGCCGTTATTTTTTTATTAAGCAGGCAAATAAAAATGGTTCCGGTGTTATACGATACAAAACCATAGGATATGCTTTATGTAGTGATCGGATTTTTGTTTTTGGCCATTGTGCTGTATTTTTTGCTCGGCGGAGCCGATTTTGGCGCGGGAATCATCGAGTTGTTTACCTCCGGCAAAAACCGTCCGAGCACACGCCAGACCATGTACCACGCCATCGGGCCGATATGGGAGGCCAACCACATGTGGCTGATCATCGCGGTAGTGATCCTTTTTGTGGGTTTCCCGGCCATCTACAGCCAAATGTGCACCTGGCTGCATATCCCGCTGCTAATCATGTTATTAGGTATCATGGCACGTGGAACTGCTTTCGCTTTCCGCAGTTACGACGCGGTAAAAGGCGAGCGGACACAAAATTTTTACAACCACATCTTTGTGTATTCCAGCTTTATTACGCCCCTGTTTTTAGGGATCATAGCCGGCAGCGCCATTTCAAGACAGCTAGACCTGCATGCAAGCACATTTTTATCCGGTTATGTGTTTAGCTGGTTAAATTATTTCTCGGTAGCAGTCGGATTATTTACGGTGGCTTTGAGCGGCTACCTTGCGGCCATTTACCTCATCGGCGAAGCCGAAACTGAAAAAGACGTAAAGCGTTTCATCAAAAAAGCCAGGCTAATGACGATCATCGCCGTAATTTTGGGCGGACTGGTATTTGTTGCCGCCGGCCTCGAAGGCATCCAACTGGCACGGTTTATATTTGGCAACGCGATCAGTATTGCAGCAGTTACCGCCGCTACGATCTCGGTGATTGCGCAATGGATACTGATTCAGCGCGGTAAAAAGAAGATCATCAGGGGAACTGCCGCCTTGCAGGTAACGATGATCCTGCTGGCAGTGAGTTATATGCACTTTCCCTATTTTGTAATGGTAAAAAACGGCGAAAACCTATCGTTGCTCAACCTGCATGCTTCCGAAAAAACAATCACCGACCTGGGCTGGGCGCTTTGTATCGGGAGTTTGTTGATATTGCCTTCGTTGTTTTACCTCTATGCCAGCTTTCAAAAAAGGATCACAGATTTTGAAGGATGATTTTTATGATTGCACAGATTTTGGGATCGTAACTATTCAAAAATATGTGTGGTCAAACAAATCAAAGGACCACAGATTTTGAAGGATGATTTTTATGATTACACTGATTTCAGGATCGTAACTATCCAAACATCTGTGAAATCAAACAAATCAGTTAAAATCTGTGATCAAAAAAGTCTGTGAAATCAAATAAATCAGTTGAAATCTGTGATCAGAAAAGTCTGTGAAATCAAACAAATCAGTTGAAATCTGTGATCAGAAATCATTCTTTATCTGTGATTCGTTTAACTTTTATACTCCTGAACCAAACCTCGTTCCCATGATCCTGCAACAGCAAATGTCCTTCCGGCGCTTCGCCAAAGTTTTTCCAGATCACGTATTTGCTGATAACCACCAAATCTCTAAACTCTTTTGATCCTCGCTCGTACTCCAATACTTTCACGCCGTTAAGATAATGTTCGACATGGTTATTGGTATAAACGATGATGCGCCCCGTATTCCACGCGCCGATGGGATGAACGAAACGCGCTTGTTTGTTTGACGGTATCAGGTCATAGAGGGATGCCAGGGTGCGGTCGCCGTTGCGGCCCAGTTTTGCATCCGGGTGCAAGGTATCATCCAAAACCTGGTACTCCAGGCCTATTGCCGACCCTTTGGTGACTTCGGATAGGGTTACAAAATATTTAACGCCACTGTTCGCGCCGTGCGTTATTTTAAATTCGAAAGAAAGATCAAACGCCCCATAGAGGCTATCGGTTACAATATCACCGCCACCCGATTCTTCTTTACCAACCGATGGCAAATTATGCATGGTGCCGTCCTGGTAAAGCCAGCCTTTGGGCGGAAAGGTGGCCATCGTGGCACCGCGCCAGCCCTTTGAAGTATGACCATCGTACAAAAGCCTCCAGCCGCTTGCCTTTTCATGTTCGGAAAGCGAATTCGACATATAATTCACGGTATAAACATCTTTCGGGAATGGCGTGAACTTTAAATTTTTGGTTTGAAGTTTCAGGTTTTTGAACCATACCCTTTTTCCCACCTGCCCGTCCTTGCTGATGGCATGAACCTGCAAGCCGATAAAGCCTTTGCTGTCTACTGTATCCACCACATCTGCTATCGCAACGCCGTTTATCCAGGTGCGCATTTCGTTGCCGATGCATTCTATCCTGATGTGGTTATAAACACCTACTTTAAAGGCATTTTTCGCCTTAGCGTTTAAGTCAAGCGGGTATATCCAATCCCGCCGGCCTTCGTCATAAATGCCACCCGACCATTTCCTATCCGATGGATCAATTTCAAACTGCCGGCCGTAAACTTTGCCTTTGCCGCTATTTCCGTTGTGATCGTAATGACTGCGCACCTGCACGCCCGAATTACTCAGCGGGCTTTCAATTTTGGTGTCCATTTCCAAAATAAAATCGCCATATTCCTTTTCGGTCACCAAAAAAGTATTACCGGAATTGAGAACGGTTGTGCCAACGATATTGCCGTCTTCAACTTTGTAATCGGCTGTTCCGGCCAGGCGTTTCCAGCCGCTAAGGGTTTTACCATCGAAAAGTGATGGGGTGCTTTGGGCGTTGGATAAGGCCGGTGTTGCAATTATCGCGCAAAGAACGAGTGCAGTGGTTATTAATTTGTTCATAATTGATGGTTTATTAGTTACCCCAGATTTGACATTAATTGACTATCTCGTTGCCTCCAAAACATTTAGAAAGTTCTTTATCAATACCGCATACATAAACGTGTTTACCCAAAACACCAACGCTATTTCTTCCCTGATAAATAACATACAGACTCCACCCAGTTATTTTGTGTTTAAAATGCCTTTGAATGCTGTCCACCTTTAAAGAGTCATTTTTGTACTTTTCAAAATCACGTTCATCACTATATGTACTAAAAATTGTGTCTAAATGTTCGAATGCAACGATCTGATAATTAGTTGACTTATTTAAACTGTCCAAAAATTTCGTCACCAAATATTCGGCTTTTTGCTGCTTTGACATATGTGTGCCACAACCATAAAAAAATACCAATCCAATAAAGCAAAGTCGTTTCATTAAAACTAATCTACCGTTAAAAGTCCTACACTTTCACTTCCCAGCCCGGTTGATATTCCCGATGCCAAAGCGCCATTGCTTCGGGATCATTTAAAATATGTCCGTTGCTGGTATCGATGTGTAAAACCCTGTCAACCCGGTACGAGATATTGCCTAATTGCGGCAGCAGAGTCGACTTAAAACCAGTCTCAATGGGCGCATTTAACGGTGCAACGCCGCGAACAGCATCAATAAAATTTTTCATGTGCGTGGCGTCCAGCGCTGCTGTCGGACTAACTTTATTCGTGGGATCAACAACGGTATCGTCCTTTACTTCCTTAACAAATTTATTATCGCCGTCAAAAACCGTATAACCGTTGCCACCCTGGTAAAACAGCGTGCCTTTGTCGCCATAAAATATCACACCACGGCCAAGGCCCTCGGTATTGTAACCATTGCAGCTTCTTCCCTCCCATTCGGCAGCCGTATCATTCGGGAAATTGTACAAAATATTTTGGGTATCCGGCGTTTGCCAGTCGTCCTTAAAGGCAAAACGGCCGCCGGTTGACACGACTTTATTTGGAAAATCAACACCCAGCCCCCAGCGGATCACATCTAATTCATGCGTGCCGTTGTTTAATGCTTCGCCGGTGCCCCAGTTCCAAAACCAGTGCCAGTTATAATGGATCAGGTTGTCCTGGTAAGGTTTGCGCGGGGCAGGGCCCTGCCAGAGTTCATAGTCAAGATTTGAAGGCACAGGTACCTGTTTACCAATACCAATGCCCGGGCGGTGGTTGGCGTACCAGCCCTTGGCATAATAGGTACGGCCGATCACCCCATCGTGCAATTCCTTTACCATCAGCTGGCAATTGCTAAACGAGCGGCGCTGGCTCCCCATTTGTACCAGGCGTTTGTATTTTTTTGCGGCTTCCACGGCCATCTCGCCTTCATGTGGGTTGTGCGCGCAGGGTTTTTCTACATAAACATGCTTACCTGCCTGGCAAGCCATAATGGTTGCCGGTGCATGCCAATGATCGGGTGCTGCGATAACGATCGCATCGACATCTTTTTTTTCCAACAGGCGTCGCACATCGCTTAAACCCTGCGGGTTTTTCCCCGTACGTTTACCAATATCCGCGATGGTGCTGTCGACTACCTTGCTGTCCACATCGCAGATATAAGCGATCTCGACATTAGGCAACTCACAAAAATTTTGGGCCAGGTAAAGCCCGCGGCTATGCGTGCCCATCATGCCGATCACTACCTTTTCGTTAGGCGATCCTTTGAAAAAACCAGCGGCTTTGCCAAAATGCGGCGCCATCAGGAAACTTGTCCCGGCTACCGATGAGGCTTGAATAAATTTGCGGCGATCCATGTTTATTTATTTAGTTGTAAATGTTGTAAGCGTTGTAAAGGTTATAATGGTTAAAAAACACAGCACAACCAATGAACTAATGAACAAATGAACAAATGAACAAATTACACCCCCCCAAATGCCGAAAACCCGCCATCCACGCAGATCATCGCGCCGGTAACAAAAGCAGACGCATCGCTTAACAGCCAAACCAGCGCGCCGATTAATTCATCAGGATGGCCAAAACGTTTGAACGGCGTATTCCTGATCACTTTAGCGCCGCGCTCGGTATAACCGCCGTCGGGCGTGGTGAGCAGGTTGCGGTTTTGTTCGGTAAGGAAAAAACCAGGCGCCAGGGCGTTCATCCTGACCTTGTCGCCATAACGGTTAGCCAGTTCAACTGCAAACCATTGGTTATAGCAGTCCATAGCCGCCTTACCCATGTTATAGCCCAGCACTTTGGTAATAGCGCGTTTGGAATTCATCGATGAGATATTTACAATACTGCCCTTGCCTGTTTTGGCAATTTCCTCACCGAAAACCTGGGTTGGATATAGTGTTCCCCATAAATTTAGCTCCATTACCTGTTTCATGCCTTCCAGGTTCATTTTAAAAATATCCTCGTCGGGTTGCAAAACACCTTGCGGCATGTTGCCCCCGGCTCCGTTTACCAGGCCGTCGATTCGGCCAAAAGCTTCTAATATTTTATTTTTTGCAGCGATGAGATCATTGGTGCTGAGTGCATCTGCAACTAACGCGATCGCCTGCCCGCCGTTAGATTTTATTTTATTCACGCGTTGTTCAGCAACGGCTTCATTGCGACCTAAAATGCCAACGATACCGCCTGCTTCGGCGATGCCGTTTACAAATGAGTTACCTAATATGCCGGTGCCGCCGGTTACGATGATTACTTTGTCTTTTAATGAGAATTGGTCTGACATTTATCGTTTACAAGTTTATATTTCCGCCTGTCCTATTATTTATTTTAACCGCAAAGCGCGCAAAGTAAAAACCGCGAAGTTCACAAAGTCTCAATAGTTTATTATTTTTTTCTCTGTGCTCTTTGCGCCTTCTTTGTGCACTTTGCGGTTAAATAATCCGCTTTATTTCAAATCACTGATGGAAATCACGTCCATATCCGTGTAATCCAGATTTTCTCCCGCCATTCCCCATATAAAATTATAGTTGGTTGTCCCGCAGCCCGAATGTATGCTCCATGGCGGCGAAACAACGGCTTCATAATTATTGATGGTGATATGTCTTGTCTCATCGCCTTTACCCATAAAATGCATGATCTTTTGTCCGGCAGGCAGGTCGAAATAAAAATAAGCCTCCATGCGCCGGTCGTGCGTATGCGCGGGCATGGTATTCCACACACTGCCGGCCTGCAGGATAGTTAATCCCATCACTAACTGGCAGCTTTGTATGCCATCAGCATGGATGTACTTGTTGATAGTACGTAAATTGGCTGTCGCCTGGCTGCCTGCATCAACTTTGGCAGCCTCTTTGATCGTCATTAACCTGGCGGGATAGCTGGCGTGGGCCGGCGCCGATAGCAAGTAAAATACCGCCGGGTTTTCATTGTTTTTGCTTGAAAATGCCACCCGTTTTGTGCCCTTGCCCAAGTACAGGCAATCCAGTTTATTAAGATGATAGGTGTTACCATCGCCCGTTACTACACCTTCGCCGCCGACGTTGATGATACCGATCTCGCGGCGTTCCAAAAAATAATCCGCACGAAGATTTGGGTAGCTTTCCAGTAATAACTCTTTGTTAACCGGGTTAGCGGCGCCGACGATCATCCGGTCGTAATGGGTGTAAACGCAATGAAGCTCATCAGGGGCAACTATGCTGTCTATTAAAAACTGCTCCCGGATCAATTGGGTATCATAGTGTTTAAAATCAGCCGGGTGTACGCTATGCAGGATTTTCAATTTGGTTGTAAGGGTTGTAAAAGTAGTTGTAAGGGTTGTAAAAGTTGTAAGGGTTGTAAAAGTTTTAAAACCAATCCAACTCGCCCGATAGCTATCGGGCCAACCAAAGTTAGTATTTAACCATTCAAAATTTCGTAAAATAGTTTTTACATTGGCTTAAACTTGTTGTTAACCACAAAGGACTCAAAGAATGCACTAAGGTCACGAAGCCTGGCTATGGAAACTTTGTGAAATCTTTGTGTCCTTTGTGCACCTTGTGGTTTTAAAAACTACGTAATGCTTATGAAAACGCGATCTGCTTTATTATTACTGGTTACAGTTGTCGGAATTACCCATGTTTTCGGGCAAGATACAACCGGGACACAAGCCAGGGCCGAAAAATGGCTCAAGAGCAACGAATGGAAAAACGGGCTTAAGCTAAAGCCACATGCTTCCATTAATAAAGTGACTTTTGCCGAACAATACCATAAAAATAAAGCCGAATGGGACAAAGCCTTCACTTTTATACGCGATAGCGACCTTGTGAACAAAAAGCCGGGGAAATATACCATCGACGGAACAGACGTTTACGCCACAATAACCGAAGGCCCTGAAAAAACATTTGAACAATCAGCATGGGAATCGCACCGGAAATATATCGACCTTCAATATGTTATTAAAGGCAAGGAAAAGATCGGTGTATCGCCGGTATCAGGTGCAACTGTAACCCAGGCCTACGACGATAAGGCGGACATAGCTCATTACGCCTCAGATGGTCAGTTTTATATTGGTGACCCCAGTTTGTTTTTCCTGTTTTTCCCCGCCGATGCACACCGGCCGAATATTCATGTTGATGGGTATGATGTGGTGAAGAAGCTTGTGATTAAGATAAGAGTCGTTGACTGAGTTGGATTAAGTTGTCCCGATAGCTATCGGGAGGGTTGATAAGTTGAACTTGCGATACTCTTCTACTTTCGGACTTCCGGACTTTACCGACTTTCGGACTTCCTCCTCACACCTTCACGCGTTTCCATCTGCCGTGCTTGAAAAGGAAATAACTCATCAGCGCCGTAGCGAATTGGGAGATCAGGATAGCGACGAATATTCCCATAGGCCCCTTTATATATTGTTTGCTCAGAACCCAAGCCAAAGGAATTTGCAGGAGCCAAAAGCCGATCAAATTGACAACCGTGGGCGTTCTGCTATCGCCGGCACCGTTAAAAGCATTAAGCATAACCATTTCGACACCAAAGAAAATGTAACCGAGACTAATGGTACGCAAAGCCTGCGTTGCGAAACTGCGTGCATGCGGATCACTATTCATGAAACTAACGATCGGCTGGCCAAAAAGGTAAAAAATGGCGGTTACGCAGATCATAAAGATGGTGATGTACCCGGAGGTTATCCAAACGCTTTTTTCAGCGCGATCGGGTTGACCGGCGCCAAGATTTTGCCCCACCAGCGTAGCGGCTGCATTGCTCATTCCCCATGCGGGCAGCAGGAAAAATATCAATAAGCGTATCGCAATTTGATAGCCCGCCGAGGCAGCCTCGTGAAAATTGGCCACCAGCCGGTTAAGAAATATCCAGCTGCCTGATGATATCAGGAACTGTACTGCAGCCGTGCTGCCGATATCAAATATCTGCAACAAAAGGTCCCTTTGAGGCTTTATTTGCGCCAGGTAAAAAGTTAACAGTCCCCTTTTAAAGAACAGGCGATACAATTGGTATAAAACGCCGATACCGCGGCCGATCGTTGTTGCTATTGCCGCACCCGGCAAACCAAGGGCAGGTATGGGCCCCAAACCGTTGATGAGTAACGGGCAAAGGATAATATTGCAGCCATTGCTGATCCATAAACTGCGCATAGCGATACTGGCGTCGCCGGCGCCACGGAAAACGCCATTTATTAAAAACAGCAACATGATGACGATATTACCGCCATACATAATTTCGGTATAACGCACATTTTGAGCGACGACCTGAGGCGTGGCGCCCATTAAATGCAGAATTTCGCCGGCGAACATGACGCCGGTTACCGACATAATTAATGACAATACGATCGCTACAAAAATCACCTGCATGCCGGCATGGGCTGCTTCTGCATAATTTTTTTCGCCAACTCTCCGGGCCACCAGCGCTGTTGCAGCCATGCTTAAGCCCATGGCTAAGGAATATACAATACTCAGTACCGACTCGGTAAAGCCCACAGTGGCTACCGCTGCGTTACCCAGTTTACCCACAAAGAATATATCCACCAGGGCAAAAACCGACTCGAGGCACATTTCAAGCACCATTGGGATGGCCAGCAGTATTACCGCCCTGCGGATACTGCCGACTGTATAATCCTGCTCGCTGCCGGCCACGGCCTGGCGGAAGAGTGAAAAATAGCGTTTGAATTTGCCTGGGGCCGTGGAATCAGTCATATAGTTTTATACCGCGGCGTCCGTCGTCGCCCCGGCTTTTAGTTTAAGCCGTTTGTGAAAATAAATGTAGGAAACAGCCAGTATGGCAAGGAAAATGAACATTGGCGCCCAGTCTGACACAGCAAAATGTGTTACAATCATCGAAATTGTTGCGCCGAGCAGATCAAATGTAAAACCTGCATATGCCCATTCCTTTAACCTCGGGAATCCGGGAACCAGTAAAGCTATTGCGCCTAATATTTTAGCCACCGCCAGCATCTGCATGACATACGCAGGATAACCAAGCGGAGCCATCTTTGCGGCGGTTGCGGGATCGTGAATTAAAAAGGTTCCTACTGCCGAAAACAGCATCAAAGCCAGTAAAAGGCCTGTCGAAATCCAGTAAATGATGTTGATCTTTTTCATTTTTTATGATTTTTTTATTATTTAATTGGTTGATGATGAAGCATAACTACGCCGGTATTTAACTTCCTTACTTCTGTCAGCTCCAGCCGTTTTCTGTCCAATAGCCCGGAAAACTGTGGCACTCCGCCGCCCAAAATAACCGGGTTGATAATAAACCGGTGTTCGTCGATCAGGTCGGCCTGCGTCAATGCCGATACGATAGTTCCACTGCCTAAAATTACAATATCTTTCCCCGGCTGCTCTTTCAGTTGCCTGATATTTTTTTCCACGTCGCTGTTAAAAAGCGTGGTGTTCTCCCATTCCGCATTTTTTAGCGTTGTTGAGAATACAATTTTGGGCAGGCTATTCATTTTGCCGGCGATGACCGAATCGTTTTTTTTAGCCGATTCCGTCGGCCAGTACGAGGCCATTAGCTCATACGTGACACGTCCAAACAAAATGGTATCCACCGCCTTAAGCATTTCCATCGCATAGCCGTTAAACTCGTCATTAATAACATGCCAGCTTAAATCGCCGCCTGGACCTGCCAGGTAACCGTCGAGCGAAATGAGGTTTGATGTGATGATGCGTCTCATAGTGTTGAATTATTTTTTTGAAACATAGTCATCCAAACGTTCCAGTGTTTGCTTGCCGCCCTCAATAGCTTTGTACTTTTCAACTGCTTCTTTTAAGTATTCGGCCGAGTAAAATGTAGCATGCATTTTTACCGTTGTTTTTCCATCAACCTCAACAAAAGTGGCTACCGAAGTAAATGCACCAACATTAGTATAAGCAATGCGTTCCGGCGGCACGATCTCGTCATAAATGATCGTATTCGGGAAATCGCCGTACGGGCCACTCATGGTAAAAGCCCATGTACCGCCTACCTTAAACTCAAAAGCGTGGGTTTTTGTCGTAAAGCCGCTTGGGCCCCACCATTTGTCCAGGTGTTTTGGGTCACTCCACGCTTCAAACACCAGCTCACGCGGGGCGTTGATCACACGGGTAATAATGATCTCCCGGTCCGTTCTTTCGCTCATTGTTTCATTTGATGCTGCCATCTTCTTTATTTTTTGTTTGTAATTCCGCGATGTAATTTTCCAGGCTGTCCAGCCTATCAGCCCAAATTTTCCGGTATTCGTCGGCCCATTCGGACACATCTTTCAACCTGTCCAGCTTCGCAACACAATACCGCTCCCGTCCCTCCTGTTTCATTTTTACTAGCCCGCATTCGGCCAGTATTTTCAGGTGTTTGTAGATGGCGGCGCGGCTTACATCAAAATGCTCACTCACCGTGTTCACATTCAACGGCTGCCTGGCTATCATTCCCAATATCTCTCTCCTGGTCGGGTCGGCAATTCCCTGGAACACGTCTCTTCTCATACATGCAACCTTTTGGTTTCACAAATATATATGAAACCTTTTGGTTGCTCAAAATTTAATTGAAAATATTTTATTTGGCTGAATTTAGTGCCAGCATTTTTTTCCAGAAGTAATAGTAAACAAGCATGATAGCAAGCGTTACTACCGGCGGGATCAGCAACCCTAGACCATCGCCCACGTAGGCCCGCGACCAAAACACACCTAAAAAAGTGAAGGTAAAACCTGCAAACGCCCACTCTTTTATCGTGATGAATTTAGTTTGAAGGATAGCAATTACGCCAAGCAATTTTGCAACGCCAAGCATCGTCATTACATATAAAGGGTAACCCAGGTGATTCATCCCGTCGACGCCGGCTTTTTGTTTGGTTAGGCCGCCGAATGCATCAGCCGTCGAAGCAAGGCAGAACAGGGCTGTTAATATCGAATAGGTTATCCTGATCGTTTTTGGTTTCATAGTGGTATTATTTAGTTGTGAGATTTTAGTATTATTTTATTGTTCTTCGTGATAATTCAGCATCCAGGTAATACCGAACTTATCGGTAAAGCAGCTGAACAGGTCGCCCCAAAACGACCTTCCAAGCGGCTGCAATATCTTGCCGCCCGCCGTCAATTTGGTGTAAAAAGTGGTTATTTCCTGTTCGTTATCGCAATTGAGGCACAATGCTACGTTATTGCCCTTTATGTAGCCATCAGGGCCGGCCATATCGGTACCCATGATCAACAATTGTCCTTTTATCAGCGCTGCATGAACGATGCTATTCCTGGTACCCGCGGGGCATTCCCCTGCCATCGGTGATTCCCCCATCGTTTGTGCGCTTAATGCGCCGCCGATGCAATCCCTGTAAAACTCCATGGCTTTGCGGCAGTCGCCATTAAACCCAATGTATGTATTGATATGCGGCATAATATTTACCTGGTTAATTTAACAACACAAACCTACACCGGCGCTGCGACTGAAAAAGGTGGAGTGCAGGACAATAGAAGGGGGAAATGAGGACAAGCCATTTTCCGCTTTGTGCTTTTTATATAATTGTTACCTTTAACCTGGGCAGTATCAACCTTATGAAAAGCTTATTACTCTTTTTCTTTATCCTTGTATTAAACCCCTGCTTCAGTCAAAATGTTGATAGCCTGAAAAAAGTAGCCTATGGCAGTTCATCAGCCCCAAAACGGCTAAAGGCTGCAGTGGCACTTTCTGATCATTTTTCATCAACAAACGCCGGCGAAACTTTTAAGGCCGCAAAAATGGGCTTGACCCTTGCTGCCAAATTAAAAAATCAACAGGCGGGCGGCTTATTATTGCTGGATATTGGAAAGGCCTGGGTTTTAAACAAAGGCTATGATTCCGCTGCGTATTATTCAAACCAGGCAGCCGCGGTATTCGAAAAAACAAAAGATGGGCGGCACCTGGTCAGCGCCTGGCACCTGGCAGCATTGATTTGCACACAACGAAAAGATGCTAGCGGCGCGATCGCCTATTATGGTAAAATAATCGCGCTGGGCCAAAACAAAGGCTCCGGCCAGATGGCGATGAACGCACTGGATCAATCGGGCTTATTGTATGAAAGTACCGGCGATTACAAAAATGCGTTGAAATGTTACAGGGCCTCGCAAGATATTCGTGACTCGCTGAATATCGCCCAAAAAACAAAGGATAGCATATCGGTATCGTACAGCCTGGACCTGATTGGCGACGTTTTTGCGAATATGAAACAAAAAGACAATTCGGAACAGGGCCTGCTCAACACCATAGAAACCAAACGATCATTAAACGACACCCTGGCCATGGCGATCAACTACATGAACCTGGGTATTTTATATGAAAAACAACGCCAATACCCTAAAGCGCTCGACGCCCTGCAGCAATGTTTGCAATACTCGGATAAAATAAAATATACCGATCTGCAGAGCGGCGCGCTGAATGAGCTTGCCGATCTGTTTGAGCAAACAGGCAATTTTCGGCAGGCAACTATTTACTTTAAAAAACACCGGGAACTAGCCAATACCTTAAATAATGACAACAGCTCGAAAAACGTAGCGGCCTTACAAACCAAATACGAGAATACGCAAAACGAAAACCGGGTGCTGCAGCAACAACTCGAGTTAACACGCCGGAATTACTGGGTAGGCGGAATAACTATTGTTTTGGTATTGATCCTCCTGCTCACTTACTCCTATTATAAGCGTACCGAACTGAAACAGCAAAATATTGCTACCACGGCAATTATTGAAACAGAAGAAAAAGAACGCAAACGCATTGCCCAGGACTTGCACGACAGCGTGAGCCAGTTAATGATGGCAGCCAAAATAAACCTGAATGTAATTGGGAACGACATTGCTTTTTCAAACGATGTTCAAAAAGATCGCTTTCAAAAAGCGATAAACCTGGTTGACGAAGGCTTTAAGGAAGTGCGCACCATATCGCACAATATGATGCCACAGGCCTTGCTGGAATCGGGCCTGGCGCTGGTTATCAAACAGTTTATTGAGAATATCGAAAATGATTCGATAAAGGTTAATTATTTCACCAGGGGCTTCGAAGACCATTTCGACGACACAACGGAAACGATTCTATACAGGATATTGCAGGAGTGTGTAAATAATGTACTGAAGCATGCCAAGGCCAGCAGGCTGGATATTTCATTGATCAGGGACGAAACTAATATCAGCCTCACCATCGAAGACAACGGCAGCGGGTTTGATATGAGCGATAAACAAAAATTCAGCGGCATGGGCCTGAAAAATCTGCAAAACCGGGTAAACTTTATAAAAGGCAAGATCGAGATCGATTCCCATCCGGGCCAGGGTACTTTGGTATCGGTTTATATCCCGCTTAAGAAATAAGCACCCCACTTTTATAAATTATATTGCAGGATAAACTTGGTAAGTTCAACCGGGTTTTTTAAATTCAGCTTTTGCATAATATTCTTGCGGTGCGTTTCCACGGTATATATGCTCAGGTGCAGCCTGTCAGCCATCTGTTGATTGGTAAGGTTTTGTTTGATCAGCTGCAGCAATTCTATCTCGCGTTTGGTTAAGTCAAACTGCTTCAAAAATGGATCCTGCTCGTCAAATGCGGCACTTGCAGCCGGTTGTTTATACGGAAAACAGGACTGCCCCTGGCTCACCAGCGTTATCACATTGATCAGTTCGCTTTTATCGGCATTTTTAAACAGGTAGCCATTTGCGCCGCCTGTTTTGGCCTTTTCAATCAGGTGCTCCTCGTTATAGGTAGACAGCATGATAACCTTGATCTTCGGGTGAAGTGATTTTATCCTGCTTAATGCTTCAAACCCGTTAAAGCCCGGCATATTGATGTCCAACAAAATTATGTCGGGTGTGTGAGTATGCAGCAGACCCATCAATTCGCGGCCGTTGTTTGCGATACTCAAAATCTCTATTCCAGGTTCGCTTTGCAGCAGCAAGCATAATCCGTCGATAAATAAAGTATGGTCGTCGGCGATAATAAGGGATAGTTTTTCTTGCGTCATGGTTTAAATATAGCTAATTAATTATTGGTAAAAGTAACCCGATTACATGTCCGTCAAAATACCAACCGGTTTGTATTGTGTGCTTTATGGGGCCGCCCTAAAATTGTATTGTTCAAACTAAAACAAACATCGCTATGAAAAACTACTACCAAAATCGGTCAGGTTAAAAAGTGAGATTGAACGATGCAAGGATATGAAAGCCCTGCCAAAAAAATCTTCAACTCAACAAAATATTTAAACCTATGAAAAACATTGTCAGCTTTTTAATCATGCTCACGCTGGCCGCTACCGCCTTCGGACAGCAAAAGAGCGAAGAAAATTTAACCGGCATCCCGGCAGCAAACCCGGGACGCCCCATACCACTACAGAATACAGTACCCGGGCAACGCGAGGGAAATGGAAAGCCTGCCGCTGCGAAAGATGTCGTTGCCCGGCCTGTTTCTGTCCAGGTATTGGTAGGCAGCCAGGGACTAGGCGCGGATGTTAAATATGGCATCCTTCCTAAACTATCAGGCCGCGCAGGTTTCGGCATCATCCCGGTTACAGTAAATGGTGTATTTGGTTTCTCGAGTTTTTCGACAGAGAACCAAATGTCGGCACGGTTTTCCAATATACACCTGCTGGCGGATTACTCGCCCTTCAACTCCTCCCGTTTCCGGCTCGTCGGTGGCGCAGCCTACCTGGTAAAAGGCAACGCCAGCGTACTGATCACCCCTACAGGCAGTTACCAGTTTGGCAACAGCACCGTTAACAGCAGCCAGGTTGGCGTGCTGCAGGCATCGGTCGACTGGAAAGGCGTAGCGCCATACCTGGGCGTGTCCTTGTTCCGCGCTTTTCCCAACAAGTTTTTTAATACCAACCTGGATATTGGTACTTACTATTTATCCAGCCCCGGTACTTCATTAACAGGTACCAAAATGCTCTCCGATAACAGTTCACAGGAACCACAATTTAACAAAAACATGCAGAGCTACCGCTGGATGCCTGTGGTTCAACTCAACTTCAATTTCAGGATCAAATAAACATCAAACCTATGAAACACTTAGAATTAGACAGAAAAGACAGTGCGCTGATCGTGTTTTTTGTATCAGTTATTGCACTATTGGTGGTAATGGCGTTGAATAGCTGTAGAAAACCAAATGATCACATTGGCCTCATCGTCAATGAAAACACACTTTCAAAATCACCGGTGATACTGCATTTTGCAAATGCCAACAGTACATCAACCGTTCAGCCAGGCAATTTTAATGTCCGGATCAGCGGAAAAGACTCCGCTTTGGTACAAATGGACGGAGGAGGCACCAGCAATTTCCAGGCCTCACATGGCTTCCTGCCATTGTCGCTGGTAACCGCTGCCGACCCTTCCCCAACCAATCCCATCACGTTTAACGTGTCGGCCCAGATACCGGGTTTTGCTCCTGTGGTGCAAACCATTACCATCACAAAGGATACAGCGACCATTGTCGATATCGGCGCAATCGAATATTCAAATCCCGCAGCCGGCACAGCTGTACTTACTAACAGATCTGCGTTAAACGGCGGTATTTCAGCCGGCGCAACCTTGAATGTTCCCTCCTCTTCAGGCATGGCCGAGTCAGCCAAAATTACTATCCCCGAGGGCACACAGGTGGAAGATGTAAGCGGCGACGCCATCAGCGCATCCCAGTTAACATCCAGCATTGTGGATTACAGCGCGGTTTCCAGCACCTCCTACGCGGCATTCCCGGGCGGCTTCAGTCCTACCAATATTGTTGATGGCAGCGGGAATCAGCTCAATGGCGGCCAGCCCATCAACTTTGTCTCGGCAGGGTTGATCTCCATAAAAATGGATGCCGATGGAATACCCGTGCATCACTTTTCCAAACCGCTGCAGGTGAGCATGAAACTCGACCCTACAACTACCAATTTTATAACAGGCCAAAGCATCAAAGCGGGCGACTCAGTGCCCCTTTGGAGCTTAGCCGAAGAAACCGGCCAATGGAAAAGCGAAGGCAATGTTACCATTACCAGTGATGCAAGCGGCAACCTGCTGGCAAACTTTCAAACTACGCACCTCTGCTGCTTTAACCTCGACTGGAGCTGGACAGTGTTTGGCCATCCTTATGGCACCTGCTTTGTACCTCTGCGGGTTACTATACACTGCGGCGCAGGCAGAAGCGGGATATTTGATGTTACTATTGTAACCCCGGCCAATCAATACCTTGCCGGTGCGCACGGCGAATTCGTGCACGACGGCGATGTAGTGGTATTCCCGAGCGTCCCTTCCATAGCACAGTGCAAGGTGGTTATTTCTGATTTTAATCTTTATCTCAACCCGCGCCTGCCTATACTGGCGCAAACTGGCTTGTTTAACCCCTGTACACAGGGATCGGTCGACCTGTTCTGGGGAGCGCCGGCTGCACCCGATTTCATTAATGTTACTTTAAACATCAGCGGGCATTGCTCCAACAAAAATGTGAATGTTTTGCCCTCAGGATGGTTTTTTATCTACGACGTTACCGCAGCCCAGGCCGGCAGGTGTGGCTGGACATATGTTTACGTACGGAACGGGGTTATTTTATACGCCTTTGGCACGCCCATCAGCGGCAGCAACGGCACTTATACCATCAAGCTCGTAAACGGGCATCAATACTACTTCTACACGTTTAACAGCAGCGAGTGGTACGAGTCGTCGGTATTTACCATGGCGCCAAGAAACTTTACACTGCCAAATATTTCCGGTTTAACCGGTACGGCTACCTACAATGCCGCCACCAATACCGAGAATATTACAGCAACTTACAGCGTTCATTGCCGTTAGTTAAGGTTAGGTGATTTTCAGATGAACGTTAAAGCCGTCCCACTGCCGTGGGATGGCTTTTTTTTGCATGTTTTCGCTCAAAACGGCATGTGTTCATTTTTGAACACCTAAACATTTTTTCCACTTCATAGTTAGGGGTTTAATTCTATGATAATAAACCAACTATGCTTAAAGTGTGAAGTAATACTTTAACGTTAAAATGGCAAAAATCGTTCATTTTTGAACACCTTGAACGCCAAATTGAACGCTTTTTCTGGCTTTTTTTGACATGGTTTTTATACCCCAAACTCCGCTTCATTTCCAATTAATACGCCTATGCGGGGCGCCCTTGAGAGTGCCCTGATTTTTAAATAAATGGGACCGACGCCACGATCATCAACTATCCAACAATATTTAATGGCCGTTTGCATTGGATAAATTCGGGCGACCACCAGGGGCGCCCCCTACGGCGGTTGACCTTTTATGCCCTTTTTGATCCGGCGTCAAACAGGTCACAAATCACCCTCAAACGCTTTCGAAACCGTTACGAAACGCATACAAACGGCATCGAAAAAAAATTTATTTTTAAAAAAAGAGTTCATTTTTGTTCAGCTCATGAACGCTTTTTCAGCCGGTTTTACCGTCAAAAATACTAGGTTTGTGTGAAAGTATTCTTTCATCAGAACATGCCATTTTTATCCTACATATCACATCCGCCGCCGGACGATGGCAGTTACCTGCAGCATATCCCCAGCCTTAAAAACGGGCTGCAGCTTCGACTGGAAACCCATGTCACCTTCTTTGTGGGCGAGAACGGCTCAGGAAAATCCACACTGCTTGAGGCGATTGCCGAACAATGCGGTTTCAGCCTGCGTGGCGGTAACCGCAACCATAATTTAAACACCGGCTGGCGGTTTGATGGCTACGAAACGCCGCTGGCGAGGGAATTGAAAGTAGGCTGGACGCCTAAAAAGATCAGTGACGGTTTTTTCATGCGGGCCGAAAGCTTTTTCAATTTTGCTTCCTACATTGATGAACTGGCTGTGGATGATAACCGCATTTTAAAGGCCTATGGCGGGCGATCGCTGCATGAGCAGTCGCACGGCGAGTCGTTCTTGTCGCTGTTTAGTAACCAGTTCGAAAATGGCGTGTATATCCTTGATGAGCCCGAGGCCGCCCTGTCACCGGCCAGGATACTGGCTTTTATGGCGGTGATCAGTGAACTCGAAAAAGGCGGCCGCGCACAGTTCATCATCGCCACGCACTCCCCCATACTCATCTGTTACCCCGGCGCAACCATTTACCAGTTTGATGAAGACGGCATACACGAAACCACTTATGAACAAACTGAGCATTTTACCCTAACAAAAGCCTTCCTGGATAATCCGGCGTTGTTTCTTCGGCATTTGATGGATGGGTAGGTGTAGAGACGCAACATTTTGCGTCTCGAACCCAACGATTGAAGATTATCCGTATTGCGGGCGTTCTTCTGGCACAATTATTCGTGTTTAATCCCGTCGGCCGGATAGCAATCGCCGCCGCACATTCCGGAGACGCAAAATATTGCGTCTCTTCAAACCCGGCACAATCATATTATCAAACCGACCGGCTTTGCGCACCTCTGCGAAAACCTTCGCGCCCGATGCGGTTAAAACTTCAATCTCATCTGACCCTTTGCCCTACTTCACAAATTGCCCGAAGTGCCATAATATCCCCGAAGGATCATGCAAAAAGCACTCCCTTCCCCAGGCATAATTTTTTATTGGCGTCAGCCTTACGCCTTTATATTTAGCAGGCAGGCTTAATGCCAGCAGATCATCATAATACCGCTGCACATCGTCAACCTCCAAAAACACCATGGTATTGTCTATCCAATCTTTCACATAACCATCCTGTAAATAAAATCCCAGCCCGCCCGTCAGGAAAAGGGACATGTTAGGGAACAAAACGCGTTCCTCAAAACCCAGGTCGTGGTAAAAGCTGCGGGATGTTTCAAAGTTTTCGGCGCCTATAAATGGGCGGATGGATTTGGCATGGTGCTGCATGGCTGACGTATTTATTTTTTGTCGGGACAAGATAATCTTAATTTTCGATCCTGCCTTACCCGTTCGCAAAGGGCCCCGGAAAGACAAAAGCTCCAAAAATTTTCTCAATCTTCCTCCCCCGTCGAATTGTTAAATATCCTATTTTTAGCGAAAATACTGATACTATGCTGATCGTCTTCGGAACCCGTTTTTGCGGAAAAATAGCTGAACACAACGACCAATGGATCGAATCAAAATTCTTTTCCATCATGTTTGTGCCGATTTTCCCTTTAAGTTCCATGTTTGTCACCCGGTCCGAATTCAGGCGGCGCCAGGGCTTCAATATGGATATGAACAACCGGAGCGTGATGGCCGCTTATGGCAGGGTGTACTGCCCCTTACTTGCCCTGTTGTTTTTATGGCTGGCCGATGAAGCATATTCCGAAGCCCAATCCGGCATGTTCCTAATATTCCTGGTGGTAGGCCTGGCAATGGCTGCCCTGTCCGTTTATTTCTACTTTTTTTACGGCAACGCAAAACCCGAAGATATACCCATGCGGGATAAAGTGGGCGCCTTAACCGGTTTTTATGCACTGCCGCATTGGCTCGATTACAGTTACCAAACAACCGCCTTGCGGGCCTTTGAAGCACAATACAAAAAAGAGAACCCGGATGGCAACTGGAAAACCGACCTGCGAAACGATAATGTCGCCCGGGATAAAGGCGCATTATTTTTTGGCCTTGCCCTTTTTAATTGTATGGTTAATGATACGCCCGAAAATGATGAGTTGTACGCCATTGCCGACGCGCTTTTCCCCGTAAAATCCGAAAGTGCTTTCTCGTAAGCCACCGTCGCCAAAACCCTCCATGATACGCCAACCCATACTCCGCCTGTTAGCCAATTATACCGGCTCCACCCCTGTCGAACAGGCCATGGTTGACCGCATCACGGAATTTATACATGCGCACCCCGACTGTTTCGAGCGCTCCTTACTCACCGGCCATGTAACGGGCTCCGCCTGGATCGTTAATGAAGCCTTTACGCATGTATTGCTCATCCACCACGTTAAACTCGACAGGTGGCTGCAGCCCGGCGGCCACTGCGATGGCGACGGCAATGTTTTAAATGTGGCCCTCAACGAAGCCGGGGAAGAAACCGGCCTTACGGTAAAACCTAAAACCGACCACATTTTTGATGTAGATATTCACCAGATCCCTCAACGCAAAGACGTACCCGCACACCTGCATTACGACATTCGTTTTTTGTTTGTGGCAGATATGAACCAGCCGCTGGTTATTAACCAACGGGAAACAAGGGATATTAAATGGGTACCTGTCGGCGATGTTGAGTTGCTGGCCAATGAAGAAGGGATGATGCGGATGGTGAGGAAGACCGTGGTGGTGCCGGACGGGTTGAAAGTTTAAGATAAGGCAAACTCCACCGCTAAATCATCAGCGGTCATGAGTTGGAGTTGGTGATACTCATCGTGGGCGTTATAAGCATCTAACATGTTTTGTCTTAATTCAGTAAATGTCGCTCCGGTTGTAGCAATCACGCCTCCACTTTCTTCCGCATATGCATCAAAATCGGTATTGGTTTTACCTACGTTAATTTGATTTTTTTGAGGTGCGTGGGTTAAAAGGACTGCAGTTTTTGTTTGGAATTTCATTCAAATCTTTTGATTAGCAGTTAAATCCCATGGATTAAATAACTCGAGCCTGTTTATATTTTTAAAATCCGAAATGTTGCGTGTAATTAAGGTAAGGTTATAAACAATTGCTGTTGCCGCTATAATCGCGTCCGGCAATTTAATTCGATGAGATTTGCAAATTGCAATTGTAGCGTCGACAACAACATCGCTTAAGTCTAAAATAGTACTATCATTTATAAAATCAACTAAAACTTTATACACCTGTTCAGGTGTATTGAATCTTAAAACCTCAATTTTGGTAATTACTGAAATTATGGGACGGTCATCGACGATTAGGTGCATAGCGGACATTCCATGCGGGGGTAATTTATTGTCCAGGTAGCCGATAACAACATTGGTATCTACTAAATATCCCGTTCCCATTCGTTCCTGCTTTCGGTTATGGAATTTTGAAAGTTATTATATTCTTCGTCAGAAAGATGAAGTGACCCTGCATATTTTGCAGATAGTTTTTCCTTAGGCTGCATTTTTTTTTCAAGTACCTTTACTATGTTTAGCGCCTCCAGGTCTTCAAGCAGCCTGTAGGCCTTATCGTTATTTATCTGAAGCAAAACTGTTTCCATCTGTTTTTTGGGATTATCCTGATTAACAAATATACAAAACTACGTTGATAATCACTTTCGTTATAACAATCCTTCTGGATATTTGAACCCAAGTTAAGTAAAAAGAGGGCTATATTTCTGTTCCATTTTTTGGTTCGACGTTCCAGCATCCCACTTTTCGCGCGATTTTTCCAGATCCTTTAGGAACATATATAACGATGCTTCATGCGCTTCGTCGTATTTGTCCAGATACCTGGCAATTTTATACTGGGTTTGAGTTTTATTATAGTGCGAATTTGCGATCTTTTTTTGATAGCGGATACGTTGGTGGCTAAAACGAAGAATACGATTAACGCGATGATGGAGATAACGGCGCTTAGCGGATCAAAAGACAGGAGGTTCATTATGATTTAAGTTTGTTCTAATCTAAGAAAAAAACTTTGCAAAAATACAAGTCAATCACTATGTACCAGATGCAAAGCTTGTGACCTTTTTACAGCCCTTTTGGCTTCTTATCAACAAGACACTTCCTTTGTGTCACACATTTAGACGGAAGCCGCCGCCAGGTTCGCCATCCAGGTTCGTTAATAACGTTTAGGCATTGCGGTTTGTTGGTGAAAAAACACCCAACAAAGGCAGGACAAAGGCGAAGAAATAGGACAATAGAATGTTTAGCATAGCTTTACAAAAAAAATGAAACCGGTAATTCTGTTGCTAGCATTAGCCTATGCCCGGCCGCAAACAAAGCTAGACAGCGTTTATATTTGTGTAAGCAAAGGCGCAATAGCGTATCATCAAAATTTAAGTTGCCGCGGTTTAAGGAGCTGCAAGCATCAAATGATTAAGGTTTCGTTGTCAGAAGCAATAAACAAATATCATTTAAGGGAGTGCCATATTTGTTATAGGTAGGGAAATGGTAAGAATTATTTTCACTAATCTTTCCGCTATATTTGAACTAGCTACTACTTAGAAATACATTGAGCACATTCGACCATTTAAAATCACGATTTCAAAACTCGAACATTAACAATGTCCGAATAGAAAAGATCAAAACTTTTGAAATTGCTGTTGAGATTAATACGGACACGGTTTGGTTCGAAAACCACAATATTGAAAAATGTATAAACACCACCCAACAACTAGGAATTGAGCATATCCATTTACAAACAAACAACTTAGATTTCCTTAATGATCATAGGCTTCAAAAAATAAAAGGCCTCACAATCCAATATGACATCCAAAATATATTTCCCCTTTTTAACCTCAATCATTTAACCCATCTGCATTTACCGGATAACTTAAAAACTGAGATTGATTTTTCAGCATTTAAAAATTTGATTTATTTGAGCGGTCCGATTCCAAAAAGATATATCAATTTTGACCAGCTGTCAAATTTAAAATACATCAGACTCTTTGATTATAGAAAATCAAATTTACAGGAGTTCGAGACATTTAAGGATTTGAGAAGATTATGGATTTACTCGGCAACTATTGAAAGCTTGAACGGAATTTCGAACCTTGAAAAGCTTACGCAGATTGACTTAGAAAATTGCAGAAAGTTAACGTCCCTCTATGGTATTGGAAGCAAAAACATCAATTTGCAAACAGTACATTTAATAAACTGTAAAAAATTGAGAGAAGCTAATGCCTTGAGAGAACTGCCCAATCTCCAGCACCTACAACTTTACCAAATACCCGAGTTAGAAAGCTTAAATTTTTTGAAATCGTTGAACAAACTCCAAACGTTAATGCTCCATCCAGCGAAGGTTGGTGTTCAAAATAATGATTATTACCCTTTAGTTGAAACACTAAAAAAATTAAATAAACTCGATAATTTAAAAGGCTGGAGACCTCTAAATGACTACTTACAAAACAAAGTAATTATTGGGCCTATGGTAAAAGAAGACAAATCTGACCTACAGCTAATCGAGGAAAACTTGGGCATAATGAGGTGGGTAGAAAAAAGTAAAGATGGCCTGGAACAATACAGCAAAGAGAATTGTAAACAGGCAGAAGCGATCATTTTAGATTTAATAAAAGAACTAAAAGATTTAAAGCCAGGCAACGTTTTAGTAATGGAAGAATTGATAAAACATTGTGTATTAAAGCTTAATGAATTTAATGATAGTCTGGATAGATGTTTCATACAAACCGGCGAAAGAGAGGAACTCAGCGATTTATTTGACAATATTGCCGACGCTATTGGCTTAAACGTTCAGGATTACCTGGATGGAATAGCAAGCAAATGGAGGGACTGGTAAAGATAAGCCAAAGCAAATTCCGCATATAATTATCTTTAAATCTTTCAAACGGATTTGATCCACTGCAATTAGGAATTTTAAAAATGTAAAAAAGCCGAGGACGGACGAATAACGGCTTTGCTTTTTCCCTACATTTACCCCATCATAAAAATTCATCTTCACTCACGATCTGCCCAAAATGAAGCTACTCGACCGCCTCTTTCTCATAACAATTTTTATCACCACGATAGTATTTCCCTCCTCCGCCCAACACAAAAAAGACTACACCCAACTCGTCAACCCCTTCATCGGCACCGGCGGCCATGGGCATACCTACCCCGGCGCGGTTGCGCCTTTTGGAATGGTGCAACTAAGCCCCGATACACGTTTAACCGGCTGGGATGGCTGCTCGGGCTATTATTATACCGATACCACGGTTTACGGCTTTTCGCATACGCATTTGAGCGGAACTGGCATAGCCGATTATTGCGACGTGCTGTTTATGCCTACTACCGGCGAACCGCAATTTAAAAACACGGACTACAGCTCGGGTTTTAAAAAGAAAAATGAAGCCGCCTCGCCGGGCTATTATAAAACGCACCTGGATAAATACGATATCGATGCGGAGCTTACAGCGACTACCCGCGCGGGGATGCACCGCTATACCTTCCCCAAAACAGGCGAAGCCAATATTATCATCGACCTGCAGCATCGCGACGAAGTACTCGACTCGTGGATAGAAGTGGTTAATGATCATGAAATACGGGGTTTCCGCAGGTCGAGATCATGGGCGGCGGATCAGTCCTTATATTTTTATGCCAAATTTTCCAAACCGTTTAAAACGTATGGCATTGCCTTAAATGATACTGTGCGGAGCGGGCAAAGCAAGCTGCAGGGTAAAAACATCAAAATGTATATCCGCTTTGATGATCCACATGAGGTCGTCGCCAAGGTTGGGATATCGTCCGTAAGTACGAATGGCGCTTTAAAAAACCTTGATGCCGAGATACCGGGTTTTGACTTTAAAAAGGTGGTAAAGGATGCCAAATCGGCATGGGAAGATCAGCTGTCGAAGATCGAGGTGGAAGGCGGCGGGCAGGACATATCGGCGCAGCAAAAGGAATATCAGCAAACTATGCTCGCTTCTGGCACGGCGGGCTATAACCAGCGTACGGCACCAAAAAAGTCGCTCACGGATTATGCCAAACAAAGGCAAACCATTTTCTACACCGCGCTTTATCACGCCATGCTGGCCCCCAATGTGTACAGCGATGTGGACGGGCAGTACCGCGGCATGGATCAAAAAGTGCATACGTCGGACGGGTTTACCTATTATACGGTATTCTCGCTTTGGGACACCTACCGCGCCGAGGACCCGCTGATGAACCTTATCGACCGCAAACGCACGCTTGATTTTGTGAAGTCGTTTTTGGCGATGTACGAACAGCGGGGTACGCTGCCGGTTTGGCCATTGGCCTCCAACGAAACCTTTTGCATGGTAGGCAACCACTCCATACCGGTGATTGTTGACGCCTATGCAAAGGGTATTCGCGATTTTAATACCGAAGAGGCGCTTGCAGCCATGAAAGCCACCGCAAACCGCAGCCAGTTCGGGCTGGATTCCTACCGTAAAAACGGGGTAGTTTTGGCCGATGACGAGCCGGAGTCGGTATCCAAAACGCTCGAATACGCCATCGACGACTGGTGCATTGCCCAAATGGCCAAAATGATGAACAAGCGGGATGATTATGCGGCGTTTATCCGCCGTGCACAGTACTGGAAAAATAATTTCAACACCGAGAACGGCTTTATGCAGGCCCGTGCCGATGGCGGCTGGTATATACCTTTCGATCCCCGCGAGATCAATAATAATTATACCGAGGGTAATGCCTGGCAGTACTCCTTTTTAGCGCCGCAGGATGTGGAATCGCTGTCGGATGCGATGGGCGGCAGGGCGGCTTTCGGCGCGAAACTGGACGAATTGTTCACGATGGATTCCAAACTGACCGGCCGGCAACAGGACGATGTAAGCGGCCTGATCGGCCAGTACGCACACGGCAACGAGCCCAGCCACCACATGGCTTACCTGTTCAACTTCACCGACTCGCCCGACAAAACGCAGTATTACATCAACAAGATATTGAATGAGGAGTACAGCGACCAGCCCGATGGCCTGGCGGGCAACGAGGACTGCGGGCAGATGTCGGCCTGGTATGTGATCAGTTCGCTGGGGATATATAACATTATGCCCGGGCAAAACCAGTTCCAGGTGGGGATACCCGAATTTGACAAAGCAGTTGTTCACCTGGAAAATGGTAAAAAGTTCAGCATCACTAACGCGGGCGCCAGCATTGGAAAAGGGAATTTTTACATCCAGGGCATGAATTTAAACCACAAGGGCTATAACAAGCTCTACCTTGACTTTGCCGACATAGCCAACGGAGGCGAATTTGAAGTACTGACCGGGAAGCTTCCCAATCGATTGTTTATGCAGGACCTGGAAAAGCCGACATCGCGGATAGCGGATGATCTGATCATCCCAAATCCGTACATTGTGGCTCCAGCTAAAACCTTTACGCAAGCCATTAGCGTGGAGATCAAATGCGGCGATCCGAAGGCGAAAATCTATTATACACTTGATGGCAGCGATCCATCCGCCAGTTCACCCATTTACTCCGCTCCTATTACTATTACTTCCAACACCATGGTCAAGGCAATTGCCATAGATAACGGCAAAAGCAGCTTTATTGATGAAGGCACTTTCACCAAAATACGCAGCGACTTAAAACTGACGTTGCTAAACAAATACCTGCCCAATTATGCCGACGAAGGCGATAATGCCTTAATCAACGGCATACGCGGCAAAGCCAACTGGCGGCTTGGCAACTGGCAGGGCTATCAACCCAACGACCTGGTTGCTGTTGTGGATATGGGCCAGGTTAAACCCGCTAAACAAATTAGCCTGGGCACCCTGCAGGACACCCGCTCGTGGATCGTGTTTCCTAAGTATGTGGAGTTTTGGACATCCGACGATGGAACAAACTACAAACTGGCGGCGACCATCAACACAAAAGTGGATGTGAAAGACCTGAACGTGCAAACTCAGGATTTTACCGCGCAAATGAACACCAGCACACGTTATATTAAGGTGGTAGCCAAACAATACGGCCCGTTACCCGATTGGCACGAAAGCAAAGGACAGCCATCGTATATTTTTGCGGATGAGATTGTGGTGGACTGATATTAATTAAAATAGTGTGAAGTTAATTGCCTGTGCTCCTTATAAAATGAGATCTAAACAATTTGCAATGCCTTAAATAACCCCCTGTGTACTACGAGCTGTTCGTTCTTATTTAAATTCATATTGGTTTGCATATATTTAAAATACAGAATGTCCAACCTTCTTTTATTTTGATTTCCAAGGACACTAAATTTATATAAAATATCCAAAACGTAATCTACATTTTCTTCAGAGACCGTCTTACTTCTTAAATATTTTAAATATTCTTTTTTAAATTCACTCGTACTGAAAGATTGTTTTCTCAAATTAGAGATAATTTGCAATATTTCTTCTATGTCTGGCAGAAGCGGGTAGATTTCATCAACAATTTCATCTTTTAAGTAATTAGAAAATGCTCTATCTACATACTTTATAGTCTCATTAGTTATTTTTCCTCTGTTGAAACTTGCAGTTTCTTCAGCACAAACCTGTATATATCGAATAAAATCACGTGGTCTTAGATGGGTGCTTCTAGTGATATAGTCGAAAGAATTAATTGTCAATTTTCCACTGCCTGAAATTATTTTCTCTTGATCAAAAATTAATTTCCAGGCTGAATAGAAACTTAATTCCGTATTACAATCGGCGTCTTTAGAAATTCGATACGCTAGCATTTTCTTAATTTTTTCTGCCGACCATTCAATCTCGATTTTAAAATCGCGCCACTTATTTTTATCCGCGTCCTTAATAAGTGCATAAATATCATCTCTTAAAAAAACTATGGGGCAAATATTAATTCTTGTAGAATTGAAGGTATACTTTACATCCTGAACCGCTTTGAACAAACTTGTCAAAAGAAAATTGTATTGTTCATGCTCGTTTGATTTTATTGTTCGATAATCTTCATCTAATTCATCAAAAATTATAAAATATTTCGAATCGTCGCAATATTCAATAATGATGTCTTCAAGGTCACTAACTCGTTCCAGCCAATTAGTATTAGGACCTTTGATTTCCCTGGCGAACTTTATTGATCCACCCGACCCTAGTATCGAGGCCCCGAATTCTGCTGACGTCCAGTTTTGTATAGTTCGAGATAATGAGCGAATGGGATCTGGCGCATAAATCTCGCCGAGCTTTTGCCGGATGTTTGAGTCGATTTTCTCGTTAGTCACCATTAATTTGGCGACTGTAGAGTAAATGAGATACTTCCACAACGTGATATACTGATTTGGTGGAGTAAATTTCTGATTATCCAAACTGTAGAGTTCGTTGAAAGGAAAGTTCTTAAAGCTGAGTTTTTCGCTAAAAGTGTCAAAATCACTCAAGCCCAATAAATATTCACTTATTGACGATTTACCAGAGCCTTTTCTTCCAATGATATAATACTTGCTTTTATTTAAAATAGCGTTCACTTCTTGGAAGTAACAAAAATAACCTTTTTGAGTTTCTAATTTTGCCTCAAGCTTCCAGTTGTCCGCTATACTTCTAATAACTGTTTCAGACGCCGCATTGTTAACTTGAACGGCGTTAATTTCATTTTCCCTTGCAAGACAAATATTGACGGCTTCAATCTTCTTTTTGCCATCACGCTCCTCGTAATAAACAATGTCATCTAGTTTAACTTGATCGATAAGTTCACTTTTGTGAAAGAATATTTCATCGCCAAATTGGTCATTAATGATAAATCCGAAACCTCTCGGTGCACTATAAAATTTAATTTTCCCTTTTTTCATTGTAATAAAGGCTAGATAAGTTCTTGGAGGAATAAATGTAAAAAAAATAAATTAATACTTTTGATTTTTATTACGATTTACATTACCACTTTCTAGTTCAGATTCAATACCAAACTAAGTGAAGAAAAAAAATTGAAGACGATTGTGAACTTTGAAATAGAAATTTAAGATTTGTCTTTACTACATAGGCTCTCATATTCGCAAAAAATGGCAAATAGATATGTTCTGTTAATTATTTTTTGCTTCACAATAGACATGCCTTGCAGCGCCCAATCCTTCCATATCGTCCCCCTAGGCATAAAAGGCGGCATCGATGAAAGTAATCTCTCAGCTTACATGGTCGCCCCCGAAGGCAGTAATAATTACATCTGCCTGGATGCCGGCACACTGCATTACGGCATTCAAAAGGCTGTAGACAATAAAGTATTTTCCATCCCGGCCGAACAGGTTTTAAGACGGTATATCAAAGGCTATTTTATTTCGCATGCCCACCTTGATCATGTTTCCGGGCTAATCATCAACTCGCCTGACGATACCTCTAAAACCGTTTACGGCCTGGCGAGTACGCTGGAGACGATCAAAAAAGATTATTTTACCTGGGAAAGCTGGGCAAACTTTACTGACGAGGGTGAAGCGCCCCAACTGAAAAAATACCATTACCAGGCCCTGACACCGGACAGCGTCACTCCCATTTCAAATACCGAGATGACCGTTCAGGCCTTCCCGCTGAGCCATTCCAATTTGACCAGCACAGCGTTTTTGATCGGCAGCAATGGCGCTTATTTGTTATATTTAGGCGATACCGGCCCCGATCAGATCGAAAAAAGCCAAAACCTGCATATGTTATGGCAACGCATCGCCCCGCTGATAAAAAACAAAAGCCTGAAAGCAATCATGATAGAAACCTCATTCCCTGATGAGCAGCCTGATAAAACACTTTTTGGGCACCTTACCCCCCGCTGGCTGATGAAGGAAATGGCTGATCTTGCTTCGCTCACAGGGGATGATGCATTAAAAGGATTTAACCTCGTGGTTACCCATGTCAAGCCGCCGAAGGTAAACATCGATAAGTTAAAAGCTGAACTAAAAGCGGAAAATACACTGGGGTTAAAACTTATTTTTCCTGAACAAGGCAAGGCGTTAGACCTGTAGAGACGCAACATTTTGCGTCTCGGACCCAAGGCAATCGATCAACGGCAAAGTTTACGATCTGTCAGCGGGAGACGCGAAGCATCGCGTCTCTGCAAATCGGTCAAAAAAAGCAGGGACACCAAAATCGGCGCCCCACCCTCATTGTAAACCAAAAAAAATCAATTAATCGTTTCGAATTAAAAAACTACAGTTTAGCCGGCCCCTTCGCCAGCGTGTAAGCCGCTACCTTGCGCCCGATATCCTGCGCAGCGGTGTTCTCGAACGGGAAGTGAATACCACCATAAATTCGGCTGTAGCCATTCTCCCATTCAATGATGCTTAATGAGGTAACTGTCCGCGCCGGCTCACCATCAGTGGTGGTATGCAGCGTTAGGGTATTGTTATCACCATAAAATTTCTTCAATATTTCATACCCGGCGGTAACAGTAGCGCTGTGGCCGCTGGGATAGCTTGGGTGTGCCGGCGTAGTGATCAGCGGCGTCCATTTGGTATAATCTTTTACGGAGCCGTCAGCCTCGGCATTTAAGGCAGTAACCGGGCGCCAGAACAGGTACCCGTATTTGCCACCCCAAACTTCTATCCTGGCGTCAGCTTCGGCAATATCGGTCAGCGCAAAGATCAGTGCAGCATCTTCAAGGGATGTTTGGTGCGCTTGCGCCAGTTCGCGCAAGCCCTCATTAACTGTCAGCTCAGCATCCTGTTTATAAAACTGCGCTATGTGGGTTTGGTCGGACGTGCGTTTCGTGCTTTTGGTATCACCCAGTTCAGCAACTTCGGTCAATGCTTTTTTGTACTCGTCGCTACCGATTGCCGGCGGGGCCGGGGGCAAAAATTGTTTTGAACTTGCCATTATAAAGGGCTTAACATTACCCCATTCCACATCAATACCCTGCGCAAATTTAGCGGGAGTAGCCCGGTATTGTCCGGTAGTCGGCGCAGCAGGCCCGGAATAGGTAGTTAAGGGTGCGCATCCGTCATTAACCCTTAAGGCGATAATATCCGCTGCTGCTGCTGCCCCAACTTTTTGGCCGGCATCAACCGGTCCGTCCGTCGCTTGTTGAAGGCTAACGGCCAGCGTTGAATCAAGTGACGGCTTTTGGGCCGGAAACAACGATACCAGCACATCATGTGCTGCCTGTGCCGCGGCAGCAATTGCAGAGGCTGGCCCCGCAGGTGCAGCATTAAAGTGGTATTGCTTACCAAAATGTTTTATGGAGCTTACAGCGTCATAAACGGCAATGGCCTCAATAGCCAGCGTATGCGTGCCGAGATTACTGTTTTGTTTGGCGATTTTGGCTGTTTTAACGGTAACCAGGTTCCATTGTACTACTACGTCTCCTGGTGTTGGTTTTTCTGTTGGCATAACCAGGGCCAGGGCCCAGATAACTAAAAATGCCAGTGGTGTGAATAAGAAGGTGCGCGTCATCATAAATTTAAATTGCTCAATGGTTGGCCAAATATATAAACAAAAATAATTATTCCTATCGAATTGATAGAATTTAATAAATTATATCAGGTATTTATATTTAGACACGGGGGCTATTCCTTCAACAACCGTTGTTTCGCCTCCTGCAATTTCTCTTTTTCAACCTTTGGCAAAGTCGGAAAATCAAGCTTAAGGCCTTTTAAAGTATCCAGGATAATGGTCGATATGGCTATCCGCGTAAACCATTTTTTATCCGCCGGCACCACATACCAGGGGCTTTTTTCGGTCGATGTTCCAGCTATCGCCTTTTCATAGGCTTTCATATAATCATCCCAAAACTCGCGTTCGTAAACATCAGAGGCCGAAAATTTCCAGTTTTTATCGGGATCATCAATACGTGCTAAAAAACGTTCCTTTTGCTCATCTTTAGATACATTCAGGAAAAATTTAATAATAACGGTTCCATTATCCGATAAATGATCTTCAAAACTGCGGATGCTATCGTAGCGGCGTTTCCAGAATCTTTTGTCGGCATCTTTAACATTTTTCATTCCGGGCAGCTTTTCCTTCAGCAGCAGTTCCGGGTGCACTTTAGTTACCAGTACATTTTCATAGTGCGAACGGTTGTGCACCCCTATTCTGCCGAATTCGGGCAGTGCTTTGCAGGTTCGCCATAAAAAATCGTGCTGCAGCTCCTCATGGCTGGGCTCTTTAAAGCTGAACACTGCACAGCCTTCCGGGTTAAGGCCGCTCATAGTGTGCTCAATGGCGCTATCCTTGCCGGCAGCATCCATCGCCTGGAAAACGATCAGTATGGCATACCGGTTATCCGCATACAAAGCCTCCTGCAGTGCCGACGTCTCCCTGATCATTTCCGCGAGCATTTCTATCGTATCTTCCTTTTTATAATTGCCTGAAAACGAGGTGTCGTGATCTTTCAGCGAAAAATTTTTTCCGCCAGTTATTTTAAATTTGCTAATTATGTCCTTCATAGAAACAAAATTGATAGATTGAAGTTAGTGCTAAAATTAACCTTACAAAATTACGTTGTTAATAATTGTTAACCCGGCCATCATATAGCGCCATAAATTTTACATCTTTACCCGCATGTTCCGCCGTATAAAAAACCGTTTTCTCAGGTATTTTGTTATTTTTATTTATTTCGTCATCCTGTTTTTCTGCGCCATCGAGCTCAACTTTTTGTGGCTTTTTGGTTATACACCCGATATGCAGGCCATTAAAGAGCCTTCCCTATCGCTGCCATCCGAAGTTTATTATGCCGATGGCACACTGATCGGCCGGTTTTACAGGGAAGACCGTTCACCGGTTGAATATAAGGATATATCGCCCAATATTATTAATGCCCTCGTTTCTACTGAAGATGCCCGTTTCTACAATCATCACGGTATCGACCTTTACGGAACCTTCACCAGTATGCTGTCCACAGCCAAAGGGGATAAACGCGGGGGCAGTACCATTACCCAGCAACTTGCAAAAAACCTTTTCGAAACCCGGAGCCGCAAGTCGCAGGGCTTGATCAAACATGTGCCATTGATCCGTACCATCGTTTACAAATGCAAGGAATGGATCACAGCGCTAAAAATTGAACACGTATACAGTAAACCGGAGATACTTACACTTTATTTAAATACCGTGCCCTTTGGCAGCCATGCGTTTGGTATAAAAACAGCCTCGCTCAAATTCTTTAATAAGCTGCCGCAAAAGCTTAATCCTGCTGAGTCGGCCATGTTGATAGGGATGCTGAAAGCGACGTCTACCTATAATCCCGTTAATAATCCCGACCACGCGCTCGAACGTCGAAATACGGTTTTAGCGCAGATGCTGAAATACAAATATTTGACTCAGGCAGATTACGATGAGAATACCAAACTCCCTTTAAACCTGGACTTGAGTTATACCGGACACGGCAGCCAGGGCGACTCCTACTTGCGCGAGGCCGTTGAGCGGTGGTTAAAAAAATGGTGCCGCGATCACGATTACGACCTTTACAACGATGGTTTAAAAATCTATACCACTATCGACCCACGCCTGCAGCATTATGCCGAAATGGCGGTTGCCGAAAAAATGAAAATGCTGCAAAGCAGGTTTTATGAGCTATGGGGCAAAAAAAATCCCTGGCAAGATTTAACCGGGCATGAAATAGTTGATTTTGTGCTTAAAAACGAGGAAAAACTGCCCATATATGCCCTTCTTCAAAAAAAATACAGCAATAATACTGCGCTGATCAACCAATACTTTGAAACGCCAAAAAGGATGAAGGTATTCACCTGGCACGGTGAAAGGGACACTACATTTTCAACCGTCGACTCGATTAAATACTATGCAAAGCTGCTGAATACCGGGATGATGACGATGGAACCCTCAACCGGGAAAATAAAGGTTTGGGTGGGCGGCATCAACTTCAAATATTTTAACTACGACCACGTTAACCAGGCAAAGCGCCAGGCCGGATCGACATTTAAGCCATTTGCATACTGTGCTGCCCTCGATAATGGCTTTACCCCCTGCGACAAGTTCACCGACAAACCGGTGTCCATCAAATACACCGACGGCGGCAGGGAGCAGGTTTGGGAACCCAAAAACGCCACCTACGTATTTACCGGCCGCGAAATGTCACTTCGCTGGGCAATGGGGGCATCAGTGAACTCGATCACAGCGCAGGTAACGCAGCAAGTTGGCTGGGATAAGGTGGTACAATATGCGCACAAATGCGGTATTGAAAGCCCGCTGAAGTCGGTACCATCGGTTTGCCTGGGTACTAACGACGTATCCGTTTACGAAATGGCACGCGCTTACAGCACCTTCTTAAACAAAGGGCAAAAAATCGATCCGATACTCGTAACCAAAATAACCGACCAGGATGGCAGCACTTTGGCAACGTTCGAGCCCCACCAGGAGCAGGCGATCAGCGAGGAAGTAGCCTGGCTGATGCTGTATATGTTCAGGGGGGGTATGGAAGAACCGGGCGGTACTTCGCAGGCCTTGTGGGAATATCCCGGCCTTTGGAAAAAAGACAACCAGATCGGCGGAAAAACCGGCACATCATCCGGCTTTGTGGATGGATGGTACATGGGCATCACGAAAGATTTAATAACCGGTATTTGGGTGGGCGCCGATGACCGCAGCGTGCACTTTACAAGTTCAGAAACAGGTGAGGGATCTCATACCGCCTTGCCTATCTTCGGCGATTTTATGCAAAGGGTATATGCTGATCCAAAATCAGGTTATACCTATGGGGCGTTTCCGAGGCCGTGGACCAAGATCACCAAATCATACGACTGCCCGTCGCCGCGCGAAGAAACGGATTCATTGACGGACAGTTTGGCCAATCCTATTGATACTTTGAATAAGCCGGTGGCTAGTCCAACAAAATCGGACACGACGACACAACCGCCGAATAATTAGGTTCGTATGCATTAAAACAATACTTTAATTTTAGCCGCATTCTAGTCTATCGCCGTATGAATACACATCGCCACTGGCCTATAAAGAAATATTTATTTGTCATTGCTTTTTTAGCGGCGCTGATGACCCTTAGTCTTCATTCTAAAGCGCAATATTTTGGGCAGAACAAGGTCCGGTACAAAAAGCTGAAGTTTAAAGTTTATAAAACCCCGCACTTCGAGATCTATTATTACTTGAAAAACGACAGTATGCTGAAGCGTTTTGCGCAGGAATCCGAAATTTGGTACACCCTGCACCAACAGGTGTTCCGGGATACATTCAGCAAACCGAACCCGATCATCCTTTATGCTAACCACCCTGATTTTCAGCAAACAACCGCCATCGACGGAGAGATTGACGTTGGAACCGGCGGTGTGACCGAAGGGCTAAAAAACCGTGTGGTAATGCCCATTATGGAAACCAACGAGATGACGCGGCACGTGATAGGACATGAGTTGGTGCACGCCTTTCAATACCATATTTTATTGGGGAAAGATTCAAGCAATTTTGAAAACATCAACAATTTGCCTGGCTGGATGATCGAAGGTATGGCGGAGTATCTTTCCCTCGGGAAAAAGGACACCTACACGGCGATGTGGATGCGTGATGCCTATTTAAACCACGATATCCCCACCATAAAGGACCTAACGGAGAGTAATAAATATTTTCCCTATCGTTACGGCGAGGCATTTTGGTCGTTTATCGGATCCACCTATGGCGATACGGTAATTGTGCCTTTCTTTAAAAATACGGCAAGATTTGGATTAGGCTATGCCATCAAACGGACTTTTGGTTATGACGATAAGACGCTGTCGACCCTTTGGAAAAATTCGATAGAACAAACCTATAAACCTTATTTAAAGGATACGGCGCAAATACCCGTGGGTCATAGGGTTATTGATGAAAAAAATTCAGGTAAACTGAATGTGGCCCCTGCCATCAGTCCTAATGGGAAATATTTGGCGTTTCTGTCGGAAAAAAATTTGTTTACGGTCGACCTTTTCCTGGCCGATGCAAAGACGGGGCAGGTCATCCGGAAGCTAACCAGCAAGATATCCAGCACGCACGTGGATGAGTTTAATTTTATTGAATCGGCGGGCGCATGGTCGCCGGACAGCAAGCGTTTTGCGTTTAGTGTATTTAACCATGGTCGCAACCGGATGCTGGTTATAGATGTGAGCAGCGGAACGGTGGTTGACGACGTTTCGATGGGCCGTGTGGAACAGTTCAGTAACTTATCCTGGTCGCCGGATGGAAAAAATATGGTCTTCCAGGGACTGGTTGAGGGACAAGGCGATCTTTACCTGTATAATTTTGACACGCGTAAAGTTACGCAACTCACCAATGATAAATATTCCGACTATATGCCCGCTTTTTCTCGGGACGGAAAAAAGATCATTTTCACCAGCGACCGGACTACTTATGACAAGTCCTTAAGCCAGGCCATTACCTTTAACCTGGCTGAACTTGATCTTGAAACGGGTAAAGTAACTGACATTAAATTGTTCGACGGCGCAAACAACATGAACCCGCAGTATTCATCCGACGGGAAGCAAATCTATTTTCTTTCCGATCATGATGGTTTCCGCAACATGTACCGCTATACCTCCGCAACCGGTAAACTGGAACAAATGACCAATTTGTTTACCGGGATAAGCGGCATTACTTCGTATTCACCGGCTCTAAGTATATCGGCGAATAACGACATCGTGTATTCGTACTATCGGGCACAGAAATATGCGCTTTATAACGCAAAGGCTGCTGATTTCACGCCAACACCTGTTGAAAGCCAGGTTAATAATTTCGATGCAGGTACCTTGCCACCCTTGCGATCAGTTGGCGTCGACCTTATCAATTCAAACCTGAATAATTTCCTGGCGTATCCAAAGATCCCGTTTGATTCAGTCCATAATGTGCCCTACAAACCGCAGTTTAAGCTGGATTACCTGGCCAGCAGCGGCGTTGGCGCACAGGTAAGCCAGTTTGGTACAGGTTTGGTGAGTGGAGTGCAAGGCGTTTTTAGCGACATTTTGGGTCGTAACCAATTGTATGCAGGTGTTGCGGTTAATGGTGAGGTTTATGACATTGGCGGCGAGTTTGCGTATATAAACCAGTCGGGCCGTTGGAATTTTGGCACCAGCCTTTCGCACATACCCTTTCAAACGGCTAATTACAGCGCGGTTTCAGGTACGTTTGCTGTCAATGGTACTACAACTATTCCTGATGTGGAGGAGAGATTCGACCTGATCCGGATTTTCCAGGACCAGGTTTCGCTGTTTACCTCTTATCCTATCACCAAAAAAACACGCATAGAATTTGGCACGGGCGGGGCCACGTATTATTACCGTGTAGACAGGTACACAACATTTTATGATACCCTGGGAAATGTGCTTAACTATACGCATAAAACAGTACCCAACTCAACCTATAACAGCGAAACGACCAATAACGGGTTTAACGTATCGCCGTTTACCATTTTTAATGTAAACACCGCGTTAGTTGGCGACAATTCATTTTTTGGGGTGGCTTCGCCGCTGAATGGCTACCGGTACCGAATCCAGGCCGAATATGATTTTGGCACTTACCAGTTTTTTTCACCGACGATCGACCTGCGTGAGTACATAAGGGTCGACCCCGTTACCTTTGCGGCGCGGTTATACGGTTACGGCCGTTTCGGCAATACCGGAACGCTTTATCCTTTATATGTCGGCTATCCGTTTTTGATACGGGGTTACGAGGCTCAAACCTTTTATGGCAGCGGCAACACCACCACGACCAACGGCTTTACCATCGATCAATTGTCAGGCAATCATATAGCAGTGGCCAATTTTGAGATGCGCCTGCCTTTAACCGGCCCAGAACGGCTATCGCAATTCAAATCAAGATTTTTATTTACTGAATTTAACGTGTTTTTCGACGCCGGACTAGCGTGGAACAATGGCGACCAGATAAAATTTGGAATGGGCCCTGATATTGACCATTATGCACCTGAAGTTGATCAAAACGGCAATCCTATACTCGGTTCAAATGGTGTGCAACTACAGGAGGCGGTATATAAAGCCAACCAGCGCGTGCCTGCGTTAAGCGCCGGTATATCGGTAAGGGTGAATGTTTTTGGAGCCTTTGTGCTGGAACCATACCTGGCGTATCCGTTTAATCGGACGGATATCAGCAGGCCGGTATTTGGCTTAGGATTTACGCCAGGTTGGTAACCAAATAGCAGCCTAATAAATAAACTTGCTTTATTTTGACCACGAATAAACTTTCCGCGGACCTATTTGTCTGAACCTTTAAATTCTTTTTAATAGTTTTGCGGGCATGAAAAAATGGGTCTTGATTACCTTGTTGCTGTTTAGTGGGGAAGTGTTGTTGGCGCAAGGAGCTTCAGAGGTGAGCCCGGTGATCGATTCGGTGAAGGCAAAATGGGGTAAAGTAAAGGACCTAGACGGAGCAATGATGACCTCGTCAAATGATATTATCGAGAATATCACCCAGTCAAAAGAATATACCACGCTGGTTTCGGTTATTGAGAACGCAGGATTGACAGAGACCTTTAAAAGCAAGGGGCCAATTACCATCTTCGCCCCTACCAACCAGGCATTTGATAAATTACCTGCCGGTGCATTGGACACCCTGCTAAAGCCCAAACACAAATTGGATTTGAATAACCTGCTTACTTACCATGCCATCGCGGGCCGGTTGACGGCCAGGGACATCGCGCGCAAGATCAATGCAAATAACGGCGAGGCGGTATTCACAACTATTGCAGGCAGCAAACTAACGGCTAAAATTGACGGAAACCGCAATATTGTGCTGGTAGACGAAAGTGGTAATGAAAGCGTGATCAGCAAGTTCGACATACAGCAACGCAACGGCATACTGCATATTGTTACTTCGGTATTGGTGCCGAAACCCAAAGCCATATAAAAATTGGGGTATAGCAATCCCTTTTAGTTGTTGTTTCCGTATTTATGCTGTAAGGGAAATTGATCAATTACGACTAAGATCCAAAACATTAAGTAAAAACAATGAAGAAATTAACTTTAGCGGTAATACTGTTGACGGTAATAACCGCATTCGGATGTCAGCACAGCATTGGCCAGCAGCTGAAACAAAAGGACCCTAAACGAAAAATGAGTAAAACCCCGGCCGAGTGGAAAAAAATATTGACGTCAAATCAATATTACATCATGGTGGAGAGCGGCACCGAGCAGCCCTACAAAAACGCTTACTTTAACAACCATGAAAAAGGCGTCTATAAAAGTGCCGCAACAGGCGAAGTTTTGTTTACTTCGGATGACAAGTTTGAAAGCGGAACCGGCTGGCCCAGCTTTGTAAAACCCGTGGACCCTAGCAAGGTTGAAGTTGTAAAAGACGACAGCTATGGGATGACACGCGATGAAGTGATTGAAAAAAGCACAGGCCTGCACCTTGGCCACGTGTTCGATGACGGACCGGCTGATCGCGGCGGCAAAAGATATTGCATGAATTCAGGTGCACTGATATTTGTTAAACAGTAACCATTTTTCGCGAAAAACTTAACGACGGGCGGAGCTGGGGACGAACCCTCAGCCCGCTTTCGTAATTTAAGCCGGCGGTAAGGTCGATCCAATCCGGGTTTACCGGCCTGATCATTTTTTCCTTTTGGGGCCTTGTATAAGTGCTCACCGTTTTAAACCTTTCCAGCGCCAGTTCCTCGCTGCTGATCTCCTCAAAATAAACCAGGCGGTTTAGCTGATTGGCGTTATCAAAAAACAAAGTCGGCATCTGGTGATAAAAATCCAACGTTTTCAACAGGTCAGAACATAGGCCAACATGCAGGTTATTACGGTTTCTGTCGGTGATAATGTAGATAAAGCGTTTCATCTTGATAAATAAATTTTGGTAGTTTAAAAACAATTACTAATTTTATGAGCATAAAGTTACTAATATTTTTAGCAATTCCAAATTTTATGTCAAAAATTCCTGCAAATATTAAATTTCTCCGTAAAAAGAAAGGCCTTACGCAGCAGCAGTTTGCTGACGCTGTAGGCATAAAAAGGTCGCTGGTAGGCGCCTACGAAGAAGAAAGGGCGGATCCGAAGTACGATCTGCTAAAAAAAATAGCATTATTTTTTGATGTGTCGATTGATGACTTTATCAACGAGACGATCAACGAAAAATGGACGCCGAAACCAAAAGGCAATCCCGCTAACCTGCGCGTTTTAAGTATTTCGGTGGATAAGGAAGATAACGAAAACATCGAGATGGTGCCTTTAAAAGCAAGCGCCGGTTATTTAAACGGATATGCCGATCCGGAATACGTGGCCCAATTGCCAAAATTCTACCTGCCGATGTTTAAACAAGGTACTTACAGGGCTTTCGAAATAAAAGGCGACTCGATGCTCCCTTTGGTTTCGGGTACTATTATTATAGGCGAATACCTGGAAAACTGGGCGGATGTAAAACCAGCGGATACCTACGTTGTGATCTCCAAAAATGATGGCATCGTTTACAAGCGCATCGGCAATAAATTTAAAGACAATAAAAAGCTGAAGCTCATCTCGGACAATCCCGTTTATGAGCCTTACGAGATAGAAGGTGAGGATGTATTGGAAATATGGAAAGCCAAAGGGTATATCTCTACCCACTTCCCCGAACCAAGCCCCGAGCCAACCCTGGAAAGCCTTACCAGCATGATGGCCCAGATGCAGCGGTCGATATCAGGTTTGGGTAAGAACTAGGTTGGTTCATAGTTGATGGTTCATAGTTCATGGTAGCTGCAAATAGCGATCCTGCTATGAACCATGAACCATGAACCATCAACTATGAACTTCTCCTCCGCAACAATTAAGTTACCAAGTTGGTATTAAACCTTTATCGGCCTATCTTTATCCAAACATTAAAAACTGAAAAGCAATGAGAAAGATTTTGTTAACCTGTTGCCTCCTTTTAGGAATAGCAACAATGAGCCGCGCCCAGGGCGGTATGCAGCGAATGGCGCCGGAAGACCGGGCCAAAGCTCTACAAACCCAGCTAAAGCTGAACGATGACCAAACCGCTAAAATAACTGCTATATTTAAAGCCCAAATGGTTAAAATGGATAGCATCAGAACGGCGGCAAATGGCGATAGAGACGCAATGCGTTCGGCAATGGGTCCGTTAAGAACAGCTACAACTGCACAGGTTAAAGCGGTGCTTACGCCCGATCAGGCTACAGCTTATGATAAATACTTGGCCGATCAGCGTGCTCGTATGCAGCAAGGCGGCGGTGGTGGTGGCGGCGGTGGTAATTAATCCCTTGCCCCAAATAATAATTCAATAAAAAAGCGCCCTGTTCATCGGGGCGTTTTCTATTTTAGCGGAAATTATAAGCATTGAACTCCGCCGAGCAATTTATTACGGAAAGACTGGACGAACGACGAATCGCGGGTAATTATCGTACGCTAAAACTTCAAAATAACCTGGTCGACTTTTGCTCGAACGATTATCTGGGGTTTGCGCGGTCGGAGGTTTTGAAAGCATCGATTGACGATGAACTAAAGCGCAAAGGGATTATCTCAAATGGTTCGACAGGCTCGAGGTTACTGACAGGCAACTCTGCCTGTGCTGAAGAATTGGAACAATACATTGCCGGGCTGTATAGTTGTGAAGCAGCATTGGTATTTAATTCAGGCTACGATGCCAACCTGGGCCTGTTCAGCTCCCTGCCCCAGCACGGCGATACCATCATCACCGATGAACTGATCCATGCCTCTATCATCGACGGGGCAAGGCTTAGCCATGCTAACCGTTATATTTTCAATCACAACGACCTGGCCAGCCTCGAGGAAAAACTAAAACACGCCAAAGGCAATTGCTATGTCGCCATTGAAAGTGTTTACTCCATGGATGGCGACTCGCCGCCAATGAAGGAAATTTTAACGTTAACCGAAAAATACGCTGCTAATCTGGTGGTAGACGAGGCGCATGCTGTTGGTTTGTATGGTTTGGGGTTAATAGGTAAGGATTTGCAAGACCGTGTTTTCGCGCGGGTGGTTACCTTTGGAAAAGCCCTGGGCTGCCATGGCGCGGTTGTTTTGGGCAGCAAGCTGTTAAAAGACTACCTGGTGAACTTTGCAAGGTCCTTTATATATACAACCGCTGTGCCACAGTACCAGTTGGTATCGATAAAGATGGCCTTTGAACAATTGGCCGGCTCGTCAGCGGAAATTGACGGGTTAAAGGACAACATAACGACATTTAAACAAAACCTGGATGAACCGGCTGCCAGCCTGCTGACCGGCAGCGACAGCGCCATCCAATGTGTGTTGTTGAAGAGCAATGAAAAAGCAAAAGAAATGGCTGACGGGTCGCAAATCTCAGGACTTGACGTACGCGCCATTTTAAGCCCGACGGTACCTGCAGGAAGTGAAAGAATAAGAATATGTTTGCATGCGTTTAACACACCCGTTGAAATATATTTGCTTACCAATTTTATAAACCACTTTATTAATGGCCAGTAAGCCCATTTTTGTAACCGGGATAGGCACCGGTATTGGAAAGACGATTGTATCAGCCATATTGATCGAGAAATTGAAAGCCGACTATTGGAAACCCATACAGTCAGGCGATCTGGATGACAGTGATACCAACAAGGTAAAAATCCTGGTATCGAATACCACCTCCCATTTTCACGAGGAGGCTTATCGTTTATCGCAGCCGTTTTCGCCGCATAAATCAGCCGCCATTGACCGGATAACCATTGATCCTGAAAATATCATTCCGCCAGCCACCGATAACCAGTTGATAATTGAAGGCGCGGGGGGCTTAATGGTGCCGCTGAATAGTAATTTTTTAATGATCGACCTGATCAAACAGCTGGAGGCTGAAGTGATCCTTGTTTCACAAAATTATTTAGGCAGCATTAACCATACAATTTTATCTGTATATGCCCTAAAAAAGGAAGGTATCCCAATTAAGGGCATCATTTTTAATGGGATAAAAGATATTTATTCCAAGGATTTTATAATGGAGTATTCAGGATTGGACTTGTTGGGCCATGTGCCACAATATAATTTAATTGATAAAAATACCATTATTGAGGCGGGAAGCTTTGTTAGCATATAGTTGATGGTTCATAGTTCATAGTAGCTGCAAATAGCGATCCTGCTATGAACCATGAACTATGAACCATGAACCAGTCTTCATTTGCCAAATAAAAGAATTTGCCCCAATTTAGCGCCGTTAAACAGATTATGAAAAACATTGCAGTTATTGGCTCGGGAACAATGGGCAACGGCATTGCGCACACCTTCGCGCAGTTTGGTTTCAACGTAGCCCTGGTGGATATCAACAAAGATGCATTGGACCGCGCCGTACAAACGATCACCAATAACCTTGACCGGCAATTAAAAAAGGGGGTGATTGATGAGCAGACCAGGGCCGCCACGCTGAAGAACATGACTATTTTTACCGACATGCAGGCGGCCGCATCAAACGCCGACCTGGTGGTAGAAGCCGCAACAGAAAACCGGGAGATAAAACTAAACCTGTTTAAACAGTTAAGCAGTTTTTGTGGTGACGATACCATTCTGGCTTCAAACACCTCATCTATTTCAATTACGCAGATCGCGTCGGTTACCAAAAACCCCGGAAATGTGATTGGGATGCATTTTATGAACCCGGTGCCGCTGATGAAACTGGTAGAAGTGATTCGTGGTTATGCAACAACTGACGCGGTGACCAAACAGATCATGGATCTGTCATTTCAACTCAACAAAACCCCGGTAGAAGTAAATGATTACCCCGGTTTTGTAGCCAACCGTATTTTAATGCCCATGATCAACGAGGCCATCTACACTTTATATGAGGGCGTTGCCGGTGTTGGCGAGATTGATACGGTGATGAAATTGGGTATGGCCCACCCTATGGGCCCGCTGCAACTGGCTGATTTTATCGGATTAGATGTTTGCCTCTCTATCCTTAACGTATTATACTCAGGCTTCGGGAATCAAAAATATGCACCTTGCCCGCTGTTGGTTAACATGGTTGCGGCCGGCCATCGGGGCGTAAAATCGGGTAGTGGTTTTTACACCTATACGCCTGGCAGTAAGGAGCTACTGGTTGCGGCAAAGTTTGCGTAACCCTTTCGTTTTTACCAAAAATCAAACCTTTTTTTTTCGGTATTGTTTATACGGTAATCGTTTAATACAATACATCTATGAAAACAGTATCGAAATTAGGATTAATGATTGCCCTTGCAGGTTCGCTTTTTATGTCGGCCTGCGCGGGTAGCTATTATGTGGCCGCACAGCCGGTTGAGCCGGTGTATGAAAGGCCCGTAGTCCCATACGCCGGGGCAGTTTGGATTGACGGCGAGTGGACCTGGAGCGGTGGCACTTACGTTTATGTCCGCGGTCACTGGGACAGGCCAAGGAATGGCCGTGCCTGGGTTCGCGGTGGCTGGGAACGTGGTCAGCGCGGCTGGCGCTGGCGCAGAGGCCATTGGGGATAAAAACCTCTTACCTCCCTAAAGGGGGGACTTAAAGGTAAAATTCAAAAAGCCCGGGTTCGCCCGGGCTTTTGTGTTTACGTTCCTATCTCTTTATACCAATGTCCAGTCGTATTTTAAATAATTACTCATATTACCAAATAAGGTTTTCACTAATATGAAAACAATTATTTTTGAACGATTAAATAAGTAACAAATTATTTAATAGTGGCGGAATAACTGTTTTTAAACTATTTTATAAAATAATAGTCATTACATTTATTACCATCATATTAAATGAATTTCAGAATGAAAACCGTATCAAAATTTGGATTTATGCTTGCTTTGTCGGCGTCGTTATTTATGACCTCTTGTGCAGGCTATTATGTTTACGAGCGCCCTGCGGAACCCGTATACGAAAGACCGGCCAGGCCTTATGCTGGCGCAGTTTGGGTTGAAGGTGAATGGGCTTGGAACGGCGGCCGTTACGTATACGTACGCGGCTACTGGGCAAGGCCCAGAAACGGCGGCTGGGTGCGCGGCCATTGGGAACAAACCCAGCGTGGCTATATCTGGCGCAAAGGACATTGGAGATAAAACTCCCTCCGTCCCCTAAAGGGGGAACTTAAAGGTAAAATGCAAAAAGCCCGGTTCATTCGGGCTTTTTTATGTTTATTGATGTCTCCCTTAATGAGTTTAGCACATCAGCCCCCCCCTTTAGGGCTACCGTGTACCCACATCGATGCGCTTTGCTCCTGTCTTACCCCTTAGGGGTAAAATATCGGTATAAATTAGATGCGCCAGCTGTTTTTGCGCCGTAGGTGCAATAGATTTTTTACCATTGTTATTCAAAATGCATATTCAGGTATTGCACCTACGGCGCAAAAAATCGCGTTAATTATTTTTCTACCGATATTTAGAGGCTGTCTCAAAAGGGCGGCCTTTTTTCATTGAATTAATGTTACAAAAATTTGCATAAATGCTTGTTTATGAGTAAATTGAGGCATGA
>OLLK01000259.1_pt1 | contig 105077 bp, 95 predicted proteins | sample 1604531 | NCBI WGS metagenome assembly OLLK01 (sample SAMEA104055722, study PRJEB20765) | soil metagenome | isolation source: soil | reverse complement strand
CTTAGACAATTTATTGCCCAATGGCCACATTCATAAACATCAACAGGAAACCTAACTCATCAACGCTATTTCAACCCTTTTGAGACAGCCTCAGGAGGCATGGCGCCTGGTTTTTAAAAGCGATTGCTTTGTTAATCATTTGCCGCCGATTTTTTGTATATTCAATTCCAAAACCCGGTTAAATGATAGCTGCGTATTTCGGTACAATTTGTGGCCGTCGACGGTCAGCATCAAACCGTTTGCTCATTATTGCTTGTTTTGCCATGGTAGTGGCTGCGTTTTCCGCCTGTGGTGGCCGCGGCCACAAAGGCCCGGCGCCCATACTCCTGTTTAACGGAACCGGAATTTCCCCTAACGATGTTACAGCCATGGAAACGATCCTGGATCACAACCACTTCGACTATATAACGGTGAATTCTTCGGAATTAAACGGGATGAGTCGCTCACAACTCCTTCGCTACCGGTTGCTGATCGTTGCCGGCGGAAATTTTATGGATATGGGCAAAAGCCTCACCACAGGCACCGCCGCCAACATCCGCTATGCGGTGCAGCGTGGTTTAAATTACCTCGGCATATGTGCGGGCGGCTTCCTCGCCGGCAGTTCACAGTATTATAATGGCTTCAACCTTACTTCTGGCGTCACGTTCGCGTTTTACTCCGCCGAAAACAAAGGCATACGCAAAGCCGCGGTGGCAATTACCGGCCCGGGTGATCTAATACTTGACCAGTACTGGGAGGATGGTCCGCAGCTTTCGGGCTGGGGTGCGGTTGTGGCTAAATATCCGGATGACACGCCGGCAGTAACCGAGGGAAAATGCGGAAGCGGGTTCGTTGTTCTTGCCGGGTTCCATGCTGAGGCTCCGGCAGATTGGCGGGGTGGCATGAGGTTTAGTACACCCGACAGCGTTGATAATGCCTATGCGGCGAGGCTTATCCGCGCGGCGCTTAACCGTTTATGGCTGCCGCATTATTGAGGGGCTGATAGGTTTGGCCAAATATCCGCGCTTTAAATTCATTTGAAAATTTTTCTATTTTGGTGAACTTAAGAAGGTTACGCAATAATTTGTATTTTGACAGACCATTTCAACCCCCTGTAAGCCCACAAACCAGCTCATGAAAAATCCCGAAAAAAACACCGAGCCAATTATTCAAACCCTTATCCGCACGGTTATTACTACGACGGTTATTGCCGCTATCATCTACTGGGTGCACCTGTTTCCATCCGACGGAAAAAGTAAATTATCCCTGTTTGAAATGATTTGGTCAATTGTTTTTTGCATCGTTTTTGGCGGCCATTGGCTGGAGAAGCTATTTATTAACCTGATCAAATTCTACCTGCCTCAAAATGTTTTAGTGCTGTACCTTATTCGGATCGCTTACTGGTTTTTAAGCGCAGTCCCCTTATTTTATATTGCGGGTTTAGTAAGCACTTTATTTAACTACCAGGCGGGCTTGCTTGGTAAATGGTGGGCTTTTGGTATTTTTTATATTGGCATTGAACTGGTGATGAATGCTATAATGCAAGTAAGGTTTAGGAAGAGTTTTTATAATGGGGTGTATTAACCGGCGTGGAGGAACATCAAGCCACATCAAGCCACATAAACAGAAGCCTTTTGCATTTCTGCAGCCAGCCTATGCAACGTATCCTCGATTTTTTTGCATGGTTTAATGATGGCTGTTTTATACATGATGCATACTGACGCAATATGCCTGGATAAATATCCGCATGTTTTGCAACATTGCTGATATTTTAAGAAATCCAACTGTTGGAATAGTGCATAAACATCATATTGATATAAATGTAGCGAATTTGCTACTATTTAGCGCCGTAACAGAAGGCAATAATTCAGATCGTGGAATTGTATGGTTGGTTTTCTGTCAGCGTGGCTCGGTCGCCATTGCACACTCGACTAACACGACAGACTCATTCCAGGTTCGGGATATAATCCGGTAGTGAAAACCAATTAACGATTTATTTTTAACTAATTATTTTCATATAGTTAATTATTGATCTCAAAATGAGCGAGGAATTTCTCAGCCCGGACTGATATATTTTTAAAACCATCTGTATGGTTACCCCTACACTTTTTAAACATCCCGATTCAAAAGTATGAGCTTCACTGTCATGTTATCATTGCGGCGGCAGGTGGCTGTTGGCTCCAACGGCGTGTGCCAAAGCTTCATAGCTGCACCGGTGTCTTCACGTGGCGGCTAAAATTCTTAAACTCAAGCCGGGTACGAATAAAATGCCCGGCATATCGCTATCAGTATATATGTTCCGAATATTATTTTCAAATAAAATATTATGATTTTGAGAATTGGCAAAGAATTTGATTAGCGCACGATACAATTTATTGGCGCTATCCGAAGCGTTCACGGAGTAATTAAAGTTTTGTTTAACGATTAAATTTTTTTACAATGAATGCAACCTCAGCCTGGCTATTGACTGTCAATGCCAAACTCAACCACCGGGGCCTTCAGCCTGCCGCTGAATACTCAGCCCAGGGCTATTTATTAAAAGTTTTTCTAATTGATGATTCCTGCTGGCTGGTTGCATCCTGGCCTAAGGGCGGCAGGATCGCGTTTCGGATGGCCTATTCGCCAAACGATCGCCTGGAGTTAAAAGAAGTTTCAACAAAAGGGCGAACCGTTTTCTTCAGGATCAATTCGCTGATCGGCGAATATGAATCGGTTTTAATGCTCCCGGCTGATGACAACAAAGTGATACGGCTGACAAGCAAATTAACCGCAGCGGCCCCGTTACTTTTTCCTTTCTGGCCCCGGGATATCGTGCCGCTTGGAGCGGCGGACAGCGATCTGTTGTCAGAGGGCAAGGTAATGGTGAGGCAGGTAGGCACACGTTCCGGGCAGTTGTATTTTAGCATGACCGGGGCTAAAGCCGGCTCGATACTGTATTTACAGAATCTAACAGCGCTGGCTGACTATAACCAGCAAACAGAAACATCGGCAGGCGATACAGTAGGCGGCGAATGGCCCGAGATAGGTTTTGCCCTGCCGCCCACTTTAAAAAATAAAGCCCTGGAAACCCGTAAAACCTATACACTAAGCGACGCTTTTGTGGCCTTTGATGACGATGAGCCGGCCGATGAGCCGGCGATGATTGAGCAATATCTGAACTTACTGGCACGGGTATACCTTAAATTACCCAGGCCGGCAACTATGTATAAGAATTGGCCGTCGACTTTACGAAGCGGGTTATCGGATTTAACCGACAGCCCCGGCTGCTGGACACAGGTTGGCGGGAACCATTATCTGAATGCGTACGTGTGCGATTATGCTACGCCGCCGGAGATCATGGTACAATTGGCGGTTTTATTGCCCTTGCTGGATTATGTGGAGTGGAGCGATGACGACCTTGCGGTTATGAAGAAGATCAGGGACGGGCTGCCGGCGTTTTATGAAGAAAAATATGGCACTGTCATGCGCTGGCACCCTAAAGTTGCCGATCAGATGGAGGGCGAAGAAGAGCACAAGAAACCGCTGGTAATGGATTCCTGGTATTTACATCATCCATTGCTCAACCTGTCAAGGCTGGCTTTAAAAGGGGACAAGGTTGCTAAAAAATTATTCATTGACTCGTTGGAATTTTCGATAAAAGTGGCTCATCATTTTGATTACAAATGGCCGGTATTTTATAAAATAGACACACTGGAGGTTGTTAAAGCAGAAACGCAGCCAGGTAAAGGCGGCGAAAAGGATGTGCCCGGTTTGTATGCGCACGTAATGCTGCAAGCCTGGGAACTTACCGGCAGCAAGCGCTATTTAGCAGAAGCGGAGAAAGCAGCGTTAAAATTGAAAGGCCTTGGTTTTGAGCTGTTTTACCAGGCAAACAATACATCGTTTTCGGCAGGCGCCTTATTGCGCTTGTACAAGGTTACTAAAAAAGAAGTGTACAAAGAACTTAGTTACCTGTGTATGGCAAACGTGTTTAAGAACGTGAAACTGTGGGACTGCAACTATGGATATGGACAAAACTTTCCTTCATTCTTCGCATTATTCCCGCTTAATGACGCGCCCTATACCGCGGTTTACGAGGAACAGGAAGTGTTTTGCGCATTTCATGACTATTTACGGCATGCCGAGGACCTGGAGATTCTGCCATCGCTGCGCCTGCTGATAGCGGAGTACATTCGCTACCTGGTTGACCGCGCAATTTATTATTACCCAACCATGCTGCCCAGGGAAATGCTCTCGGACGAAGTGAAGACCGGCGAGGTAGACCCGAACTTGTGGATCGCGCTGGAAGATATGCACGACGGCTGGGAGAAGTCGGGCGAAGTAGGGCAGGAAGTATACGGCGCCGGTAACGCATTTGGTATTTTGCCCCGGCACTATATGCAGGTGGAGGGTCAGCCGTTTATGATCTATTCCGATTATCCAACTTACGGATTCTCGCCAAAAAAACATCGTCCGGCGCATTTCCGCCTCGCGGGGGACGGCAGGCTTAACTGCCGGCTGATGCTTGTAAAAACGGGTAAAGGCAAATTGCCCGAATGTTTACTCCATATTAACGACAGTAAAGAAATTGTTAAAGGGAAAAGAACAAAGGAAGGCCACCTTGAATTTACGGTTCCCGGCGACAGCGATATTCGTATCAACTGGAGGGAAAAATGAAACTTTTGAGCCTGACACGGCTATGAACGAGCAAAAAATGGTGACGGCAACGATAGAATGCCCAAAAGGCCATAATCAAAAATTTGACTACGACCCGGCAACCAGACGACTCAGAATGCAGGGGTTCGTAAGTCGGCGTTGACGGAAGACATGGCCCCGATTGAAAAGGTACATATGGAGCGTAATGGCGACATCAGCGCTATCAGGAGATAAAACCGGAATAAATAAGTACAACAAACATAATTATCATTAACAAAATCAAAATTTAACATTATGCCTGTAAAAACAAACAAGAAAACGGCCGCAGCAGCTGCAAGCCGTACACCTGAAGCCGAAAGCGCTTTGAAGGAACTATTTATTGACGAAATTAAGGACATTTACTGGGCTGAAAAGCATTTGGCCAGCGCCCTGCCTAAAATGATCAAAGGCGCTACTTCGGAAGATTTGAAATCCACTATCAGCAGCCACCTGGAAGAAACCAAAAACCATGTTACCCGCCTTGAAAATGTTTTTGCCTCGATCGGCGAAAAGGCAGTAGCGAAAAAATGCCTGGCGATGGAAGGCTTATTAAACGAAGCTACCGAATTGCTATCCGACACCGATAAAGGTACCGAGGTGCGCGATGTTGCGATCATCTCAGCCGCACAAAAAGTGGAGCATTACGAAATTGCTTCTTACGGAACGCTGCGCACCCTGGCCGGTACCCTGGGTTTCGACGAAGCCCAAAGTCTTTTCGATGCAACTTTAGCAGAAGAAAAAAATGCCGATTCCTTGTTAACCCAGGTTGCAGAAAATTATGTAAATGAAGCTGCCGCCGCAGAGACTGAATAATGTTGCCAGTTTTTTGAACAGGGTCGCTTCGGCGGCCCTGTATTTGCCCTTACAGGTGTTGTCACCGTAAGCTGAAAAACCAAGTGCCACACCCCTCTCAAGAGGGAATCACACCGCGCCCACCGCTTTCCCATCCACCCAATTATTTTCCCGCATCCTTTCTTTTCTCCCTAAATCCGCTATCTTTATTTCCCCAACCTAATTATATGGACGTATTTACCGTGCTATTGCTATTGGCGATCCTAATCCTGGTTATAGCTCAAAAAGCCAGCGCTTCGGAAAAATTCAGGCAACTGGAACACCGCATCATTGAATTGCAAAACCTGCTGATGCAGCGCGAACGGCAGAGCAAACCGGTGGAAACTGCGAAGCCGGAGGTAAAGCCGGTTGTGCCGCCATCTGTAGTCGCCGTGGCGCCTGAGCCGCCAAAGCCAGCCGAAGTTGCGCCGCCGGAACCACCGAAACACGTTGAAGTGCCCGTGGTGCAAGCGCCCAAACCTGCCGAAGTACAACCCGAAACGGTGGTGGAATGGCATGCCGAAGTGATCAGCGACGGCCGGTCGCCAATAAACCGGCCGATACGGACCTCGCCGCCATCACAGCGGCCCGCGCCTGAGCCGCAGCCTTCGTTTTTTGAGCGCTACCCCGACCTGGAAAAATTTATCGGCGAAAACCTGGTAAACAAGATTGGGATCGCCATACTGGTTTTGGCCATTGGTTTTTTTGTAAAATATGCCATCGATCAGCATTGGATAGGCCCGGATGGCCGGGTGGGGATCGGTATTTTTTGTGGGGCCATACTGGTGGGCCTGGCGCACCGGCTGCGCAACAGCTACAAAGCCTTCAGCTCGGTGCTGGCGGGCGGCGGTATAGCGGTATTTTATTTCAGCATAACACTGGCCTTCCAGCAGTTTCACCTGTTTCCGCAGCTTACGGCGCTTTGCATCATGATCGTGATCACCATTTTTGCGGTGGCGCTGTCGCTGTTGTATGACAAGCAGGAGCTGGCGGTAATTGCATTGATCGGCGGTATGGCCAGCCCTTTTTTGCTGAGCAACGGTACTGCCAATTACAACGGACTGTTTATTTACCTGCTGGTATTAAATGCAGGGCTGCTGGCCATTGCTTATTATAAGGCCTGGCGGATATTAAATATCTCCTCGTTTGTGTTGTCGGTTATCGTGGTGGCCACGCTGATCTACTCGCTTAACTCGTCCAACTACTACATCGGCCTGCGTTACGCCACCATATTTTACCTGCTGTTTTTCACCATCAATATCATCAATAACATCCGCGAAAATAAGGCTTTTATCGCCATTGATTTTACCATTTTACTGGTTAATACGGCGCTGTACTTTGCCGCCGGGTTGTACCTGCTTACCCAAATGGGCGATACGGAATACCGCGGCTTGTTCAGTGCCTCGCTGGCTTTTATTAACCTGGTGCTCTCGTATATTTTATTTAGAAAGAAGACGGTAGATCCAAACATCCTGTACCTGCTCATCGGCATTACGCTAACGTTTATTTCGCTAACGGCGCCTATACAGTTGCATGGTAACAACATCACCCTGTTTTGGACCTGCGAAATGGTTTTGCTGTACTGGCTTGGTCAAAAATCGGGCATCAAACTCATGAAGCTTGCGTCGATGATCCTATGGCTGCTCACCATCATCAGCCTGCTCATGGATATTCAGAATATCTATATGGGCGAAAAATTGCGCCTCGCTATTATCGCCAACAGGGGCTTTATTACCACGTTTTTTGCAGCCGTCGGCTTTTATGCGATGTACCTGCTGGCCAAAAAGGAGCGCGGATCTGATGTATATGGGATGAGCATCAACCCTGGTTTTTACCGGGTGATTGCGCTGATCCTGTTGTTTTTGTCTGGACTGCTGGAGATCAACCACCAGTTTGCATACTACTATCCCACCACCAACCTGAATATTTTGTACCTGATGCTGTATGTGCCGGTATTTATCAGCGTTTACCATGTTGTATCTATCAAAATAAACGGATCATCCAACTGGCTGACATCGCTAAACATAACCTTGCTGGCCTGTGCCATTGGGGTTTACCTGGTGCTGAGTAAAACGTATTTTGACCAGGTGGAGCAAATGCTGACTGAAAAAGGCGTTTCGGTTTCGCACTTTGACGTGCACTGGATAAGTGATATCGCAATCGTCGTTTTGTTTTATCAACTGGTTAGCCTGGGCCGCAAACAGTTTAACGATGTGCAGCAAACGACAGCCAACTGGCTCATCTCGGCAGCCGTGGTGACGTTTCTAAGCCTGGAGATTTGCCTGCTTTATGAAGCGGTATTTTTTTCGGAAGCGACGCCGATAGAGCACGTGCAAACTGTTTACATTAAAGCAGTGCTGCCCATTATTTGGGGTGTCGCCTCGTTTGCGCTGATGTGGCTGGGCATGCGGAATAAGCAACGCAACCTGCGCATTATTTCGCTCACGCTGTTTACCCTTACGCTAATAAAATTGTTTACGTACGATATTGTGGATATACCGGTGGGTGGTAAAATTGCGGCTTTCTTTTGCCTGGGCGTGCTGCTGCTCATCGTATCGTTTATGTACCAAAAAGTTAAAAAGATTATTACCGATGATGCGGAAAAGGCAAAAGATGAATAGAGCCAAATTGCTGCTTTGTTTTTTGGGCCTGGCTGTTTCGGCATCGGCGCAAAAAACATTTAAGTATTCAGCGACAATAAGCGCGCTGGACACGCCGGGGTTTTATTCGATAACGCTGCAACCCGGTTTGGTTGCGAAAAGCAAAGCTGATCTTTCGGACATCAGGCTGATGGATGACAGCGGGCATTTTGTGCCGTATGTGATGGCGACAGGGCAGCCTGAGTGGCTGGATAACACCGTTCCGTATTTATCACTGCCCATTGTTAACAAACGATCATCAAACGATACGGGGGTAATCTTTATCGTTAAAAATATTAGCCCTACGCCGGTTGATAACCTGTATATAAGATTAAAAAACGCCGCGGTTGAACGCACATTAAATTTGTACGGCAGCGACGATTTGGTGCATTGGTTTGTGATTGAAGAAAATATCCCGCTGCAACCGGTGATTTCGGCAACGGGCAGCGATTACGTCCAGGAGTTTTCTTTCCCGTCGAGCAACTATCATTACCTGAAACTGCTGGTGAATGGTAAGGGTAAGGCGCCAATAAAGTTTTTGGCGGCAGAAACTTATAAACACAAGCCGTTACCCACAATCTATGGCGAAATAACAGGCACAAAATTTGTAAAACGCGACAGCGGCAAAACGACGATCATCAATATCAGTCTTGACGGCAATTACCTGGTGAACAAAATTGTGCTTAACGTTGAGGCTCCCAGGTTTTACAACAGGCATGTTTGGATATATGATGGCAGTAAGCACCTGGATATCCTGCTGGGAACAGAGGCGCTGCGGTCGGGCGATGAGGGCGCGCTGCTAGTCAATATAAAGACAAACAAACTGCTGTTCAAGATCGAGAACGAGGACAATCCGCCGCTGAATGTGAATAAGGTGAAGTTGTTCCAGGCGGACCGATCGATGCTGGCCTATCTGGAGGCAGGCCGTGCCTATAAGCTGTTAACCGGCGACGTTAAAGCAACGACGCCCAGCTACGACTTGCAATTTTTTACCGACAGCGCCAAAAACCATGCGCTGAGCATAACCCACGACCCGGTGCAAAAAAATGAACTTTACGTTGCCCCGGCATCCGACCATGCAAACGAACGCATCATTATCATTTGGGTAGCGATACTGGTGGCATTGCTGCTCCTATCACTGCTGACCTGGAAAATGGCGGGGGAGGTGAAGAAGAGGGGGCTGGAGCAATGACGCGCCATATTTGAGCATCACAACCCGCATTTTTTGCTTTTTACACCATTTGCCGTATAAACAACTGTTAATAATATCCTGGCGCATTGGGCATTTTGCGAAAGCAAAGCGTTCACGCGGTTGGACACGGGTTTACAGCGTTTGGAGGCTCCGGCGATGGTTTTTTGGGCTTTTTAAAAATAGTGTCACGCTATTTTGCCGGTTTTTAGCTGTAAGTGTTCAAAAAAATGCTCAAAATTGGACAGATTTGGGGTTTTGCTTATTGTAAATGCCTAGAAATGAGTGTTTTCGTATGTCGTTTGTTGGCTGATCGTGTGCAAAAAATGAACACTTTTATATCGGTTTTTCAGCGCCTTTTAAGCAAACCCAAAGCAAGCTTAAGACTGGATATAGCTCTTCAGGTGCTCAATGGTTTCCTCGTGCGACAGGATGGTTTCGGTAACCACGTCGGTAATGGAAACAATGCCGCACATCTCCTCGCCATTAAATACCGGCAGGTAGCGGATATTGTTCTCGCTCATTACGTGCATACAGGTCTCCACCGAGTTGCCCGGGATCATGTGCGGGAAATGGGTGCTCATGATATCCCTCACCTGCGTTTCCAGGGACGATTTCCCCTGTAATATTACCTTACGGGCGTAATCGCGCTCTGTTAGCAAACCGGCATATTCGCCATTCTCGGTGATCACTACCGAGCCGATGTTTTTGTCGGACATTAGCTTCAATGCCTCTAAAACGGTTGTGCTGCCGTCAATAGCGATAACGTCGGCGCCCTTACGGCTAAGGATATCTGAAACTTTTTTCATAATGGTGTGGTTAGCAACTGGTGGATCGGAATACCAAATATAACAAAATGCGAATAAAATTGTATTAATTGAGTGGAAATTTTGCCGGCGCCCAGCGCGGGTTAAAAAGTCCGCGTTTGAATTAACTCCGGCGAAATAAATAACAAAAATTGTAACATTTTAGTTTCTGTTTTTGACAATTTGCAAAAATGGATATAGTTTTACGGGCTATGCCTGATGCAGAATACGCTGAACAAATTAACCTAATGCAAAAAAAGACTCTTAGATGCTATAAGTGCTCGGCGCCCCTGCATTTTCAAAAGAAAAGAAACTGGTTCGGCCGAAACCTCCTCTTCTTTCTGCCGATAAAACGTTATTTCTGTGCCCGTTGCCTAAAAGACCGGTACCGGATCATCACCACCGAAAAGTTGAAGGAATACCATAAAGTATAAGTAGTCCGAAAGTCGGGACCCCGATAGCTATCGGGGCCGAAAGTCCGAAAGTCCGAAAGATGACTGTCGCTTTTAAAGTTGGCAGGATACTTCAGTACTTTACTAATCTGTCTTCCGGACTTCCCGCCCCGATAGCTATCGGGGTCCCGACTTTCGGACTAATTCCCACGTAAAGGTCTCGTTACATTTTTTCCAATTTCCAAACCTCAAAAAAATAATACTATTTTTACTAACCATTATAGCTGCTTAACCACAGCTCCATTTTTAACTAATTAATGTATGAGAAAAGTACTGTTAACAACCCTGGCACTTATGGCCATTTACTCTTTAAAAGCACAAACGGTAAGCCTGTTCGACGGTAAAAGCACCAACGGCTGGCACAGTTATTTAAAATCGGGCCCCGGCGCCTGGAAGGTTTTGGACGGCGTTTTGCAATTAGACCCTGCTGCTCCCGGGCAAGGCGACCTGATCACCGACAACGAATACGAAAATTTTGACTTAAAACTGGAATGGATGATCGCCGAAGGCGGCAATAGCGGGATCATCTTTGGCGTGCATGAGGACCCTTCATTCGATGCAACCTATCTAACCGGCATCGAAATGCAAATACTCGACGACGCCAAAGCCGAGGATAACAAGCTGGCTACGCACCGCGCCGGCGCATTGTACGATATGAAGCCGCCCGCGTCACCCGCAAAACCTGCCGGCGAATGGAACAAGGTGGAGATAAAAAAAGCGAACGGCCACCTTACCTTCTGGCTTAACGGCAAAAAGGTTATCGATACCCAGATAGGCGGCCCTGAATGGCAAGCTATGCTGGATAAAAGCAAATTTAAAACCTGGAAAGGCTTTGCTGCCTACCCCAAAGGCCACATAGCACTGCAGGACCACGGCGCAGTGGTTTCATTCAAAAATATTACGATTAAAGAACTTTAGGATAGAGATTAGAGGTTAGTTGATTAGAGATTAGATTTCCTCTTCAACTAATCTCTGGTCACTGATCTCTAATCACTCAAACACGAATGAACGACGTACAAATAAAAAAAACAGCGACACCCTATGACGCCATTGTGGTGGGCTCGGGTGCGGGCGGCGGCATGGCCGGCTATGTTTTAGCCAATGCCGGGTTAAAAGTATTGATGCTGGAAGCCGGGCCTTTTTTCGACCCGAAAAAGGATTCCATGCAATTAAGATGGCCGTATGAGTCGCCACGCAGGGGCGCAAGTACCAACACGCGTAATTTTGGCGATTTTGATGGCGCCTTTGGCGGATGGGAGCTGGACGGCGAACCTTATACCACCAAGGACAAAACTGAATTTTATTGGTTCCGCTCGCGCATGCTGGGCGGACGTACCAACCACTGGGGCCGTATTTCGCTGCGCATGGGGCCTGATGATTTTAAGGGGCATCATATCGACGGGCTGACCGACGACTGGCCAATATCATACGACGACGTAAAACCATTTTATGATAAGGTTGACCGGCTGATCGGTATTTACGGCACTGTGGAAAACTTACCCAACGAACCCGATGGCATTTACCTGCCGCCGCCAAAGCCCAGGCTAAATGAGCTTTTTATCATGAAAGGCGCAGCAAAAGCGGGTGTTAAGGTTATCCCGGGCCGTGGATCGGTACTTACCGAAGCGCTGCCTAATAATAAAGAACGCGGCGCCTGTTTCTTTTGCGGGCAATGTGGTCGCAGCTGTAAAGTTTATGGCGATTTTTCATCATCATCTGCATTGGTTATCCCTGCAATAAATACTGGCAATCTGAAGGTGATCCCCAATGCCATGGTACGCGAGGTGCTGACAGATAAAAACGGCCAGGCAACAGGCGTGTCTTACATCAGTAAAGATGACATGCAGGAATACCAGGTTTCCGCGAAAATAGTGATTTTGGGCGCAAGCGCAGGGGAATCAGCCAGGTTGTTGCTCAATTCCAAATCGGCGGCGCACCCTGGCGGCTTGGCAAACAGCAGCGGCGTTGTGGGCAAGTATTTGCATGATTCAACCGGATCAAGCGCTGGCGGCTGGCTGCCACAGTTAATGGACCGTAAACGTTATAATGAAGACGGCGTTGGCAGTATCCACATTTATGGCCCCTGGATGAACGGCAATAAAAAACTCCCTTTCCCACGCGGGTATCACATCGAGTTCGGTGGTGGTATGGGCATGCCGGAATATGGCTTCGGCTGGGGCATTGAAGATATGAATGGCGCTGTACCGGGGCGTGACGGCAAGCCGAAAGATGCGGGCGGATTTGGAGCATCGCTGAAGGATGACTACCGCCGCTTTTATGGTGTTGGTTTTGGAATGGCCGGTCGAGGCACTGCTATTGCCCGTGCTGATAACTATTGCGAGATAGACCCAACGGTGGTTGACAAATTCGGTATACCAGTATTGCGTTTCCACTACAAATGGAGCGATTACGAGATTCAGCAGGCCAAACACATGCAGGATACTTTCCAGAGCATCATGCATGAGATGGGCGCCATTTACGGCCCTGCTGAAGGTAAGGAAACCAATTACGGCCTGGAAGCTCCCGGAAGGATCATCCACGAAGTAGGTACCGTTAGGATGGGGGACGATCCCAAAACTTCCGCGTTGAACAAATATTGCCAGGCGCATGATTGCAACAACCTGTTTGTGGTTGATGCTTCGCCGTTTGTACAGCAGGGGGATAAGAACGCGACCTGGACAATCCTTGCGTTGTCCATGAGGACAGCCGAGTACATACTGGCGCAAAGAAAAAAATTGAATGTTTAAGCTGTTTTAATTAGATAAAGAAAGATGAACAGACGCGATTCGCTAAAAGCACTGGGCCTGGGCACCCTCTCGGTTGCCGCCTTCCTGGAGTCATGCAAACCGAACGGTGAAAAACTGGCCGAAGATACAACCGCAAAACCTTCGGGTGATGATGCCGGTCGTTTGCCGAACGAAATTGAACGGGATAAAAAACTGATGGCCGAAAAGTTTTTTAATGACCATGAAATGGCTACGATCACTGTACTGGCTGATATTATCATCCCGAAAGATGAGCGCTCCGGCAGCGCATCTGATGCGGGGGTACCGGCTTTTATCCAGTTTATTGTGAACGATATGCCCGAGCATCAAACACCCCTGCGCGGTGGCCTGCGCTGGCTCGACATGCAATGCCTTAACCGTTATGGTAAAGCATTTGTTGATGCAAGCAGCCAGCAACAGATAGAAATGGTAACCGAAATTGCCTATCCAAAAAAGGCAAAACCAGGCATGCAGCCAGGTGTTGCCTTTTTTAGCCTGATGCGTAATCTTACCGCCACCGGGTTTTACAGTTCGAAAATAGGCATACAGGATATTGGCTACATGGGTAATACCGTTAATAAATGGACCGGTGTGCCACCTGATATATTGAAGCAATACGGCATGGAGAATGTATAGTGGCGAGATAATTCATAAATTGTTCCGTTTTTTTGTAATTTTAGCCAATCAGGAAACGATATAAACGTGAAAAAGCTTTCAATCTTAATTTATTGCGTTGCAGCAGCGGCGTTTTTGGCATCGTGCTCAAAAGGCGTAAGCCCCGGCCCTTCGCAGCTTCCAAATAACCCTTCGGGGCCAAGCGGACCGGTTGATTCAGGCTGGACTTTTCAGTCTACACCGTCCTTTTCGGATGAATTTAATTACAATGGTACACCCGACACATCCAAGTGGGGCTACGATCTTGGTGGTGGCGGATGGGGTAACCAGGAACTTGAAACTTATACTGACTCGCTTAAAAATGTTTATGTGAGCAACGGTATGTTGCATATTACTGCAGTAAAAGAGACGATAGGAGCGGCGCTATATACCTCGGCACGAATGGTTTCCAAAAATTCAGGCTCATTACTTTACGGAAGGATTGAGGCTTATGCCAAGCTACCCGCAAGCCCCAAAGGATCATGGCCCGCAATATGGATGCTGCCCAACAACTATGTGTACGGCAACTGGCCAAACTCAGGCGAGATAGACATTATGGAACAGGTAAGCTTTGACCCGCTCAATGTGCATTTTTCTTTGCATAACTCTGTGAATTTCGGCGGCAATAGCAACACCGAAACTACGATGATAGCTACCGATACTTCGGCATTTCATAAATATAGGATTGACTGGACGCCATATGCCGTTCGCGGATATTATGATGATCTGCTGATATTTACCTTTATAAATCCCGGTACGGGCTCAAATCAATGGCCGTTCGACCAGCCCTTCCACCTGCTGATGAATATCGCCATCGGCGGCAGCTGGGGAGGTTCACAGGGCGTCGACGGGCACGTTTGCCCGGCTACTATGGTGGTGGATTATGTACATTTTTATAAAATGAACCACAAGTAGGGGCACCCCTCGTGGGTGGCCTGGCTTTTCCGCAAACCACCCTTCCACAATAGCTCCCATCGTCGTTCAATATTATTTGGGACATTCTTTGAATCGGGTACATTCACGGCGACCACAAGGGGCAACCTTACAGGCGTTTGGCCGGAGATACCCTTTAGGATGTACAAGCGGTGAATCGCTTCGAATACCTTTGAAACGCCCTATTGCAAATCCCGTTCCCAACCAATACATTTATAAAACCAATTCATCGAACTTATCATGACACCACGAACCCTCTGGACAATTATTTTAAAGATATTCGGGATTTACATCCTGATCCAGGCCCTACAACTGTTACCACAGTTATTTACGACGATCATATACGCGACTGTATCTGCGCAAAGGGAATATAGCCAGGGTGAAGGTTGGATATATATCGCGCTTGCTATTTTTGAAATCAGCTTTTTTACATTTACCATTATAGTCTTGCTGTTCCGTACCGAGCGGGTAATTGAAGTGCTCAAACTAAGCAGCGGTATAAAGGAGGAAAGCCTGGAATTTAATATGCACCGCTCTTCCATCCTGAAGATAGCGGTTATCATAGCAGGAATAATTTTGCTTATTGAAGGTTTGCCTCACTTAATTGATCAATTGTATGTTTATTTCCGGCAAATCAACTCTTATAGTGGCCTCAAAGATTATCCCCACGCCGGGTGGATCATGTTGGATCTTGTGAAAGTTTTCATGGGTATTTTTATGCTGACCAGTAGCAGGCTGATCGTCAATTTTATTGAGCGAAGACGGAAAGGCAGCAGAAAAGAAAGCGCAACTACGTTATCTGAATAAAAGGAATCCGCTTTAGATATTATCCAAACAAATCACTGCTTAGATATCGGTCGCCCCTGTCGCAGCAAATAAAAACAATGGTGCCATCGGTGAACTCGCTTGCCAGCTTTAATGCACCAGCCATGGCGCCCCCGCTGCTCATGCCGGCAAAAATGCCTTCTTCTTTGGCCAGCCTGCGGGCCATTTGGGTGGCCTCGGCCTGTGATACGTCAATCACCCTGTCAACTCTTTCAGGCTCGAATATTTTGGGCATGTATTCAACCGGCCAGCGGCGTATGCCCGGGATGCATGATTCCTCAGTTGGCTGACAGCCTACTATTTGTATATCGGGATTAATTTCCTTCAAAAACCTTGAACAGCCCATTATAGTGCCCGTCGTACCCATCGAGCTTACAAAATGCGTGATCTGCCCATCGGTATCCTTCCATATTTCGGGCCCGGTGGTTTTATAATGGGCCATATAATTATCCGGGTTGGCAAACTGGTTCAGCAAAAAAAACTCCCCGCTGGCGCCTTTTTCGTCAGCGTAATCGCGGCAGGCCTCAATACCGTCCATTAGGGTAACCTTGGCGCCAAAGGCCTCCATGGTCAGCGTGCGCTCGCGTGTGGAACTTGATGGCATCACCAGCTCAATCTCCAGGCCATACAAACAGGCGATCATCGCCAAGGCGATCCCTGTGTTGCCGCTGGTGGCCTCTATCAGCTTCATCCCTGGTTTTATGTCGCCCCGCTCAACGGCGCATGCGATCATGTTTTTTGCCGGTCTATCCTTCACACTGCCGCCCGGATTGTTACCTTCAAGCTTGCCAAAAATGCGCACTCCCGGGTTGGGGTTCATTTTTTTGATCTCCACCATCGGCGTGTTGCCTATCAGATCCAGTATGCTGGCCATATAATTTAAACTTTGGTTTTATTCAGCACCGTGATCGCAGACTTGTGAAATACGGTAGAATAAGGCTCTACACTCTTCGTCAGCCAAACATTACCGCCGATAATACTGTCGTGGCCGATCACTGTTTCGCCACCCAAAATAGTAGCGCCGGCGTAGATCACAACGTTATCTTCTACGGTAGGGTGCCGTTTTGTGAAAGCCATGTTCTTGTCGACGCTCAATGCGCCCAGGGTAACCCCCTGGTATAATTTAACATGCTTGCCGATAATACAGCTTTCGCCGATCACGATGCCGGTTCCGTGGTCAATGTGAAAATACTCGTCGATCTGTGCAGCAGGGTGAATATCGATCCCCGTTTTTGAGTGGGCCCATTCGGTTAGGATGCGCGGCAGCAGCGGAATCTCGAATTGATAAAGCGCATGCGCCAAACGGTAAAACGATATGGCAAAAAAACCAGGGTAAGTGCGGATCACTTCAAACTCACTGCATGCCGCAGGGTCACCCTTAAATATGGCTTGTATGTCGGTGTTCAGCAGGGCATACAATTCCGGCAGTTCATCAAAAAACTCCCGTGCAAGCAATTCCTTGTCGCAATCCTCGCAGGCTTTAGTGGCATTCATGATCACGGCAAGTTCCCGCTGTAGGCGGTCAAACTCCTCCCTCACCTGCAAAGCATCAAAAAAATCCTGTCGTTGCTGTTCAGGAAATAACAAACGTATCACCTGCAGGGCCCAGTGCGTTATTTCCTTGTTGGAGGGAACGGCATCAACATGCTGATGCTTGTCAAATATGTGATCGTAAAACTTTTCGTCCATAAAATTGGCTGCGGTGTAGCGCTCTTGATGCAATTATATTGCTTAACGCTTTACAACATACAATTTTATATAAAAGAATGTTGTTGATTTGTAAAAGTTTGCGGGAGAGTCCGAAAGAAGAAGTTTTCTATTGGAATTATTAATCATAAAAATGAAAAGACGTTCATTTGTAAAATCAGCAACACTAATGGCCGCTACTGGTGCAGTGGCGCCAAAACTGGCTATGGCGACAGAAAGTTCAACCAAAAACAGCCGTGAATTTTATGAGCTGCGGGTATACACATTAAAAAGTGATGCCCAACAAAAACTGGTGACAAATTACTTTAAAGATGCATTGATACCCGCGTTAACCCGCCTTGGCAGCGGGCCGGTTGGTGTATTTACGGAGCTAAAACCTACCGGACAGACAAAGATTTATGCGCTGATTCCGTACAAGTCAATTGATGATTTTATAACTGTCGGGGATAAGCTGGCAATTGACCATGACTACCAACAGGCGGCCGATGATTACCTGAACGCTCCTGCCAGTGATCCGGCTTACGAACGTATTGAAAGTTCGTTGCTGAAAGCTTTTACCCACATGCCGAAAATGCAGCTGCCTGAAAAAAAGCCGCGCATTTTTGAACTGCGCCGGTATGAGCATGCTACCGAAGGTGCCGGCAAAAAGAAGCTGGAAATGTTTAACGATGCCGGCGAGATAGATATTTTTAAAAAGCTGGGCTTTAACCCGGTGTTTTTTGGCGAAACGATTATCGGCCCGCTCAGGCCTAACCTGACCTACATGATCACCTTTGACGATACGGCAGCACATGACGCCCACTGGAAAGCTTTCGGTGGCGACCCGGCGTGGAAAAAGGTAAGCGCCATACCCGATTATGCGGATGCAAAGCTGGTTTCGCACATCACATCAATCATGCTTGTGCCCGAAGAATCGTCCCAAATCTAGTTCATGTGTCGATATTAATTTTTCTGTACCAATTCAGTTGCATATTTGTTTCGTGTAAATAATACACTATATTTACCATCACCAATTCAAAAAACCATGACTTCCAGGCGATCCTTTCTCAAAACTTCGGCTGTGCTTTCGGCCGGGCTGTTAGTAGCCCCTAAATTATTTGCTTACGATAAAAAGTATATCGGGCTGCAACTGTACACCGTGCGCGACCATATGGCCAAAGACCCGGTGGCAACGCTTGCAAAGGTTGCGCAGGTAGGCTACAATTCCGTTGAAGGTGCTACCTATACCGGCAGCGAGCAGTTTTACGGAATGAGCCCGGCCGACTATAAAAAGGTGTTAAACGACAATGGCCTGGTGACCTATAGCAGCCACTATCTGCTGGGCGAGGGCGGCAAAATAAAAGGCACTATGTTAAACGACTGGGACAAAGCCGTTGATGATGCCGCAGCCGTGGGGCTTAAATACATGATCTGCGCCTGGCTTCCGCCCAGCGAACGGGGCACGCTTGATCATTACAAACAAGTAGGCGAAGATTTGAACAAAGCCGGTGAGGTTTGTAAAAAAGCAGGGATACAACTTTGCTATCACAACCACGATTTTGAGTTTATACAGGAAAACGGGAAATATCCTTATGATACCATCCTCTCAACAAGCGATAAAGACCTGGTAAAAATGGAAATGGATATGTATTGGATGACCAAGGCCAAGCAGGATCCTATCGCAATATTTAACGAGCACCCCGGCCGGTTCCCGCTATGGCACTTAAAAGATATGAATAACAAGCCCGACCAAATGTTTACAGAAGTAGGCAACGGTATCATTGATTTCAAAAATATTTTTAAACACGCAAAAAAGGCCGGTCTGCAATATTTCTTTGTTGAGCAGGACGTTTGCCCCGGCGATCCGTACGATAGTATTACCAAGAGTTATAGTTATATCAAATCAAACCTGGTTTAAAGATCTTTCAAATCAATCAACCCTGGCCGGGCTTTCTATGGGAAGTCCGGCTTTTTTGTTTTGAAAGATTTGACAACCCCGTACGTACGGGGTTGTCAAATCTTATTGTATCAAAACATCGGAAAACTCGCCGGCAAGGGCTTCAACGTTCCCGTAACCAATGCTTCAATCTCCGGCAAAATAGCCAACACCACCTCATGTGATGGCTGCTCCATTTGCTGCAGTTGTTTTAGCTGTTCATCCTTATTGCCTTCGCCATTTAACGCTTGCATGCCGATGGTTGCAGCCGCTGAAAGGTTATCCGACAGATCTTTGATCTGTTGCATGTATGGCGTAATGTCGGCCACACCATTAAAACGGGCTTTGTTGTTTTGCCACCTTGTAAGCAGTGACTTGATGGTTTGCAGATCGGCATCCTTGTGATCTTTTAACCAGGCCGCTACCGATTGCCTGAAATACCACCCTGTTTCCGAATCGGAATGAACCACATCGGCAATATTTACCAGCGGGGATGTCAAGTTTGTTTTGGTCGTGTTTGTTCCCAGCATGCCTCCCATCAAACGTTTGTAACCTTTTACAGGGGTATAAACGTTGGCGAGTGTAAGCACGGGTGACAAGTCCTCGTCATTCACCCAGCGCGAAAGCATTTTTAAATAATTTTCATTTTCGTCAAGCGCGCGGTCGTTCAACTCAAAGTCAAGCATCCACAATCGGCGGTACATATCATCTGCATCTTTAACACTGGCCGGCGACCAAAGCCTCTCGGCTATGGCCGCTGCACGTGGCCAAACGCGCAGCTCTTCGTTGCCGCCATCCATCAGCTCGGCCCATTGGGCTGCCTCGGCGCCTAAAATGCCTTTATCAGCATCGGTTTGGCTCATATCAGCTGGTACGGGGTCGTTTTGGTAATGGATGTAAGCCGGCATAAACAAATCAAGGTAATAGCCTGCTGAGATGATGAGCTGGTTTCCATGCTGAACAACCTCGCCGGCATTCAGGGTAGGCCCGATGCCCGATGGTTTCCATTTTTGAATTAGTACATCCTGCGGTATAGCCTGGTTAAACGCCTCCTCCCAGCCGATGAGGCGCTTGCCATATTTTTTAGCGATAGCGTACATCCGTTTTACAAAATAGGCCTGCAGCTCGTCTGTGCTTTTCATGCCTTTGGTCTGCATAAAAGCGGCAATCTGTGGATTTTGCTTCCAGGCTACACCGTTGTTTTCGTCAGCACCGATGTGAAAGTAAGCATCCGGAAACAGTCCACCCATCTCTTTGATGAACTTGTCAAAAAAGGCATAGGTGGTTTCTTTGGTCGGGTCGATAGTGGGTGTCGGAGTTTTGGCGATCAATTGCATAACCTTACCCAGGTTCAGGTTTTTAACGGTATCGATCTTATACCGGCGCGATGGTTTATAGTCCAATGGATAGCTTGCCAGGTAGGGATATGCCGCCAGGATACTGGAACAATGTCCCGGCAGGTCGAATTCAGGCACTACTATAATACCGCGATCGTGTGCGTAACTGACCAGATCCTTCAGCTGGTCTTGTGTATAGTATAGGCCGTTAGAGCCTTTTTGCTGAAGAAGAGGAAACACTTTTGATTCTACCCGGAAACCTTCATCATCCGACAGGTGCAGGTGCAATACATTCAGCTTAACGATGGCCATCGCATCCAGATTCCGTTTTAAAACGTCGAATGGAATAAAGTGCCTGGCCACGTCGATCATCACCCCGCGCCATTTAAAGCGTGGGGAATCATTCACCTCAACCAGCGGGCAGTAAAAACCATTTTTGTCAGGCGACAATAGCTGGTAAAGCGTTTCCAGGCCTCTTTCTGCACCAATGTCTGTCGCCGCACGCAGTGTGATTTTATCCGGGCTAACTTTCAAAGTATAACTTTCATCTATCCCTATCGCCGGTTCAAATGCTTTATCGAAGGTAATGAAAAGCTTAGCAGACGGATCATTGTCCGATCCGGAAATAAACTCTTGCGAAAAATTAAGATTTACCCGCCTGCCCACAGCCTGGTAAAAACGATTAACCGCTGCGATCATTTTTGCACTTCCGGGTCCCCCAAGTCCGATCTTGAAGTCGGCTGTAAATGTAAACCTGCCGGTGCTGATCTTAGTCGATTGAGGGCGCGGCAGCAAATTGAGGGTATCTGGCTGTTGCGCAAATGATGTCGAAATCGACAGGCAAATAAACAGGCAAAAAAGTAAATTCCGTTTCATAACGATCTATTGTTTTGGTTCTTTAATTCGGTTGATGATCAGCAGGCCTTTTTCGGTGCAAATGCCTCTTAAATAAATATCGATGGTGTGCTTTACCAGTTCTTCGGAGCTTAAGTTGAAATTCTTATAAGTGTCGTAACGGGTTACCGAAGTATATAAAACGTTAAGCGCCTGTAAAACCACAAGTGGCTGCAGGTACCGCAAAAAATAGCCTTCGGCGATCCCCAGCTGCAGCGCGCCGATCAAAATGTCACCGATCAATCCGGCATTACGTACAATCACTTTGTCCTGAAGTTCGGGGTAATAATAGTTCAGGTCATGATAAAATAAATGATTTGCCCCAAAATCAAGTGCGGTCGACTTTTCGTAAACCGCACAAATAAAATCAACAGGATTGGGCTCTGCATCCACAATTCCCTTTATTTCCTGCTCCATGTCTGCGTAATGGACCATCAAACATCCCTCCAGTAAAGCTTCCTTATCGGCAAAAAACTTATAAAGCGTTTTGGTTGATATACCCAACGCCGAAGCCAGTTTTTGCATGGTCATACTGCGGATGCCATGCTCCAAAAATTCTTTTAATGATTGTTCTACGATCTGCTCTTTCAAGGGGTGGAAAATTTTCTTCAAATGTAATTTTCCATTTTGATTTGGAAAATATTTTTTATGAAATATTTTCCTTGGTCCCCAAATTTATTTAACAAACAAAAACACCGTTGCGCACTTTTCACCGTATATGCTGATATGATAAAGGGATTGTTGTCGGTTTTATTGGCATCTGCATTGTTTTTGCCCGCTTATTTTTTAAAACGGAGGCGAAATCCAGCAACCAACCGCTTGTTGTAGGCGATCAAATGCCCGCTTTTTCACTTGTTGATCAAAATGGCAAGTCGTTTAACAGCGCCGATTATATAGGTAAGAATGTCCTGGTAATCTATTTTTATCCTAAGGACGAAAGCATGGTATGTACTAAGGAGGCCTGTTCATTTCGCGATAGTTTTAACGATTTTGCGAAGGCCGGCGCCCGGGTGATCGGCATAAATGGCGGTACCATTGCCAGCCATAAGGAATTTAGCGATCATTATAAATTACCTTTTATCTTGTTGAGCGACCCTGGCAATAAAGTTTATCATTTATTCGGTGTGCAAGATAAAATCTTTATGACCGGCAGACAGACTTTTGTTGTTGACATTCACGGTAAAATAGCTTTTACCTATGAGTCGATGATACAGGGTAAAAAACATGCGGCCGATGCGCTTGCTTTTATAAGGAAGTACGAAAGTCGGTAAAGTCTGAAGGAAGCTGCAATTTACGTTTCGACAAAATAGCTAGTATCATGTTAACATTGAAATGACGCTTAGCCTTTACAGCGGATTTCAAGTATTTATAGCTAACCAGATAAAAAATTAGTTTTTGACTGATGACCAAGGTTGCCCGGCCGGCATAATGTTAAGTTATTTTGCTGACAAATTCAGGTCAGTGAAATGGGTTAACATAAAGGTTGAAGTATTCAATTGATTTTTATATTAAATAATTGATTAACAGGTATTTAAAATAGGGTTAACATTGAAATATGTTAAGTTGTGTTAACCCCCTTTTATGTCATTATGGATGCGTGTTGTGGGTACATTCGCACTTAAGCAATCAAATTTTGTTATCATTGGCAAGCAAAGATCAAATAGAAATTCTGGTTATGATTATGCGATCAAAACGTGTTGACGCGACACTAGGTTATAAACGACATAAATAAGGTTGAACATAAGTTAACCGAAATTTTAAAACAATAAGATATATTTGCGGGCTGCTTTGTAAGCCGTTAAAAAATAATTCGTTACATGACCATCATTCTGATTTTCTTCCTTGCCCACTGGTTTTTATCCCTTTTTTTTCAGACCTTTTTTTTACATCGCTATGCCTCTCATAAGATGTTTAAAATGAACAAATTCTGGGATCGCACATTTTATTTCTGCACTTTCATTTTCCAGGGCTCTTCATTTTTAAACCCGCGGGCTTACGCTATTATGCATCGCATGCACCACGCCTACAGCGACACCGAAAAAGATCCGCATTCCCCGCATTTTATCAAAGACGTTTGGGGGTTGATGATAAAGACTAAAAACATCTACCTTGATTACCGCAAATTTAAATTGGAACCGGAGGAGCAGTTCCGCGACCGCTACCCTACCTGGGACGGCTTCGACACTTTTGCCGATGCCTGGGTAACGCGGGTATTTTTTATTGCGTTTTATATAACCTTTTACATTGTTTTTGCGCCTTACTGGTGGCTTTACCTGTTGCTGCCGGTTCATTTTTTGATGGGCCCTATTCACGGCGCAATCGTTAACTGGTGCGGACATAAATATGGCTATGCGAATTTCGACAACGGCGACCATAGTAAAAACATGTTGCCACTCGACTTTTTTATGATGGGCGAACTTTTCCAAAACAACCATCACCAAAAACCAAACGATGTAAATTTTGCCCAAAAATGGTTTGAGCTGGACCCTTCTTACTACGTGATCAGGGTGATGCACTGGCTGCATATCATCAGACTCAGAAAGGCATGAATAATATTGTCACTATCTTAAAAGTGCTTTTTAGCCTGCTGTTTGTGTGGATGTGCTACACAGTTGTCAGCACCAGCCTCGAAAGTAATTTATTTAAGGAGTGGACTTTTTTAGGAACGATACCGTGGATGCGCGCCACCCTTTGGGATTTTTACGCCAACGTTACTGTAATTTTTTTGTGGGTTTGTTATAAAGAAAATAGTATACCGTTGCGACTTATGTGGCTGATATTATTGGTAACTTTAGGCAGCATAGCCAGTTGCGCCTACGTGCTGATTCAACTGTTCAGGCTTAAACGTGGGCAGGGCTTAAAAGAGTTTTTCGGTAAACAAAATGGATAACAGTTCAATTTACGCTTTGGTGGGCTATAGCCTGCTGGCGTGCTGCGTCATTATGTTTTTGGTATGGCTATGGTCGTACAGGATCGGAAACGCAGGGGTCGTCGATATTTTTTGGTCGTACAACTTCCCGGTGATCGCCATTATTTTATTATCGCTGGCGCCCGGTTTTGAAACCCGCAAATTGCTGATTTGCGGTATGGTTATTTTCCATGGAGCCCGGCTGGGCACCCATTTGCTCATCCGCGTTACCAAACACTTGCGTCAGGAGGAACCACGCTATGCGCAAATCCGCAAGGAATGGGGCGACAAGGCCGAGGTTAAAATGGCAGGATTTTTTCAGATGCAGGCATTATCGAACGTATTGCTGGCCATTCCGTTTTTTATTATCACCCTTAATGCAAGTCCGCAATTAAACGTTTTCGAGTACGCAGGCGCTGCGCTATGGCTGCTCAGCGTTGTTGGCGAATCCATCGCGGACGGGCAGCTATCCGCCTTTAAACGGAACCCGGCAAATAAAGGCAGGGTTTGTGACGCAGGCCTATGGGCTTATTCGCGCCATCCCAATTATTTTTTTGAGTGGATGATTTGGGTATCATATTTCGTTTTTGCATTAGGCTCGCCGTATGGCTACCTGGGTATCATTAGTCCCGCTATCATTTTGTACCTGCTGCTAAAAGTTACCGGTATTCCCATGACGGAGGAACAATCCATACGCTCACGCGGCGATGCCTTCAGGGAATACCAGAAGAGAGTAAGTGCGTTTGTGCCATGGTTTCCGAAAGGGTAGAATATATTTTGTAGTGACGCGATACTTCGCGTCTCCCGCTGCCAGGTACCGCTCTACTGCAATACCGATGTTATTATTTCAATAAAACTGTTTACCGAAAAATCTATCTTCATCCAAAAAACGTAATCTACCTAAAAATAAAATTAACAGGCACCAGCCTAACCTGCTTACATGTGGTACGACAAACCAATTGAACAAAATAAGGTCCCCGATTTTTTACTGCGGAAAGGCATACGCAAACTGTTAAAACAAAGGCTGGCTGACGAAAACAAAGGCAATGTTGAAGCCCAGCTGGAACACCTGATGGCATTGATCGGCTTTTTAAAGTCCTCGCCCATAGCAGTAAACACTGTGGACGCTAACCAGCAGCACTACGAGGTGCCTACCCAATTTTACCAGTACTGCCTGGGTAAAAACCTCAAATATTCGAGCTGCTATTTTAAGGTCGGCGTAACCAGCCTTGACCAGGCCGAAGACGACATGCTGGAACTTACCTGCAGCCGGGCCGAACTGGCAAATGGCCAGCAGGTGCTGGAGCTTGGATGCGGCTGGGGATCGTTATCGCTTTACATGGCGGCTAAATTTCCGGAAAGTAGGTTTAAAGTGGTTTCAAATTCGCGGACGCAGAAACTGTATATCGACCAACAGGCGCACTTAAGGGGCATCAAAAATTTAACGGTGATCACAGCCGATATGAATACTTTTGATATCGATGAGCGGTTTGACCGGGTCGTATCGGTAGAGATGTTTGAGCATATGCGCAACTACCAGCGGTTGATGCACAAGGTGGCGTCATTTTTAAAACTGGACGGTAAACTATTCATACATATATTCACCCATAAGGAATATTCCTATCTTTTCGAGGTAAAAGACGACACCGATTGGATGAGCAAATACTTTTTCACCGGCGGCATTATGCCAAGCGACGACCTGTTGTTTTATTTTAATGACGACCTGGTGGTTGAGCAACACTGGCATGTAAACGGTACCCATTACGGCAAAACGGCTGAAGCATGGCTTGCAAATATGAACAGCCATAAAGCCGAAATTATGCCGCTGTTTGAGGAAACTTACGGGAAAGAACAGGCCCTTAAATGGTGGGTTTACTGGCGTATATTTTATATGGCCTGCGCCGAACTATGGAATTTTAACGAAGGCAACGCGTGGATAGTAAGCCACTATTTGTTTCACAAGGTATAACCAAATTTATCCGGAGACGTAAAGTAATGCGTCGCTGCAAAACTGAAATATGATCAGATTTTACGTGCTTATAATTTTCTTCCTCATATCCCTCCTGGCCATATTTAAGGCGCCCGAATACCATTTGTGGCTGCTGGCCATTGGAGTTACCGAGTTTCCGCTGTTATTTTTTGTGATCACTTTGCTGCTTTCGCTAACCGGCTTCTGGGTCCATAAATACCAAACTGCCGGCACTGTTTTGGGGATAGTAACAATGCTCATCTTTCTATCACCAATTGTGCGGGCATATTGGGTTGCAAAGGACCTGAAGAAAGGTTTATTCGAACCGTTCCATAACATTTCCGGAACGGATAACACTGTTTTTTACCCCGCTGACAATCGTTCGCCCTTTAGCTTTTGGAATTTGTTTAAAAAACAGGATGCGGTTGCCTCCCGGTCATTAACCTATGTTAAGTACAACGATACTGCTTTGACGCTGGATTTTTACCCGGCGCAGTATGGTGATGGCGATGTTGTTTTACCGAGGCCCTGCGTTATTGTAGTTCACGGAGGCTCGTGGGCCGGCGGCGACAACAAGCAACTGCCTGAATTAAATAGCTACCTGGCCGAGCACGGCTATAACGTTGCCGCCATTAATTACCGTTTGGCGCCTAAATGGCAAACGCCGGCGCCGGTCGAAGATATTCAAGCAACTATTGCTTATTTAAAGAAAAATGCGGACGACTTGCACGTAGATGTGAACAAATTCGTTTTGCTGGGACGGTCGGCAGGCTCACAAATTGCTTTACTGGCCGCTTATACCATTCACGAGCCTGCTTTGAAAGGCGTGATAGATTTTTACGGGCCATCGGATATGGTTTGGGGATATTCCATCCCGTCCAATCCGTTGATCATGAATTCGCGAAAGGTGATGAATGAATACGTGGGCGGTACTTATGGCCAGGTGCCCCAAAAATATTTCAATTGTTCGCCGGTGGAGTTTGTCAGCAAAACTTCAGTGCCCACATTGATGATCCATGGCATGAACGACGTTTTGGTTTCACCTGAACACTGCCGCCGGCTTATCAAAAAGCTAAAGCCGAACGGAGTTAAATATTATTGGCTGCAGCTACCCTGGGCCACCCACGGTTTTGATTATAACCTGAACGGCCCCGGCGGTCAACTATCAACATACGCTGTCGAAACGTTTATTAATACTGTAACAGACTAGCATGCTGAAGACCGCCATCATCGGAACCGGGATTGCAGGCATGGGCTGTGCCCATTTCTTGCACCCGACCAGTGACCTGACCATTTACGAACAAAATGATTATGTAGGCGGGCATACCAATACCGTAACGGTAGATGAGGACGGCACGCCAGTTTATATCGACACCGGTTTTATGGTGTTTAACTATAAAACCTATCCTAACCTTTGCCGGTTGTTTGAAGACATAAAAGCACCGGTAAAAAAAACCGACATGTCCTTTAGCGTGCAGCACTTGCCCAGCGGCTTGGAGTATAGCGGATCGAGCGTTAACCACCTGTTTGCCCAGCGCAAAAATATCTTCAACCTCAAATACATTAAGATACTGATGCAGATCGGCAGGTTTAACAAGGAAAGTGTTAAGATACTGGATGATCCAAGGTATGCCGATTACTCTATTGGCCGGTACATAAAAGAGTTTGGTTTTGGCGAGGAAATGCTTTGGAAGTACCTGGTGCCGATGAGCTCTGCGGTATGGTCCACGCCAATGGAGCAGATGCTGGATTTCCCGGCGGTAACACTCATACGCTTTTTTTTGAATCATGGCTTTTTAGGATTGAACACGCAGCACCAGTGGTACACATTGGACAAGGGCAGTCAATCCTACCGGGAAATATTGATCCAGCCGTTTAAGGATCGTATAAGCGTTAACCGTAAAGCTATAAAAATAGCGCGCAGGGACGGAAAGGCCGTCGTCGAGGCTTCTGATGGCTCAATAGAAATCTTTGATAGGGTGATCATCGCTGCCCATGGTGACCAGGCCCTGGCCATGCTGGATAATGCTACGGGCGAAGAACAGCGACTGCTTTCTAACTTTAAATACCAGTACAACAAGGCAGTTTTACATACCGACAGCAGCATTATGCCCAAAACCAAACTGGCCTGGGCCAGCTGGAATTATCGCATCAAAAATGAAAACAGCCAACTAAACCCCAGCACCATTTACTGGATGAACAGGTTGCAGCAGGTATCCGATAAAAAGGATTATTTCGTATCGATCAATCCACATACCGACCTGGATGAAAAAAAGATCATCAGGGAAATTGATTATGAACATCCCTTGTTTGATGTGCCTGCGATTAACGCCCAGGCTGAACTACGTAAACTAAATGAAACCGGCCCCATCTACTTCTGCGGCAGCTATTTTAAATATGGATTTCATGAGGATGCATTTGCGAGCGCCGTGGAATTGTGCGGGAATTTACTCGGCAAGCCGGTTTACGATGACGTGCTCATCCAACCTGCATAATAATCCGTACCTTCATTTATTGTAAAAGCCGCCATGAATTCCTGCCTCTATAAAGCCAAAGTAATGCATCACCGGCTGGCGCCTAAACAGCACAGCTTTCATTACAATGTCTTTATGTTTTATTTGGACCTGGACGAAATCGACAGCCTGGCCAAACGGCTGAAATTCATGAGCCGAAACCGGTTCAACCTGTTTAATTTCAGGGATAAGGATCATTTACAGCTGCCCAGGGAAAATCCGGATAAATCAAAAAATATTCGCGGGCACCTAACAGATTACCTGCAAAGCAACGGTGTAAACATTGGGAACGGGCGCATCATAGTGCTCACTAATCTTTGTACGTTTGGCTACCAGTTTAATCCGGTTTCGTTTTATTTTTGTTATGACGAAGAGGATAAGCCGCTTTGTTCGGTGGTTGAAGTTTGCAATACATTTTTGGAAATGAAGCCTTACTTTTTGGGTAAAGAGGTAATGGTCGGCGACACCTTCAAGCTAAATACCACCAAATATTTTTACGTATCGCCCTTCATAGAAATGGATACCAATTTTGATTTTGACCTGGAAATACCCGGCGATAAACTGAAACTAAAAATTGACGATTATGATAAAAACGGCAAGCGGTTTTTTATCAGCACATTGAACGGCCAGCAGAAGCCGCTAAAGGATTCGACTTTGCTGCTATACTTTTTTAGTTTCCCGCTAATCACACTAAAAGTGATCGGGCTGATCCACTGGCAGGCGCTAAAATTATGGCTCAAAAAAATCCCCTATCATAAAAAATCGGATGATCTGCCTCTGCAAAAAGAAGTTTTTCGCCCTTACAATTAATTTGAAACTTTGTATCTTGACAAAACTTTTAAGCAGTTTCTTTACGTAGATATTGCCAATTAATATTTACATCTGCATATACCAATGGCCAACACGCTTACAATTGCTAAAAAAAACAGCTTCTACCAGGATGTGGTTTTAAAATTCCTGTCGAAAATGGATAAAGGCAGGCTTTATATCACCAATAGCGACGGCGAACAAATTACGCTGGGTACCGGTGAAGGCAATATATCGGCAAGCATCGTGGTAAACAGCGATGAGTTTTACAAACGCTGCATCCTTTATGGCGATATCGGTTTCGGTGAGGCTTATGTTGACGGACTTTGGGATACCGATAATATCACCAACGTGGTGAAATGGTTTTTGCATAATGTCGAAAATTCGCCAGGCCTCTCCGGCAGCAAAGTGCAGGCTGCTTCCCTCAATCTTTTAAAATTGTACAATAAACTGGTGCATTTCAAAAGGGCAAATACCGTTGAGGGATCCAAGAAGAACATTTCAGCGCATTACGATCTGAACAACGATTTCTTTGCCAGCTTCCTGGACCCTACAATGACTTATAGCAGCGCTTATTTTTACCGGGATGGCCTGAGCCTGCAGGAAGCACAGTTGGCTAAATACGAGCGGCTGTGCCGTCAATTGCACTTAAAACCTACCGACCACGTACTCGAGATCGGCAGCGGCTGGGGCGGCAACGCCGTTTATATGGCTAAAACTTATGGGTGCAGAGTTACATCGTTAACCATATCCGAAGAACAGCACAAAATGGCCGTTGAGCGGGTAGCTGCAGAAGGATTGACTGACCGCGTATCTATCCTTATAAAAGATTACCGCGAAATGGAGGGAACGTTCGATAAGATCGTTTCAGTTGAAATGCTGGAGGCGGTAGGCTACAAGTTTATGGATACCTATTTTGCCAAGTGCCATGATCTGCTTAAAAAAAGCGGGATATTGGCGTTGCAGGTAATCACCTCGCCCGACTCAAGGTTCGACAGCCTGCGTAAGGGTGTCGACTGGATACAAAAACATATTTTCCCAGGCTCATTGCTCCCTTCAGTGGCCGCCATAAATGCATCCGTTAACCGGACGGGCGATCTTACGATGGTAGACCTTAAAGATATTGGCCTCGATTACGCTAAGACCTTAAAACTTTGGTTTGATGCGTTCAACGCAAACCTGTCCAAAGTAAAATCGTTGGGTTTTGATGATACTTTCGTCCGTAAATGGAATTATTACCTGTGTTATTGCGAAGCTGCTTTTGCCATGCGCAACATCAACGTTATGCAGCTGGTATATGCACGCCCGAATAACATAGGGCGGTAGTTGATTAGGTAAATAAGTTGGCTTAAGTGGAATGAGTTGGAACCTTCGCAAGGTTTTTGCCCTTTCTTTCCCTGAATCTTGTAAAAAACAGCAGGGCAAAAAGGCATAACACAAAGCCGCAAATACCGTTAAGGCGCAGGCCAAGATCGTGGCCGGTATCCTTGCCGTAAATGGTGAGATAAGCAAACAGCGCCATTCCAAGGGTTTGCCCCAATTTCACGAAAAAGAATTTTACAGCGAAAAACATCCCCTCACGGTTTTCGCCAGTGACACGCGAATCCCGTTCCGCTATTTCGGCAAGAATAGCATTCGGCAATATGCCCAATGCGGCCAGCGGAAATGTTGCCATTAGCACCAGCGTGTATATCTGCACTTTGGGGGACGCCGGAAATCTCCCCAAAAAATAAATGGCCATAAAAATAATGCTGAGCATGGCAAAGGCGACCAGAACCAAAGGCTTTTTGCCAATGGTTTTTGACAGATAGTTGATCAGTGGATAAAACACGAGCGATCCCAACACCATCACCAGCATCAATAGTCCGCCGATAGAGGCAGGCAAAGGCAGCAACACCGTGACAAAAAACAATAGCCCGCTTGATATGATGCTCAGTGCCATGTAATAGGAAAAATCCGATATGAGGTAATAAATAAAATTGCGGTGTCGAAATGTTCTGCGGATGGCGACCATAATCGGTATATGGGATGCCCGTTTGGCCGACACATACTTGGTTTCATCGATAGAAATTACCGGGATAAGCATCACAATCCCGGCAAATATTGCCAATCCCCATGCGGTATATTGTATGGCCGAATCGCGATCGGCAACATGAAAAAATTGCTGGACGAGGTCGGCATAATTATTTACCAATGCGCTTAGGATGATGCCGATGACAAAACCCACTTGTTGGTACGACGAAAGTTTAACCTTTTCGGCCGAGGTTTCGGCCAGTTCGGGCAGCAATGCGTTATACGGGATGATATAGGCCGTAGCTGAAATATAAAATGCGGCCATTACAAATACTAGCCACCATGCATTTTGAGTGCTCTCAGCCCTGTGTACCGGCAAAAAAACCAGGCAGCAGAAGACGACAGCGGGCAAAATTGCCCATTTCATAAACGGGATGCGGCGGCCTTTTACGTGTTTACTTTTGTCAGTCAACGTAGCCAGGAAGGGGTCAACAAAAGCGTCGAGCAGTCTTCCCGAAGCATCAATGATCGCCATAATATTCAACACGCCAAACACCAGCAATTGAGGTATCAACTGGATCAGCCCCGAGCCTGACGGCGGCAAATAAAAATAATGCAGCATCACATTGATCAGGTTCACCATGATGCTCCAGCCGATCATACCACAGGCATACGACACTTGTTTTTTGAACGGCAGTTTTTCGAGAGGCATAATGGACACGAATGTCACGAATTAAATCGAATTGATTGACACGAATGGCACTAATTAAGACGAATTTTCACGAATTGGATTGGTGTAATTCGCCTTTATTGGTGAAAATTCGTGTCTATTAATTAGCGTTTATTTTGACAGATAGAAATGCCACAACAGCATCGTAGCTATTGTCCGGTAGGGTATCCATCTGGCCGCTACGTCAAGCAACAGTTCGTTCGTGGTTTCAGGCGGTAAGTTCTTAACCCGTTTCAGAGCATTACGGGCTGCAAGGTCACCAATAGGGAAAATATCTGCATGCTGCAAAACAAACATCAGGTAAACATCAGTTGTCCAATGGCCGATGCCTTTCAGCGCAGTCAGTTTGGCCCTGATCTCAGCGTCTTCCATATCTTCCAGTTCAGCCAGGTTTAATTGGCCGCTTACCAGCGCCTGGGCCAAATGCCGCAGGTAAATGGTTTTTTGGCGACTGATAAAGCAGGCGCGCATTTCCTCGTCGTTAAGCAATAGCAAATACTCAGGAGTTAATTCAATCAACCGCCCCTTTAATTTGTTTAAGGCTGATAATGCTGAAGCCAGCGAAACCTGCTGCTCCAGGATGATGTGCACCAGCGTTTCAAAGGTATTCGGCCGCGACCAGAATGGCGGATAGCCGTGGGCGTTGGTGATGTTGCCCAAGTCAGGGTCGATTAGTGCTAATTGATCACAGATAGAATGGTAACTGGCTTGAGTAAACTTATTGACCATAAATATGTTTTAAACGTACTAATTTTTTTAGGATTTAGCATTTACTTTTCTGACTTTTACCATATGAACAACCTGCCGCCATTGGCCGAGCGCATGCGCCCCAAAACTTTGGATGATTATGTCGGCCAGAAACATTTGGTGGGTCCAGGCGCCGTATTGCGCAAGGCTATCGAATCGGGCAATTTGCCTTCTATGATCTTTTGGGGCCCGCCGGGAGTTGGGAAAACAACCCTCGCGTATATCATTTCGCAGCAGCTCGATAGGCCATTCTTTTCACTAAGCGCAATTAATTCCGGCGTTAAGGATGTGCGTGAGGTGATCGAGCAGGCATCGTTGCTCAGGAAAGGCGGGCAGACGCTGCCTGTTTTGTTCATAGATGAAATCCATCGTTTTTCCAAATCGCAGCAGGATTCGCTGTTGGGCGCGGTTGAGCGGGGTATCGTTACACTGATCGGCGCTACAACGGAAAACCCATCTTTTGAAGTGATCTCCGCTTTACTTTCACGCTGCCAGGTCTATATCCTTCAGCCTTTATCGGAAGATGACCTGGTCAACCTGCTTAATAAAGCCATGAAGGAAGATGAGTTGATCCGCACTAAAAATATCGTCATTAAAGAAAATGAAGCATTGCTCCGCCTGTCTGGAGGCGACGCCCGCAAGCTACTGAACATATTTGAATTGCTGGTAAATGCCTTCAACAGTAAAAAGATCGCGATTACAAATGATGCTGTGCTGGAACATGTGCAGCAAAACATGGCGTTGTACGATAAGGCCGGCGAGCAGCATTACGACATCATTTCGGCCTTTATTAAATCCATGCGTGGCAGCGATCCGAACGGAGCTGTATATTGGCTGGCGCGGATGATCACAGGCGGCGAGGACCCATTATTTATTGCACGCCGAATGCTAATTCTCGCTTCGGAAGATATAGGTAACGCAAACCCCAATGCCCTGCTGCTGGCGCAAAGCTGTTTCCAGGCGGTGAACGTGATCGGGATGCCGGAATCACAGCTTATTTTATCGCAAACGGCTATCTATTTGGCGACATCGGCAAAAAGCAACTCCGCAACAACGGCCATCGGCGCCGCCATGAGCCTGATCCAACAAACCGGCGACTTGCCCGTGCCACTGCACCTGCGCAATGCGCCCACCAAACTGATGAAAAACCTTGGCTATGGCAAGGAATATAAATACGCCCATAGCTATCAAGGCAACTTTACCGACCTCGACTTCCTACCGGATGCTATAAAAGGCACAAAAATTTACGAACCGGGCGCCAATGCGAAAGAACACGAAACCCGGGAAAAGCTAAAAAAACTTTGGGGCGAACGGTATAAGTATTAGTCTTAAGTCGAAAGTCTTAAGTCAAAAGTTCAACCAAAATCCTGACTTTAGACTAAAGACGTTAGACTTAAGGAACCGGTTTCACCATGATATTTTTATAATAGGTGAGGCTGTTGGGGTCATGTCCCTGCAAGGCAAAGGTGCCGCTGGAAAGTACGCGCTGCTCGTCGCCTTCGCCACGTTTTAGGTTTTCCGGTTCGGTATAATCAAGCACTACTTTGTCGTTTAATTTTACTACTATCCTTTTACCTTGAACAGTGATGTGCATGGTAAACCATTCGTTGTCCTTTACATACACCTCTTTAATATTTACAATACCGTACAGGCTCCCTGTTCGAATCCAGTCGGTATGCGAGTTGTTTACCTGTACCTCGTAGCCTTTTGCGGGCCAGCCGCCTTGTTGGTAGCCAGTATGGATATAGATGCCCGAGTTGGTTCCCTTATGGGTCATCACATCTGCCTGGAACTCAAAGTTTTTAAAGTTATGGTTCATAACAGGACCGTCGTAAAACAAGTGTGCCGTTTTGCCATGCACAACGATCCGCCCACTGTCTACCGAAAAGGTTTCGGCATTGTCGCCAACTTTCCAGTTATTCAGCGTTTTGCCGTCAAATAACGATATCCATCCATCTTGCAAATGATATTTCGAAGTCGTGAAGCCCAGCAGCGTACAGGCGAATAGGGAAAAAATAATTTTTTTCATAGCAGGGAATTATGGTAAACAATACCAAACGGTTAAAGCTAAGATTATTTCGGCAATATTTCCACGGGATATTATGACGTATTAAAATACAAAGCTGAACTATAAAACCTTCACTTTTGGTTTATTGATGTTAATCGCACCCAATCCCCACAGCATTTGTTGAACCGGTATAATGTTTGATTAGTTACCTATGGCTGCCGATTACCATAATGACGGCAGCCATCAACTTGCAGGATTTAAACCCTTGTGGTAGAAATCAATTTGAATTTATAAAAATTAAATCTATGAAAAAATTAAGTTTGTTGGCAACAGTAATAATTGGATTGTTGACTGTTTCAAGCGCAACGTTTGCGCAAAGTACTTATGCGCAAACCCACCCGCGCAGACACGAAGTGACCGCCCGCTTAAGCAATCAAAACAGGCGTATCCATAATGAAGTAAGTCACGGTGACATGAGCAGAGCCGAAGCTGCAAGGCTGCACCGCCAGGATCGCCGCATACGCACCGAAGAGCGCAGAATGGCCCGACGCGATCATGGACACATAACCCCACAGGAACAAGCCCGGCTGAACCGCCAGGAAAATCGCGTAAGTAAAAAAATAGGCAGTTAGTATAAGCTAACCTGAAGAAAAGCGGACTGATTAGTTCCGCTTTTTTTATACGATCACCACCGTACCTGCGAACGTCAGTCCACCACCAAAGCCCAGTAATAATACTTTTTGCCCGGGTTTAATTTTTCCAGCTTTTTGGGCCAAATCCCAGGCCAGGGGTATGGAGGCTGACGAAGTGTTGCCAAATTTCTCAATACTGGTCAGCATTTTTTCCATCGGATAATTGATCTCGGAAGAAACTGCTTCAATGATGCGCAGGTTTGCACTGTGCAGGATGATCCAGTCCAGGTCGTCAATCGTCATATTGTTTTTACGCAGCAACTCGCCGGCGTTCTGGGCTATGGTTTTTACCGCCCATTTAAACACCACGCGGCCATTCTGGTGAATTTTACCATCGCGTTTGATCTCTTCGCCATTAACTGTTGTGGAAGTTTGCGAAAGGTACAGGTCCTTTCCGTAGCTGCCATCAGTGCCGGTTACCGTTTGCAATATTTTAGACTCGACTGACGGCTCAACCATTGCAACCCCCGCGCCATCGCCAAATAGAATGCAGCTGGTGCGGTCCGTCATATCTGTAAAGCGCGACAAACATTCTGCACCGAAAACCAGTACTTTTTTATGCGTGCCAGCCGTTACCATGCCTTTGGCCAGTATTAAGCCATAAACAAAACCGGCGCAAGCGGCCATAATATCGATGCAGCCTGAATTTGGTATCTGTAAAGTATTTTGTATCTGGCTGGCCATGCTCGGCATCACCTGGTCGGCGGTGGTGGTGGCTACAATGATAAAGTCAACACCCTCCAGGCTCAGCGCCGGATTATCTTGCACCAGGTTTTTGGCAGCGTTTACACACATGCTGAACATGGTTTCGCCTTCGGCAGCAAACCTACGCTCTTTGATGCCTGTGCGGCTCACTATCCATTCGTCGTTGGTTTCAACAATATCTTCAAAATAGGCATTGGGCACCCTTCTTTCGGGTGCATATGTAGCTATAGCCGTAATCTTTGCGTTCATTTTATTGCAGGTTTGTCGCCCATAAAATTGGCGGGACTAAAGTATGTAAATATTGGCAAATCTGTGCAAAAGGAAAATAAGGAGTATGTTGGCTAGCAATATGACGCCCTTTCAGGGCTATAAAAATAATTATACCTTTATCATATGTGTCATAGGGCTTTGCCTTATGCAGATATATATCGCCCTTTCAGGTCTATCAAAAAAAGCCATAGTAAAGCCCTGAAAGGGCGCTATATGTATGCGATGGGCGTAGCCCATCGAAAATGAGTAAATTAAAAAGAACCTATATAAACCAAGGGCCAATCACTCGTAAAAAATTACCTGCACATTGTTTTTAGCACTAAATACAGACAGCCGCTTATCTATGCCCCTTTTGAAAACGAATTGCACAGTTACCTTGGCGGCATTTGTAAAAACCTGGAATGTCGACCCATAAAAATTGGCGGTTATACTGATCATGTGCATATCCTCTGTATGCTTTCAAAAAGAATAGCGTTGATGAAATTAGTGGAAGAGGTTAAGTCGCACTCATCAAAATTGATGAAAACGCTCGATCCGTCGTTGCAGAATTTTTATTGGCAAGATGGCTATGGCGCATTTTCGGTTAACCCGTCCGGAGTAGAAACCGTGAGCCGGTATATTGCTAATCAGCACGCACATCATAGTAAAAGGACGTTCCAAGATGAATTCCGTGAAATTCTGGAAAAATGTGCGATTGAATATGACGAAAGGTACGTTTGGGATTGATCAGAACAACATCTCAATAATGTCATCCGTGCTCAACCCTTCTGCCTCTGCATGGTAGCTTCGCACAATACGATGCCTCAATATCGGTTTGGCTATGGCCTGCACATCCTCAATATCCGGTGAGTATTTGCCATTGATCACCGCATGGCATTTAGCCCCAAGAATAAGAAATTGAGAGGCACGTGGCCCGGCTCCCCAGTTGATCAGGCGCTTTACCTGGGGGGCGGCCATTTCGCCGTTGGGGCGGGTTTTAGCAACTAGTTTTACAGCATATTCCAGTACGTTGTCGGTTACAGGTATATTGCGCACTAAATGCTGAAAATATATGATCTGTTCGGCATTCAGCAGCTTATTAACTTCCTGCTTGTGCATGCTGGTGGTATTTTTCACCACTTGTAACTCTTCTTTAAAGGTTGGATAGTCCAGCGCTACGTTAAACATAAAACGGTCCAACTGGGCCTCGGGCAGGGGGTAAGTACCTTCCTGCTCAATGGGGTTTTGGGTTGCCAGTACAAAAAACGGCTGCGCCAGTTTATGGGTGATGCCGGCGGCCGTTACTGCTTTTTCCTGCATGGCTTCCAATAGTGCCGCCTGTGTTTTAGGTGGTGTACGGTTGATCTCGTCTGCAAGGATAATATTTGCAAAAACCGGCCCAGGGATAAACTTAAAATTGCGGTCCTCGCCCAAAATCTCCGACCCGATAATATCCGATGGCATCAGGTCGGGGGTAAACTGTATGCGCTTAAAGTCAAGGTCCAATACCTGCGCTACGGTTTGCACCAGTAACGTTTTAGCCAAACCCGGAACGCCCACCAGTAAACAGTGACCGTTGCTGAAGATCGAAATCAGCACGGATTTTAGTACATCTTCCTGGCCAATAATAACTTTGCCAATCTCGGCGGTAATTTGCCGGTAGGCTTGTCCTAAAGCATCAGCTGCCTCTACTTCCGAGCGGTGTTGCATATTTAAGGTTTAACGTCAGCATTAACGGTATTATCAACCGGCGTTGCCCAGCCTTTCATCTGTGTGCACACCTGGTACTCAGGGTCTATCTTAATAAACGTTTGTTTACGCTTCTTTTCGAACCATTCGCTCAGTTTTCGGTTGATCTTATCGGTAGTTGCGTACTCTTTTATCTTGGGGTAATCCTGTTCAAGGCTGGCCTTATGGGCATTGGTGCTCGACTTCAGATAAATGATCTTGTAGCTCTTTTTACCATCAGACCCGGTAAATAATGCCGGTTTCGAAATGTTGCCGACCTTCATGGTATCGGTCATTAGTGCTATTTGAGGCTCGAGCCGGTCGGTTGGGATAAAGGTGGTGCGGGTCTCCACATTGTCGGCGTTCAGCATCATGCCGCCATTGTATTTGGTCTCCTTATTATCTGAATAATAGGCCGCTGCAGTCGAAAAATCGATCTTTTTGTTTGTCACCAGGAAGTTGTACACACTATCGGCTTTTGATTTGGCCCGGTCTAAACTGGCCTGGGTAGTGGCCGGGATGATCAGGATATGCCTTACATGCACCTGTTCGCCACGGCGCTCAATTACCTGCAGAAAATGGAACCCAAATTCCGTTTCAAAAACCGGGGAATATTCCCCCGCCTTCAGCCGGAACGCCCAGGCGGTAAACTCCTTTGCATAGGTACTGCGGTCTGCGAAACCCAGGTCTCCGCCTTGTATGGCCGAACCGGGATCTTGTGAATACAACCGCGCCAGCGCGCCGAAATCTTCGCCCTTTTTTATCCGGTCGAGCAGCGCCTGTGCTTTTTCCTTATAAGTCGCTTTTTCCGCTTCCGTTAATTTCGGGTTAAATTGTATTTCGCCAACTTCAACTTCCTTATTAAAGGTGGGCAGGCTGTCTTTGGGGAACTTTTTGAAAAACTGCTTAACATCCTCCGGCGTGGTATTGATGTCGGCAGTTATTTTCGACTGCATTTTTTGCGCAACCAGCCCTTCCTTTATATCCGGGCGAATTTCATCCTTATATTGAATTACCGACCTGCCCAAAAATGTTTCCAGCCTGTCTTCGCCGCCTGCTCTTTGTATCATGCTGCGCATCCTGCGGTCAATATCATTGTCCACATCTTCGTCTTTCACGTCAATACTGTCGATAACCGCCTGAGCAGCCAATAATTTCTGGCTGATAAAATTTTGTGCGATCTGGCATTTTACGGTCGGGTCGGGTGGATTACCCTGGGCCAGGTAAGTAGCATACTTTAATTCGATGTCCGACTGCAATATGATGCTTCCGCCTACGACTGCGGCAATTTTATCCAGGTTATGAGCCTTCGGCTGCGCTTGCGCAACCGAACTACATACCATTAAACTCAACGTTAAACTTAAAAGGGCAAACCCGATCTTTCTCATGTATCTTTTACTAATATCCTGCTCTCCGCGGAGCAATAAAAACGCCGAAGTTCGGCAAAATTTATGAATTATAACGTTAGCGCCCGGTTGTTATTGATTGGCGCCACTTATAATTGTGCGAATATGCTGATAATGCGTCAAACTGTTTAGTTACTTTTGTTAAAATTTGTTAAAGTATCCTCCCGGCTCGTGCAGTTATGCCGTCTGTTTAATAAGGGCAGACGATAAAACAAGGGAATACCCGCTTTATGAACATCGAAAACCCTTTAGCATACAGCTTTATTTTGCAGGATGATATTTACCTGCTGGATGCCGATAAGCAGGCGTTTAAAAAAAAGGAACCGCCAGCGCCGGAAGCAATTGTCGTTGAAGAAACGCGGGCTCTGGCATTTAAGTACCTGGGTGGCCACAAAAAACAATACCTGGTGATCACCCATTATCCCGAAGCAGACTTTATTGACACGGCGCATTTAACAGCGCTGGAAAATACGCTGAAACGGCTGGGGAACGAATTGGACGATATTGCTATTTTTAACCTGGCCAATTTCCCCGAGGCTCAGTTTGGGCAGATCATCGATTTTTTTAAGCCTCAGAAAATGTTGATACTGGGCAGCAGCGCGTTGCCGCCGGCAATGGGCACCGTATATCAGAATAAACCGCAGCCGGTGAACGATATCCGCACACTGCTTACTTTCAGCTTTGGCGAGATGATGGACAGCGTGGTGAGCAAAAAGGAGTTTTGGGATGCCATGAAATTATTTTAAACGATGCAAGCTTTAGTTTTTGCCACCAATAATCCGCATAAGCTGCACGAGGTTGCAGAAAAGATAAATGACCGTTTAAAAATTTTGAGCCTTGACGATATCGGGTGCTACGATGATATCCCCGAGATCGGTCAAACCATGCGCGATAATGCCTCGATCAAAAGCCACCACGTGCACCAAAAATATAAGACAAACTGCTTTGCCGACGACAGCGGCCTGGAAGTTGACGCGCTGGCCGGCCGGCCCGGTGTGCACTCCGCCCGCTATTGTGGCACCTATGGCGACCATGAAGCGAATATGAATAAGATACTGAGTGAACTGGGCGACATTGCCAACCGCAAGGCCCGTTTCCGCACAGTAATATCCCTTATTTGGAACGACGAAGAGCATTTTTTTGAGGGAACGGTTGAGGGTACCATTAGAAATAAAAAGGCAGGCGCCGGCGGGTTTGGTTACGATCCTATTTTTCAGCCCGACGGATACAACCAAACCTTTGCAGAGATGACGCTGGCGCAGAAAAACAGCATCAGTCACCGCGCACGGGCCGTAGAGCAACTGGTCATATTTTTGAATAGCGCAAGGTGAACATAACATTCACTAGGTGGATGAAAACAAAAATTAATGAAATAGTCAGGGATACCCGACGCAGTTTTGCGGGGATAAAGGATTATTTCGGGAACGTTCCGATCACTTCACCCTTTTCATTATAAAACTCCAGTTTGGCCTCGTTCGTAACATTGTCTACAAATAGTTTCGCTTTAACAAGCCCGTTTTTATCCTTCAACTGTATTTGCGCTACCCGATCCTTACGGCCGATAAATAGACGTTCCACTCCGTTCTCGCCTTTGTTTTGGGCATCGATCAGCAGTTTCCTTATCGAGTCAACTTTGCGGCTATCGGTCTTATTGGCAACCATAGCCTGTAACAAGTCAAGCTGTTTGTCCATCGGGACATTAGTCGGCCTATCCCAAATACGCATTCCCGAGGATCGGCTCTTGCTATTATCGTTATAATCCAGTGCCATTACCTGGTTTTGCTTCCACTGGTCGAATGACAAATGTGCGACAGATGAATAATTGACGGAATCTTTTTTAATACCGGCATAGATCAGGCCTCCAACTTCATCACCCTGTTCGTTAAAAAACAGCATTCCGGCAAAATATTTTCGCCCGTCGATCACATCCGGCGAATAGCTTTTCCCATTCATCGACGGCCCCGGAATATGATTTTTATTGGAGAGCACCAATACCGGCTTGCCGTTTTCGCCGATGATGTTGACGCGTTCGGCATCTACTTCTGTAAAATGGGGATGATCGTCGCCTTTTTTAAAGCCATTTAGTAAAATAAAGCCTATAAAAGCAAGCATTACCAGGTTGCTGGTAATAAGGAGTTTTTGGAAGGTGTTTATTTTCATGAGAAGGGGGTGTTTGTTTTTTTGGATTTAATAATTGACGCATATTTTTCGGCATTTGTTGCTTATGTTTATTGCTCAATTCAAAAAGCTGGTGAAAAGGGGCGACCCTGTTTATTTCAACTATCAGATAAATATAAAATGACCCGCACTGAAACACGAAAATTTTTATGGAGTCGGCTTGGTCTTACTTTGTTTTTAAGCGGTTTTTTTTCAGCCATCATTATTGCAATATTTTTTTCAAAAGGTTCCGACAGTTTGGAAGGCCACCAGGCATTAACGTTGTTTGTGCTTGCGGGCATTTTTTGGGCGTTTTTTCTCACGCTGTGCGCGGTTACTGTGTTTTTTAATTTAGATCCCGCTATTGCCAACGATAGATTATATAATTTTCTGTCTTATTTTTTTCTTCCGCTGGCAGCGGTCATTACGATTGCCATAGTTACCCCGGTGTCCGAGGATTGGCTGCAATATATCGCTATGACTGTTCCATTTTTTGTGGTGCATACCTGTTTCTACATACAGTTTAATAAACGGCTGGCTGCCGCCAAATAGTTAATTCTCCGTTTTTTACTTGTGGTTAAGTTTTTATTTGAAGGCGTCCGTTCAAATTATTTTCAAAAAAATTTGCGCAAGCAAATACTTGCATATATATTTGCAAGCACTTACTTGCATATTATGATAGCCAGACGTGATGTATACCAGGCCATAGCCGATCCCACCCGGCGCGTGATCATCGACATGATTGCATCCCAGCCGCAGAATGTAAACGCCATTGCCGAAAAATTTGACGTCACAAGGCAGGCTATTTCCCTGCATATTAAAGTTTTGACCGATTGCGGCCTGGTGGCGATAAAAAAGCGCGGTAGGGACAGGGTCTGCGAAGCGCAACTGGATAAATTAATCGAAGTATCGGCCTGGGTTGATCAGTACCGGCAGCACTGGGAAAGCAAGCTGGATGCACTGGAAACCTATTTGGAAAACTTAAAAAAAGAAAAATATGGAAAATAAAAAGACAGACGCCAAAGACAGGGAACTGTTTATATCAAGGAAATTGAACGCTCCCGTCGACCTGGTTTGGGAAGCGTGGACTCATCCTGAGCATATTGCCAACTGGTGGGGGCCGGATGGTTTCACCACTACCATCACCAAAATGGATGTGCGGCCCGGCGGCGAATGGAACCTGGTGATGCACGGCCCTGACGGCACTGATTACGACAATAAAAGCATCTTCAGGGAGATAGTGCCGCTTAAAAAGATCGTTTATGAGCATATCAGTTACCCATGGATATTGGCAACCATTGAGTTTGAAGACCAGGGCGAGCAGACCCTAACAACGTGGCACATGCTTTTTGAATCGGCTGAAGAATTTTTAAAGGTGGTAAAAACTTATAAGGCAGATAAAGGCCTTGAGCAAAATATAGGTAAACTGGCTGTTTATTTAGGTGGGATGAAATGATAGGGTTGAAAAAATCTTCCGCCAATGTCGTACGACGCATGCTGGTGGTTTTAATGCTGATAACAGATGCGATAATATTAAACGCGCAAAAAACGAGTAATATGGAAAAGCTAACAAAAACAGGTTATGCTCCTGTAAACGGCATCAGCATGTATTACGAAATACATGGCCAGGGGGCGATGCCGCTGGTATTGATCCACGGTGGTGGCTCCACAATTCAGTCTTCATTCCGAAAGTTACTGCCGATACTTGCCGCTGATAACAAGATCATCGCCGTTGAGTTACAGGCCCACGGTCGCACCAGCGACCGGGATGCACCGGAATCGTTTGCACAGGATGCCGACGATGTTGCGGCCTTGCTCAAATATCTCAAAGTAGATAAGGCAAACATTCTCGGTTTCAGCAATGGAGCCAGCACGGCTATGCAAATCGCTATCCGGCACCCGCAGATGGTCAATAAAATAATACCTATTTCAGGAGCCTGCAAGCGGGACGGCTTTATCGCCGGTTTTTTTGATGGTTTTGAACATGCCACTATAGCCAGTATGCCGGAGCGCTTAAAATCCGATTTTCTGCAGGTAACCCCCGACTCAAGCAAACTACAGGTGATGTTTGAAAAAGATGTGCAGCGTATGAAAACCTTTAAGGATTGGCCGGACGACGATCTGCGCTCCATAAAAGCCCCGGCGCTGTTCATGTCGTCACAATTGGATGTGATAACACCAGCCCATACGGTGCAAATGGCGGCCCTGGTTCCCGGTGCGCAGCTGGCGATATTCCCAGGTACGCATGGCGTGCTGATCGGCGAGGTGGGCAGTGGCGCTGAAGGCGAAAAACTGGCGGCTGTGACAGCTAAGCTGGTTGAAGCGTTTTTAAAGGAATAAACAGGCCTTAATATGGGTGTAAAAAGTGTTCATTTTTTGCACACGATCACCCTATAAACCATATGCGAAACGGCTGTTTTTCAGCATCTTAAAATTCAGTACTAGTCAAAATATGTCCAATTTTTGAGTATTTTTTGAACACTTACAGCGGATATACGTCAAAACAATGGCCAGATTTTAATTGGCTGGCGAAAATAGCTGCATTTCGCTGTAAAAACGCCGTTATTACTTGCCAGGCAAGGGACAGGTGCGTCTTCAAGGGCCGTTTGCATCAGTTCTGTTTCTCCGGAATTTTAAAGCCCAGGTAAGTGCCTGCGGTTATACCCTGCATGGTCAATAACGTCGCTGAAAAACTCGGCATAGTTAAATCAGCCCAAACTGAGTAAACAAAAACAAGGCCCAACACTAAAGTAAAAGTTACCATCTGCAGGCGATGGAAGCTTACCCCGTTCTCGTCGGTTAATATGTCGTTAAAAAAGTTGTCTTTGTACGATTGCAGTGCGTTGATCAGGTTGGCAATTTTAATAGTGACCTGGTCGCTCAGGAATTTGTTATACGCGATTTTTCCAGCCACTTCCGGGCCGGGAGTGGCAGCCAGCAAAGCTGACTCTGTATTCAGGTTAGCCTGCTGTGCCTGCAAATCCTGTATTTCTTTTACTGTTCCGTCAGCTTTGCTGTTGTTAATGCTTACGGCGCCCAGCGCTGTACCCGCCCCAATACCGATGAGCACCAGGGTGCCCTCGGTGATCAGCTCATAGTTATCGGTGATCAGCCAGATAAACAGGTACGAAGTCACCACTATAGAAAACCAAAAGGCCATTTGTACTTTGCCCAGGCTAAACGGCGCGTTGCCGGCCGCCACGCCAGGGATACCCAACGGGGTTAGGTCGACGGGGGCGTCGCGCAGCATCGGCGTTTTTTTGGCATAAGTAAACAGTACTATGTAGTAAGCTAAAACTATAATAAGGCAAAACCAAAACCAATTGCGGTATATCCTTGCAAATAAAAATGGCCTGCTATTAGGGGCATTTGTACTCAGTTGTGTGGCACAGCTTGTTTGCCCTTTAAAGCCAATGCTTACGGTTACCGGCAAGTCAAAAAATGCTTTACCTACCTCCGGGTAACCTAAAATGGTATTCCATGTTTTGGTGTTGCTTTCAATCCGCTGCAGGTAAAATCTAACATCCGAGCCATCGCCCTGCTTAGCCCAACCCATAGGCGCCGAATCTTCGATCTCGGTGTCATTTATAAAAAGCCTCAGTTGTTGAAGGTCACTTTGATTTGCTGATTGAAGGTCCCAATTTTTAACGTGAACGATGAGAATATCGCTTATGCCTGCCGACAGATGTTTGTTACTGCCTTCTGCATTAGCATCGGTAACTATGGCAGTTGCAGGAATTGCCGGAGTTGCTGCCGCCAATAAATTTAAGCTGAACAGCGCCAGGACAGGGATTAGGATAAATTTTTTCATGAAAAAGGTTATTTGAAATAAATGTAGAAAAATTGTTTTGAAAAACAAGCGAAATCGCGTTTAAACGGTTTTGGTTGCTGATATGCAAATGAGTGCAGCTACCCTCTTTCCCGCGAAGGAGGGTAGCTGCACTTATTTAATTTTTTTTACAATGCGATTTTCCCGCTTTCAGCGGATCGACAATTTTTTTCACACCAATTTATGGAATGACGCCTGTCCCCGCATCTATAGGGAAACCAAGCGAATATGAAACGATCGAACCAACTCACTTTAGCGGCAATGATATTGCTCATTATGCAAATATCATTTGCCCGCGCACAGGCCCCGCAGCTTACTGTCGACGGCAAAAGCAATAACGGGGTAAGCCTGCAGCAATTAAAAATTGATGTAGCCATTTATGGCAACATTAGCCGCACGACCTGGGAGATGACTTTTTATAATTCCACTTCGCGGATTTTGGAAGGCACCCTTGTATTTCCACTTAAGGACGGCATCAGCATTAGCCGCTACGCGCTGGATATCAATGGACGCATGCGCGAGGCCGTGCCCGTCGACCGCGGCAAAGGCACCGTGGTATTCGAAGCGGTTGAACGCCGGCGCGTTGACCCTGGCCTGCTGGAGAAAGTGGACGGCAATGCCTTCCGCACCCGGATTTATCCCATCAACCCGCATGGCACGCGTACCGTCATTATCGGTTATGAAGAAGAAATACCTCTTGCGGATAACGGCGACCTGAAATTTAACCTGCCGCTTAACCTGAAAGATACGGTGCAAAAATTTTCGCTGCATGCTTCGGTTGTACAAAGCGACGCGGCGCCACTTCCTGACGCGTCAAACCCTGATAATCTGCAGTTTGATCGTCGCCAAAAAACATACACGGCCAGCATCAGCCGGGACAACTATGTGCCCAGCCATTCCTTGTCATTCACCATTCCTAAACCCAATGATGCGAGTGAAGTGATGCTGCAGGAGCAGGGCAACAAGAATTACTATTTTATCAACACGATTTTGCACCCGCAGGTTAAGGATAAGCTTCTGCCGCACGCCATTGGTTTACTATGGGATGCCTCGCTGAGTGGCACTGCGCGGGATACCGCTAAAGAATTTGCCCTGCTGAATGCTTATCTAAAAAAAATAAGCAATGCAGAGGTAACACTGGTGCTTTTCAGCAATGCTGTTATCAATACAAAAAATTATACCATAGCGGGCGGCGACTGGCAGCAATTGCGACATGACCTGGCACAGGTGACCTATGATGGCGCAACCAATTTCGGTTGCCTTGATTTGTCAAAGTATACTGCCGACGAGTTTTTACTGATGAGCGACGGCCACCAAACTTTTGGCGAAAAACAGGCAAAGCTGAATGGCCGGCAAGTTTACTGCATCAATTCATCAGCGATGGCGGATTATAGCAACCTGAAATTTATTGCCCTGAAAACCGGGGGCGAACTGATCGATCTCACCGCCGAGAACAACGAAAAAGCACTTGCCAGCCTCACTACACAACCCCTCCGCTTCCTCGGTATAAAAGGTGATGCGATGGACGACAGCTATCCTTCGCTGCCGGTTGTTGTGGGCCGCACCTTTTCCATTGCCGGTATCACTCATAACCCCAACCAAACCGTAACGCTGCAATTTGGCTATGGCAATAAAGTGAGCCTCGAGAAAACGGTAGTCTTCGACCTTGGGCAAAACGGGGTGGAAAATATGAATGTGGCGAAGCTGTGGGCGCAGAAAAAGATCAGCGAGCTGGATATCAATTACGATGCGAACCATCAGGACATCGAGTCGCTTGGCAAAAGGTTTGGCATCATCACCCGCAATACCTCGCTCATCGTTTTGGAAAATGTAAACGACTATATCACCTACGGCATTGAACCGCCGGATGATCTGCGCGAGCAATACGATGCGATAATGAAACAGCGCGAGGCCAATAATCCGCCGGCCAAAAGGGAAAATTTAACGGCTTCGGAACAAATGAAAGCGGACCTTGCCAACTGGCTTAACCCGGCCAAAAAGCAGGCGGAACCGATAGCACAAACGACTGTGCATAACCCGCCGGCACAGGCAGCCCGCATTACGCCTGCGGCTGAAAATAATACGATCCCTGCAAACTCGTCTGTGCAGGTATTGCACGGACAGGCAGCAGGCACCACCGTTGTTAATAATGGTGCTCCCGGTTCACCCAGCAACGTCTATATACGCGGTATGGCGGATGTTAAAAGCCCGTCGCCGTTATATGTAGTTGACGGTGTCCAGGTAGCTGATCTGTCAGCTGTAAGTCCAAATGATATTAAAGGCGTCAGTGTGTTGAAAGACGCAGGGTCTGCCGCCATATACGGCGTGGGCGGGGGCAACGGTGTAGTGGTGGTAACTACCAAAAACGGCCAGGCAGCAGGCGCTAATAACGCGGAAGCTGATAAATTAACCGGCACCCAGCAACTCGGAGAAGTGGTAGTTACCGGCGCTTTGGGCATAAAAACACAATCCAGGCAACTGGGCTATGCCACTGCGACAGTCGATAATAAGCAGCTTACAGAAGGTAAAGCAACAAATGTTGCCACAGCGCTGGAGGGTAAGGTTTCGGGCCTGCAGGTGAATACAACCAACAACGGCGTAAACCCTTCAACCCGTATGATACTTCGTGGTAACCGTTCCATTACCGGGAATAACCAGGCGCTTTTAGTGGTAGACGGCGTACCAATAGAGGATAATTCCTATATCAACACCATTAACCCGGACGATATACAGGACGTTAACGTTATAAAAGGCGCCGTCGGTGCAGCTATTTATGGTTCAAAGGCTTCAAATGGCGCCATCATCATCACAACCAAAAAAGGAACGTTGACTCATTCCGGCACAACGGCAGACACCAGCGATGCCGATAGTACCGAAACAGATGGCGATCACCCTGCCGCAAATCACCCTGCAACAACCGGCGCTATCGACATTGCTTACAAGGAAGTTGAGACTGATTATTTAAAAACCATCGGCAAGGCCGACAAAGCCCTGCGCTACCAGGTTTACCTTGGCTTGCGGCCAAAATACGCCGGCGACCCGGTTTATTATTACACCGTTGCAGGTTATTTTATAAAAATGGGCGATAAGGAACTGGGCCTGCGTATACTGAGCAACCTTGCCGAACTTGACCTTGGCAGCTATGAGCTCTATAAAATGCTGGGCTACAAACTAAAGCAACAGGGCGACTACCAGGACGAAGTTTACGCCTTTAAAAAAGTTACCGACCTGCGCCCGCTTGACCCGCAAAGCTTCCGCGATTATGGCCTTGCGCTGGAAGATGCCGGCCAGCACCAAAAAGCGCTGGATGTGCTTTACGAAGCCATGACGCGTAGCTACTCGCCGGATGCCGATGGGCTTTATCATGGGATTCAGGAGATCTTTCTACCAGAGATCAACCGCATTATCGCGATGAACAAGGGTCAGCTTGATCATTCCAAAATTTCAAAATCGGTTGTTGAACCGATGCCGGTAGATATCCGCATCGTGATGAACTGGAACATGAACAACACCGATATCGACCTTTGGGTAACTGACCCCAACGGCGAAAAGTGCTACTACTCACATAACCGCACCGAAATTGGCGGACGTATGTCGCATGATATGACCCAGGGTTTCGGGCCGGAGCAGTTCCTGCTGAAAAATGCGATCAAGGGCACCTACAAGATTCAGATCGACTATTTTGGCGACAGGCAGGCCACCATCGCCGGCCCTACAACCATTATGGCCGAAATGTTTACCCACTACGGTACCCCGCAGGAAAAGAAAGAACTGATTATACTGCAGATGAAAAAAGATTCGGAACGCACCGTGTACGTTGGCGACCTGGATTTTAATTAAAGATACTATTACCTTAACCGCGTCTATAGCCCCGGGGTGAAAGCTCCGGGGCTTTTTAACCTGCACCTGGGCAGACGCATTTTCAAACATCGAACGGGCAGCGATGCAGCGGTAAAGCGTTCCATTTTTACAAGTGGAACACCTGGAACACAGTTAAACATGTTGATTATCAGCATGTTTCATTTTAGTCATTTACACTCATTTAACAGGCGTTCTCTTTTCATGACGCCGCGTAGCGAAGGCCAATGGCGTGGCGGTCGGCCTGCGCTCGGTGTCCTTTGTATAATTCAAAATAAAATATGCTTATATTGCACTAAATCCTTATTGTAAACCGGAACAAGCCATGATGAAGAAAAACATAGCGAGCATTATCCTGCTTGCATTGGTGCTGAGTTCATTTTCGGCGGTTGCACAAAACCCATCGCCCGCAATTGCTGCCGTTCAGCAGAAACTCTCTGCATCGCTTGAGTCGAGGTTTAAAAGCGATCCCGATGAAAAGGTATTTGTGCATACGAGCCAGGATGTTTTCATAGGCGGCCAAACGGTATGGTACAAGGTGTACACAATGGCTTACGGCAAGCCGTCGGACCTGAGCAAAATAGTTTATGTCCGGCTGTCCGACCACAGTGGCCGTTTAATTAAACAGGATAAGCTCCCGCTTAAAAACGGCACCGCGTGGGGAAATATCGACCTGCCTGATACGCTGCGCAGCGGCTGGTACCGTTTGCGGGCATTCACCGCCTGGATGCTCAATTTTAACCGCGCCGACCTTTTCAACCAGGTGTTGTACATACAAAACCCGCGCGAGCCTGTAAGTCCCGATAAATTTACCATAACGCCCGATAACCATTACAGTATCACCTTTAACGCCGAAGGGGGCAAACTGATTGACGGCGCAACCGGCAATATCGCCTTTAAGGCTGTGGACGGTAACGGGATGCCTGTAACAGTCTATGGCGAAGTGCTGGACGGGCAGAAAAATAAAGTAGCCGCTATCAGTACCGTACATGACGGCATGGGCAGCTTTAGCTTTGAAACACGCGCCGGCACGGCATACACCGCGCAGGTACATTTCCCGGATAATTCAGTACAAAAAATTGCTTTGCCCCTGGTGGAAAATACCGGGGTCAGCATGCGCGTTAACCCGGGCCCGCCCAACGAAGTGGACCTGGTATTTGCAACAACCGGGCAGCAGCCGGCGACTCAGCATGTGCTGGTACAGGCCGTGCAGGATGATGGCGTGGCCGTTGGCTACCCCCTTCAATTATCGCGGGGGATTAATGTTTTTAGCTTCGATAAAGGCAATTTCTTTACCGGAATAGTGCATTTCGGTTTGTTTGATGAAAGCGGCAGGCTCATCGGCGAACGGGCAGTATTTATTGATCACGGCGACTCACCCTCCGCAACATTAAAAGCCGACACACTCGTTTTTACAGCGGGAGGCGCGAATGCTTTAACAGTTAATATCAGCGACGCCTCGGGCCACCCGGTGCAGGGAGATATTTCCGTTTCGGTGACCGACGCCGATATGGGCAATGCGGTTTCCGACAACCTGGGTTCCTTTGCCCTGCTCAGTTCGGGAACACCCGCTTATATTCCCGACCCGGGCTATTATTTAAAAAACAACAGCGATACGCTGCGCCGGCAGCTGGACCTGCTGATCCTGACCAGTCAGGCGCATTATGCAAAGTGGGACGACATTATTGCGAATAAACCAATCCCCCTTCAGTACGCCGTGGAACAGTCGCAGTTTATTGCCGGCCGCGTAGATAAGTACAACCCGGCGCAGGGTTTGAAGATCAAAATGATGATCACGGCAGCCGATTCGGGGAAAGTGATGGCCTATGTGGCGCCTGACAGCAATGGGCTGTTCAAACTGGGCCATTTTGATTCGCCCGGCAATGCCGACGTGTTGTATGAAGCCGTAAACGCAAAAAACCGCCGGCAGGACGCAAAAGTTACTTTCTTTAGCGAAAACCTGGATACGGCGTATACCGGCAACGGCAAGTTGCTGAACGCATCCCTGGCTAATCCGGGTATCAACGTCCGTTTTATCGACAGTGCGGCGGGGGCCTTGCAGGACTACTATATGGCTAACGGTATTATGCTGAAAACGGTTAATATCAAAGAGGAAAAGAAAGACCTGGTGCAAAAAATGATCGATAGCCATGTAAAACGCTTTCCTGTTGATAATGCCTTCACTTTCGATCTGGTCGATCTGCCTGGCCCGCCGACTCAAAACATATTTGATTATTTAATGGGTCGCGTACCCGGTTTAACAATGATTCGGACGGCCGGCGGCGGCACCATTTGGTCATACCATGGAGCGTCTTCATTGGGGCTAAAGGGCCCTCTGCCAAAACCTTATTTTTATATTGATGAAATGCAAGTTGACTCGGATGAAGTGGAGCACATGAACATGACAGATGTCGCCATGGTCCGTTTTATTCCGCCGCCGGTATGGTTCGCGCCTTTGAATGGCGGGTTTATCGGGGCAGTTGTGGTCTACACCAAAACACATCAGGATGACGTCTATAGCTACGGCGGACAGCATGCAGGCAATGGCCTGCTGAATCAGTTTACGTTCAATGGTTTTAACGCACCACGCGAGTTTTCGGCAGATGCGCCTGTTGCCGGTAAACAAAGAACCGCCCCGGGCTTCCGCACCACGGTGTTTTGGGCGCATGATGTGCAAACCGATGCCAATGGCGTCGCCCGGGTGCATTTTATCGCCAACGGCAAAACAAAAAAATACCGCGTGGTATTGCAGGGCATGGATAAGGACGGGCACCCTGTTTACCTCGAAAAAGTTTTGGCTGCCGCTGTTAATTAAGAGCCTGTTTAAAAATCAAAACGGTTGTAGAGACGCAATATTTTGCGTCTCGGACCCAAATTTAGAAATTTAGGAAGAGGCCTTTAGACAGGGTTTAATGCATACGGCTCGTGGGAATATGCTGAACATTTGTCTCCGAGACGCAAAATATTGCGTCTCTACAGCCAGCAATGAACTGATAAATAAATTTCAAAATCATTTTTAAACAGGCTTTAAAGCGACTAAGGTATATTTGTATCAAAAGCAAGAGTAATTTATGAGAATAGCAACTTACAACGTAAACAGTATTAACGCCCGTATGCACATCCTGCAGCGCTGGCTGGCTGAAACACAACCGGATGTAGTTTGCCTGCAGGAATTGAAGGCTGTGCAGGAAAACTTTCCCGAAGCGGCAATAAACGATGCCGGCTACCAGGCCATATGGCACGGGCAAAAAAGCTGGAACGGCGTTGCTATACTTTCGCGGGTGGGCGATATTAAAGAGGTAAGGCGTGTGCTGCCCGGCGACCCGGAAGACGAGCATAGCCGGTATATTGAGGCGGTGGTGAACGGTATTACCATCGGTTGCCTGTATTTGCCGAACGGCAACCCTGCGCCCGGCCCTAAATTTGATTATAAGCTAAAGTGGTTCGACCGCCTGGCACTGCACGCCGCTGAATTGTTGGCATCAGGTATGCCGGCGGTAATTACCGGCGACTATAATGCAATACCCACCGAGCTGGATGCCTATAAAGCCGAACGCTGGGTGAACGACGCCCTGTTCCGGCCGGAAACCCGCGCGGCCTTCCAAAGACTGATAGACCAGGGATGGACGGATGCTATCCGCAAATTGCATCCCGATGAAGTGATCTATACTTACTGGGACTTTTTTCGCGATGCCTACGGGCGTAACGCCGGCCTGCGGATCGACCATTTCCTGCTCAGCCCAAACCTGCTCGGCCGCCTAACTGCGGGCGGGGTTGACCGAAACGTGCGGGGCTGGGAAAAGTCAAGTGACCATGGGCCGGTTTGGATAGAGTTGGCGGATGAGTAGTCTAAAGTCTAAAGTCGAGAGTCTTAAGTCGAAAGTCAAGATCCTTGTTTTATTTTAGACTTCGGGCTTTAGACTCTCGACTTTAGACTTAAAACTTGGTAATTGTTTGAAAAAAAAATATATTCACCTCGCATAAAAACTATTGAAACCCGTTAATGAAATTGCTTAGGCTGTCGTTGGTGCTGCTGGTGTATGATAATAAACTTATTTTGGTGAAAAATGAATAGTGTCCGTTGTGTTGTGACCGCAGTTGTGGTATGCCTTATCCTGTCCGTTAATCTTGTTAAAGCCCAAAACCTGGATTCGATCCGCAAACAATTTCCAAATGAGAAGGCGGTAATGCTGAATCATGTTTACGAATACAACATCAGCCTGAAAAATAACCAGCCTTATGTGGAGAGCGAGGAGACCCAGCAGATAGAATACGTGCTCGGTACTGCAAATACCTATTCGGGGCAATATGGATTTTCGCACAGCGATTTTCAGCAGCTGATCACTTACGATGCCTTTACCCGCACACCCGACGATAAAAAACTAAAGGTAAGCGACTTTAAAACCAGCATTGATAAGGAAAGCTTTGTTTTTTATGACGACGTAAAGCTCACTACTTTTAATTTTCCGGCCGTTGAGCCCGGCGCCACAGGTAACCTGCATGTGTCATGGGTGAATAAGGATCCGCACCTGTTGTCGCCCTTTTATTTTTCGGCCAATATCCCGGTCATCAATAGCGAACTGAAATTGACGGTATCAAAAGATATTTCGCTGAAGTACCACCTGATGGGCCTTGATACCAGCAAGATCATCGTTGCAGTTGAAAAGAAGCACCACGACCTGGTTTATACCTTTCAATACAAAAACTGCCCGCGCGATAAATCGTACAGCGATGCGCCGGGCTTTTCGTGGTATTCGCCGCATGTGATCTTTTATATCGAGAATTACAAAGACGACAAAGGGAAAACCGTTCCCTACCTGTCGAACGCAGACGATCTGTACCGGCTGAACTATAGCTATATTAAAGCAGTAAATACTCAACTCAGCCCGGAGCTGAAGCACATTGTCGACTCGCTGACAGTTAAATCGCCATCGCTGGAGAGTAAAGCCCGCAGCATTTATTCGTGGGTGCAGGGGAATATCAAATATGTAGCTTTTGAGGATGGTATGGGCGGCTTTGTTCCGCGCGATGCGGGGCTGGTTTGCAGCAGGCGGTTCGGCGACTGCAAGGATATGGCCAGCATTCTGACCGAAATGCTGAATTACGCGGGCGTGGAGGCCCATTTTACCTGGATCGGCACGCGCGATATGCCTTATAAGTTTAGCCAAACGCCTTTGCCGCTGGTAAGTAATCACATGATTTGCACCATACTGCTCAACGACAAATATATTTTCCTGGACGGCACCGACCCTACCTGCGTTTTTGGGATGACTTCGTCGATGATACAGGATAAGGAAGCCATGATCTCGATCAATGAAAAAGAATACAAAATATTAAAAGTGCCTGTAATTGATAAAGACAGGAATACGGTGACTGATACCACCTGGCTGGAGATTACCCCAACAGGCCTTAAAGGAAAAGTGAAAAAGACGCTAACCGGTTACTATGCCAGCGAGGTATACGCCAAACTGATGTACTGGGACAAGAAAAACATGATCGAGGATATGAAGGATGAATTTGCCAGGGGCACCAACAAATTTCACCTGGATACATTTTATGTCGACAAAAAACAGCCGAACAACGAGATTGTACTTTCGGGTGATTTTATCCTGCCCGATTACGCAAAAAGTATTGGCAACGACTACTACCTTAACCTTAACCTGTTCAGGTTTTTTGAGGGTGGGCGAATTGATTATCCTGAAAGAAAGATACCCATTGAATACAATTTCATTTCCAAACGAAAATATGTTACCATGCTGAAAGTACCTGATGGGTATAAACTCACATACTTGCCACCAAGCAAGGTGTATCATAACGATGTATTTGGGTTTGATATGCAATACAACCAAAAGGGCAACTGGGTTAGCCTGACACAGCAATTTGATAATGACCACCTGCTGCTTACCAGCGATAAATTTGAACAGTGGAACAAGGTGCTTAGAAACCTTCTCCCTTTGTATAAAGAAACTTTAAGCTTTTCGAAAAATTAAAGAGATGAAAAAGACGTTTTTAGCTGTAATAGCCTTGGCGGCGGGGCAACAGTTGTTTGCACAATCGCCAAATGTTGAAAAAGAAGCCTGGACCGATAAACCGGCGATCCATGCTATCGACAGTAAATACAACAAGGAGGCCGCAGTTGTTATTTTCGACAAAAAAAGAATTGAATTCGTCGACGAGTCGAAAGACGAGATGTCGGAATATTCCACCGTTCACCGCATCATCCATATCAACGATGACCGGGGAATAGAGGGATTCAACAAGATATACCTGGGCCTGAGCGAAAATTCGGACATCGTAGATGTAAAAGCGCGCAGCATCCTTCCCGGCGGAAAAAGCATCGAGCTCGACAAAAGCAATATTAAAGATGTAAAGGAGCAGGATGGCAATACCTACAAAATATTTGCGCTGGACGGCCTGGAGAAAGGCTGCGAGGTAGAGTACTGTTATACCATCAAGCAGTCGACCACATTTTTTGGCCGCGAAACGGTACAGGAACGCATACCTGTATTGGAAACTATTTTCCAGGTTATGGCGCCGGCGCGTTTGAAGTTCGAGATCAAACCCTATAATTTTGCAGTATCAGCCACAGATACCGTAACCGGCAATAAGCGGATAGTGCAATGCATGGTTAGAAACACACCGGGACTCGACGAAGAAAAATACGCTTATTTTGGTGCGAATGTATATCGGATAGAGTACAAGCTGTCCTACAACCAGTCGAGCAGCGATGCCGAGCGTTTGTTTACCTGGGACGAGCTGGCCAAAAGGGTTTACAGTGTGTATACCGATTATTCGGACAAAGAGTATAAAACCGCCTCGGACCTGGTTACCGCGAACGCGTGGGACAAGTTGCCGGATGAAGTGGCCAAAATTACGGCGGTAGAGGATTTTATTAAGAAAAGCTTTTCGTATAACGAAGACCTGAACAGCCCCGAGGGAAATACGCTGACTACTGTGCTGCACGATAAGATAGGCGGAACGATTGGCACGGTGCGTTTATACACCGCTGTTTTCCAAAACCTGGGGATTAATTACCAATATGTGCTATCAGGCAACCGCGAAAAGTTTGCGATAGATAAGCAGTTTGAAGACTGGAATAATTGCGAGACCCCGATCTTTTACTTCCCAACCGAAAATAAATTTATTGCGCCAACAAGGCCTGATTACCGTTACCCGTGGATATTTCCTTCCTGGGCTTCCACCAACGGCCTGTTCTGCAAAAAAACGGGAGCGGGCAATCTTACCACCGTAACTGCCGAAATAGAACCGGTTCAAATGGAAGACTATGGTAAAACCGTGCAGAACCTGGAGGCGAAGCTGGAGTTGAACCCTGACCTTGACTCCCTAACAATCGACGAAAAACAAATCTTCCAGGGCTATGCTTCCATAAACTACCGCGATGCTTTCAATTTTTCAAATGATGAACAAAAGAAAAATATCATTAAGGAGCTAACCAAGGCTTATGCCAGCTCTGAAAATATACTATTTTCGGAAGTGCTGAACCAGGGCTTCGAGGACGAGACCACCAATAAACCGCTTATCCTGCATACCAAAACCAAATCGGGGGAATTGATAGAACGTGCCGGGAATAAGTTGTTGTTAAAAATAGGGATGGCAATAGGCCCGCAGGAAGAAATGTACCAGGAAAAAGCCAGGCAGGAACCTGTGAACATGCCCTTTGGCCACGTTGAAGAAAGAAGAATTGATTTTGTGATACCTGATGGCTATACCATCAGCAACCCGAACGAGCTGAAGATCGATCAAACCTACAGCGAAAACGGCGACCAGACGATGGGTTTTGTTTGCAGTTACGAAATAAAAGGGAACATATTATCGGTCCATATAGTGGAGCAATACAAGCATGAGTTCTATCCGATGGACCAGTTTGCTACCTTCAGGAAGATCATTAACTCCTCAGCAGATTTTAATAAAGTGGTGCTGGTGCTGGAGAAAAAGGGATAGAGGGAGGTGAAAGGGTAAAGGCGAAAGGTGAAAGGAAGAGGGGGAGAATGAATACCCCATCAACCTTTCACCTCAGAATCTACCTTTCGCCTTTCGTCTTTTTAAAATCACTAATATCCAGCGATTCATTACAAAAACTGTATTCGTGCAACTGGTTGGAGCAGATGATCGTTAGCCGGTTTTCGGCGAATTTTTGTACCAGGCTCAAATACCAGTCAACACCCTGGGTGTCCAGGTTGGAGGTAGGTTCATCCAGCATCAGTAAAGGGGTGTCGGAGCAGAATGCCAACGCCAGCTTCAGTCTTTGCTTCATGCCCGACGAAAAATATTTGATCAGTTTGTTCTTACTTCCGGGCAGCGCCAGTATGTCTGTCAAAAGCTCATTGTTCATCCCGTTTTTATAAGATTTGAACTTGAAGTGAAAGTCGATCATTTCACTCAGTGAAAAATCTTCTATCAACTCCAGGTATGGTGCTGCGATGCTTAAGTGCTCATATACAGCTTCCACCTCAATTGGCTTTTCATTATAAACGTAGCTGATCTTACCCGCAGACGGCCCTAAGCTGCCATTCAAAACCTGTAACAAAGTGGATTTTCCCGACCCGTTTGGCCCAAGGACAGCGTAAATACTGCCTGACTGGAAAGTATAATTAACCCCCCGGAATATCCAGTCGCGGTTAAATCTGCGGCCAATGTTTTCGAGGAGGATGGTGTAGTTCATGGTTCATAGTTCATAGTTCATAGTCGAAAAAGCATGGTTGTTTGTCCAAGGCTGCCAATCGTATAAATCCGCATTGCAGCTACCATGAACTATGAACCCATTAAGAATTCCCGAACCCTTTCATAATACCCCGCTGAGAGTTTTGCACAAAGTTGATGATCTCGTCGCGTTCAACGGTAGGGTTAAATTCGGCTTCGATGATATCCAGGGCCTTAGTAACGTTATATTTCTTCAGGAAGATGATGCGGTAGATCTCCTGTATCTCGTTAATGGATGCTGCGGAAAAACCTCTGCGCCGCAAGCCAACGGAATTGATACCGATATAGGACAATGGCTCGCGCCCGGCTTTGGTGTATGGAGGAACGTCTTTACGTACCAGCGAGCCGCCCGATATCATGCTGTGCGCGCCGATCTCAACAAACTGGTGTACTGCCGAGGTGCCGCCGATAAATGCCCAATCGTAAACATTAATGTGCCCCGCCAGCTGAACGGAGTTGGCAATAATAACATTATCACCAATGACGCAATCGTGCGCCACATGCACGTAGGCCATCAGCAGGCAATTGGCGCCGATGGTGGTGGTGTTCTTGTCGAGCGCTGTACCACGGTTAAGAGTTACACACTCGCGGATAACGGTATTATCGCCAACGGTAACTGTACTTTGCTCACCGCGGTATTTGAGATCCTGTGGTGGTGCCGAAACAACCGCCCCCGGAAAAATGCGGCAATTTTTGCCGATTCGGGCGCCATCCATAATGGTGCTGTTTGAGCCTATCCATGTCCCTTCGCCAACCTCGACATCTTTATGGATAGTTACAAACGGTTCGATTACTACATTGTCAGCTATTCGTGCCTGCGGGTGTATGTATGCCAGGGGTTGGATCATGCTTCTTCAGTTTTTTGTCTTTTAACAATTTGTGCCATCAGTTCAGCTTCAACAACAATGCGTTCGCCAACCATGCCTATTCCCTTCATCTGCGCAATACCCCTGCGAATGGGCGCAATCAAGCTGCAATGGAAGATCAGCGTATCACCCGGTACAACGGGTGCTTTAAACCTTGCATTTTCAATTTTGAGGAAAAGGGTGATATAATTCTCAGGGTCAGGCACGGTATTCAACACCAGGATGCCGCCCGTCTGCGCCATAGCTTCTATCTGCAGCACACCCGGGAATAAGGGCATGCCCGGGAAATGGCCTGCAAACAGGTCCTCATTCATGGTGACATTTTTTAGCCCCACCACATTGCTTTTGGTCAACTCTAATATCTTATCTATCATCAAAAACGGTTGCCTGTGCGGAAGGATGTTCATGATCTGCGTTACATCATAAACAGGCTTCATGTTCGGATCGTATTGTTTGACGTGCTTGCGGCTTCTTTCCTTTTTGATAAGGGTTTTGATCTTTTTGGCAAAAGCAACATTGGCCGCGTGACCGGGCCTTGCTGCCATGATATGGCCGCGAAGCGGAACGCCCACTAAGGCCAGGTCGCCAATCATATCCAGCAGCTTATGGCGCGCCGGCTCATTCTGGTGACGGAGCTCGATATTATTTAATATCCCCTGTGGTGCAACTTTTATATCCGGGCGATGGAAAATTTTGGCCAGGTGGTTTAATTCTTCGTCATCTACCTCTTTATCTACTACCACGATGGCGTTATTCAGGTCACCGCCTTTGATCAGGTCGTGCTTCAAAAGCATCTCCAGCTCATGCAGGAAACAAAAGGTCCGGCAGGACGCAATTTCTTTATTAAATTCCGATATGGTAGAGATACTGGCATGCTGGCTGCCCAAAACCTGCGAGTTATAGTCGACCATACAGGTAAATCGGTAATCATCCAGCGGCATGGCCACCATTTCAACCTTGCGGTCAGGCTCCGAATAATGGATGTTGTACGGGATATGATAATATTCGCGATCGGCTTCCTGTTCAACCAAACCGGTTTCTTTTATAGCGTCGACAAACTCGATGGAGCTGCCATCCATGATCGGTGTTTCCGGGCCGTCGAGATCGATCAGCACGTTATCTACCTCCAGCCCAACCAAAGCAGCTAAAACATGTTCGATGGTGCTTACGCTGGCCCCGTTTTGCGAGATAGTGGTACCTCTTGAGGTGTCGGTCACATTATCACAATCCGCGTCGATAATTGGCTGGCCTTCCACGTCAACCCTTCTGAATTTATAACCATGATTTTCGGGCGCGGGGTTAAACGTCATCGTAACACGTTCGCCGGTATGTAAACCGGTCCCAGAAACCGAAACCGGCGCCTTAATGGTTCGTTGTTTTACATTCATCTTTTGTTAGTGTTCATTGGTTCACTTGTTCATTGGTTCATTAGTTCAATTTTGCTAATTAGCCATCATACATGACCAATGAACTAATGAACCAGTGAACTAATGAACCTTCTTCAATTCTGTAATTATTTTTTCAAGTTCGTTAATTCTTTTTTCCAGTGCCGGCAGCCGGTTGATCACGATTTGCGAACGCATATGGTCATTCAACGGAAATGCCGGCGAGCCCATCCATTTTTTCCCCTCTTCGGCTATCGTTCTGCTTACGCCTGATTGTGCCTGTATCTGCGATCCTTTCGCCACGCTAATATGACCGACTATGCCAACCTGCCCCCCTACAATACAATTTTCGCCGATCTTTGTGCTGCCTGAAATACCCGTTTGTGCCGCAACTACCGTGTTCGCCCCAATTTCAACATTATGAGCTATTTGGATCAGGTTATCCAGCTTTACGCCTTTGCGGATGACAGTCGATCCCATTGTCGCCCTGTCAACCGTTGTATTTGAGCCGATCTCCACATCGTCCTCAATGACCACATTACCTATCTGGCTGATCTTATTATAGGTACCGTCACCCACCGGGGCAAAGCCAAATCCGTCCGCCCCGATCACGGTGCCCGAATGAATGATCACATTATTACCCAGTACACAATCAAAATAAACCTTCACCCCGGGAAACAACGTCACATTGTCGCCTAAAATTACATCGTCCGCAATAAAACAATTCGGATAAATTTTGCTGTTATTTCCTATCTTAACGTTTGGCCCTACATAGGCAAACGCGCCGATATAAACGTTTTCGCCGATGGTAGCCGACGGATGGATAAAGGAAGGCTGCTCGATGCCGGTTTTATTTAACTTAATGGTATTATATTTTTCCAGCAACACAGTTATAGCACTGTAGGCATTGGGCACTCTTATCAATGTTGCTTTTACAGGTTGAGCAAGTGCCTGATCGTTGTTTACGATCACGATTGACGCTTCGGTAGTATAAAGGTATTGCTCGTATTTGGGATTAGCCAGGAACGATAAAGAGCCGTTTTGCGCTTCTTCAATTTTTGCCAGTTTATTTACCGCAACCGAAGGGTCCCCTTCTATAGTTCCGTTTAGCATTAAGCTTAATTCATGTGCGGTAAATTGCATCCTGCAAATTTAACTCTTTATTTGAAAATGTGATGATTTGAAAATGTGTTGATTTGATGACGTGTTGATTTGAAGATTTGAAGATAAAAAAGATATTGCATTCATCTTCAAATCAAAACATTTTCAAATCATCAAATCCTTTTTATAGCACAAAATATACTTTTTAACTGTTCGGGCCAGGGCCTCCAGGTTGGAGTTATCGCTGGCGGCGGTAATGTCGCGGATGGTTCCATCTTTCATCAAAATACGGATATCCCCGTCGCCGGGCCGGTAAGCATTGTTACGCACGGTGTCTTCAAACACAAAATAGGAGGCTTCATGAGCCGTTATTCCGTAGCGATTGATGGCTTTATACTCCAGGTCTGCAATCAATTGCTTAGCCGGTGGTTCGTTGCTAATATCTACTTTATACAGGTCCCGATGAACCATATCGGTGCAAAGCCTGGCTAATACCGGGTCGCCATTATTTGCCCAAACCTTTATGGCCGCCATAATATCAGTATCGTCCAGCAAGGCAAATGCTTCCAGGTGATGATCCTCGTTCATAAACGCGTCGCGGCCTATCGGCTTTTTTAAAAAATGGCTAAGGGCGGGTGTCGTAAAAACCTCTTCGCCGGCCAAAGCCAGTTCGCGGCTGCGTTTTAGTATCCTCGCCAGCAATTGTTCAGCAGCTATCACGGTCTTGTGCAGGTAAACCTGCCAATACATCAGCCTGCGCGCGATCAAAAATTTCTCAACCGAATAGATGCCTTTTTCTTCAACAACGATCTGGTCGTCTTTTACATTCAGCATTTTGATGATGCGGTCGGAGCTGATCACCCCTTCTACCACGCCCGTAAAAAAACTGTCGCGGTTTAGGTAATCCATTCGGTCCATATCCAGTTGCCCCGAAACCAACTGATGCAAAAACTCGCGGTGATAACTTCCCTTGAATATCTCGATCGCCATTGTTAATTTCCCGTCGAACTGCAAATTCAGCTTTTGCATCAGCATAGTTGAAATATCTTCGTGCGAAATCCCTTCAACAATACTTTCCTCCAACGCGTGCGAAAACGGGCCGTGGCCGACATCATGCAATAATATCGCAATTATCACCGCCTCCTCTTCGTGGCTCGAAATTTCATGGCCCTTGTTGCGCAAAGTTTCGATAGCCATACCCATCAGGTGCATGGCGCCAAGGGCGTGATGAAAACGGGTATGCAGAGCGCCCGGGTATACCAGGTGTGTCATTCCGAGTTGCTTAATATACCGCAGTCGTTGGAAATAAGGATGCTGGATAAGGTCGAACACCAGGTCGGTAGGGATACTGATAAACCCGTAGACAGGGTCGTTTATGATCTTCTTTTTATTCAAAGCGATGTTATGCGGGCAAAAATGTAAAATAAAGGTAACAACCCTGTCTTATATTTGTTAATTTTTGTTAAGTCTGCTATTAATCAATAACAAATGGCGTGCTTTGGGGTTAGTTAGACAGTGATTAGAGGTTGGAGATTAGAGATTAGTTGGGGAATGATTGGTTCATCCGTCTTCTACCTAATCTCTAACCTCTGATCTCTAATCACTAATTTAAACATACCATGCAAGATACAACTATACTTTGGGCCGACGATGAGATCGACCTTTTAAAACCGCATATCCTGTTTTTAACCGAAAAGGGCTATAAAGTAACCACTGTAACAAACGGAACCGACGCTGTCGACGCGTTTAAGAACAACTATTTCGACCTGGTTTTCCTTGACGAAAACATGCCGGGGCTAACCGGGTTGGAGACTTTGTCGCAAATAAAAAATATCAACAATGATGTGCCCATCGTTTTGATCACCAAAAACGAGGAAGAATACCTGATGGAGGATGCGATCGGCTCGAAAATAGATGATTACCTGATCAAGCCGGTAAACCCCAAGCAAATACAACTTACAATAAAAAAGCTGACCGAGAACAAACGCCTGGTGACCGAGAAAACCACGATGGCCTACCAGCAGGACTTCAGGCAACTGGGCATGACCCTGAATGATAACCTGGATTTTACCGAATGGGTTGACGTATACAAAAAGCTGGTATACTGGGAGCTGGAATTACAACAGCTGGAAGATGCCGGTATGCATGAGATACTTACTTTGCAAAAAGCGGAAGCCAATACACAATTCTGCAAGTTTGTCGAGCGGAATTATTTAAGCTGGATAAAAAATCCGGAAAGCGGGCCGGTAATGTCACCGCACCTGTTTAAAAAGAAGGTTTATCCGCTTTTGGATGGCAAGGGGCCGGTATTTTTCATTTTGATTGATAACCTGCGGTATGATCAGTTCAGGATCATCAATTCCATCCTGATTGAATATTTCAGGCTGGAAGAAGAAGATACGTATTACAGCATCCTTCCCACCGCTACGCAATATGCCAGGAATTCGATCTTTTCGGGCCTGATGCCTTTGGATATGGAAAAACGCTACCCGGATATGTGGCAGAATGACGAGGATGAAGGTGGGAAAAACCTGTTTGAAGGGCAGTTTGCTGCCGATCAGATCAAACGGGTGCTGAGGAAAGACATTAAATATTCTTACAATAAAATACTGAATATCGACGAGGGCCGTGCGCTGAATGAGTCGGTTAATAACCTGATGAACAACGATCTGAACATGGTGGTTTACAACTTTGTCGACATGCTTTCGCACGCTCGTACAGATATGCAGATGATCCGTGAACTGGCCAGTGACGATGCAGCTTACCGTTCGTTAACCTTGTCGTGGTTTGAGCACTCGCCGCTTTATGATCTGTTGAAATTTTTAGCGCAGAAGCAAGTTAGGGTGGTTATTACCACCGACCACGGTACCATCCGCGTTAAAAATCCCAGCAAAATAGTAGGCGACCGGAATACCAATACCAATCTGCGCTATAAGCAAGGCAAAAACCTTAACTACAACCCAAAAGAGGTGTTTCACATACGGAACCCGCATGATGCTATGCTGCCGAAGCTGCACGTAAGCTCAAGTTTTGTTTTTGCCAAAGAAGACAGCTATTTTGTATACCCTAACAATTACAACCACTTTGTTAATTTTTATAACGAGACTTTCCAGCATGGCGGTATTTCGCTGGAAGAAATGCTGATACCGATAGCGGTTTACGGGCCGAAATAATTTGTCAGAATATTTTTAGTATTTTTGGGTATGGTTGTCGAGATAAAAAAAGAAGATACGCCGGAAGAAATAAACAAAAAACTAAAAGTGTTTTCTGGCAAGATTGCGGATGATAAAAAGAACCGCCTGGATAAGCTATTCGGGGTGTTAAAGCTACGTGAAGATGCAGTAACCCTGCAAAGAAGATGGCGCGATGAATGGTGAAGATATAGGTCTTGACACCAATATTCTTCTATACTTCTTAAACGGAGACCCCAACGTACGCCAATTCCTGTACGATTACAACCCTATAATATCGTTCATTTCCGAACTGGAACTGTTGTCGGCACCCGAGATTTCAGAAAATGAAAAGCTTTTTATTCGGGAACTACTCAATACTGTTACGATCATTGAGTATTCGGACAGGTACAAGGAAGATATCGTCAAACTTAGAGCGAGGAAGAAGCTTAAACTTCCCGATACGATCATTACGTCTCTTGCAATTACATTGGGAATACCGTTGGTTACCGCTGACAAGGCACTAAAAAACATACAGGAAACCGATATTATTTTCTACAAAACGCCTGATAATGGATGAGTTATTGGTCAATTATAAGATTGACGACTTAGCAAATATCTCCGAAAAATTGATAAGCCTTTCGGGAACTAACAAAATCTTCCTCTTCTACGGCGAAATGGGCGCTGGCAAAACTACCCTCATCAAGTCACTTTGCGAATTTTTGGGCGTTACCGAGCCCGTCACCAGTCCCACTTTCTCGATAGTAAATGAATACCGGGGAGCGGATAGTAAGATTTATCATTTCGATTTTTACCGATTAAAAAACGAAACCGAAGCGCTGGATTTAGGCTATGAAGAGTATTTTTATTCAGGCGCTTATTGTTTTATCGAGTGGCCGGAAAAAATCCCAAACCTGCTTCCGGAGCATTACATCCGAGTAAAAATTGAGGTAACCGGTGCTAATTCAAGACAAATAGTTGCTGAAAGGATTTAATTTATACTTAATCCTTTTTTTTGCTTACCTTCATCATCCGAAAATAAAACGACATGAGTTCAGGGAAATTAAGCGGGTTTTCCGACATTGCCAAGCAAGCCATGATGCAACCCCAGGAGTCGATGCTGGAGGTGAAGAACAAAAAACACAAACTTTATATTGGCATTCCCAAAGAAATTTCGTTCCAGGAAAACCGTGTTCCGCTAACGCCGCTGTCGGTTGCTCTGCTCATCAATAACGGCCATGACGTGATGCTGGAAAGCAATGCCGGGCTGGCCGCTAAATTCCTTGATAAAGATTATAGCGAACAAGGTGCACAGATTGTTTACGACGCCGGGAAAGTATACGAGGCGGATATTATCATCAAAATTGCGCCCCCTACGCTGGCAGAGATTGAGATGATGAAGCCGGGGCAAACGCTAATCTCGGCCCTGCAATTATCTACCTTTAAAGCCGAATGCCTGCAAGCGCTGATGAACAAAAAAGTGACGGCCCTGTGCTTTGAGCATTTGCGCGATGAAGGTGGCTCACTGAGCGTAGTGAGGGCGATGAGCGAAATTGTTGGCGCTACCTCGATCCTGATCGCTGCCGAATACCTGAGTAATGTATTTGACGGAAAAGGCCTGATGCTTGGCGGCATAACTGGTGTACCGCCAACAGAAATTGTGATACTTGGCGCAGGCACAGTAGGAGAGTATGCCGCCCGAACGGCCATCTCACTGGGTGCAGAGGTTAAGGTCTTTGATCCCTCTATCTATAAGCTGCGCCGTTTGCAAAACAACATCGGCACAAGGGTATTTACCTCCGTTGTTCAGCCCATAGTTTTAGAAAAAGCGATCACTACCTGCGATGTTGCCATAGGCGCCATGCGTGCCGAGGACGGACGCAGCCCGTGCCTTGTATCGGAGGCGACCGTGAGCCGGATGAAGCCCAATGCGGTAATTATTGATGTAAGCATCGACCAGGGCGGCTGCTTTGAAACTTCGGAAGTCACCAACCACACGCACCCCGTTTTCCGTAAGTATGACGTCATCCATTATTGCGTACCTAATATTGCGTCCAGGGTTGCCCGCACAGCTACTTACGCACTAACCAATATATTTGCGCCTATTTTATTGGATATAGGCGAGCACGGCAACCTCAAAAACCTCATCTGGCAAAAGGCGGGCCTGCGCGAGGCGGTTTATATTTATAAAGGCCACCTAACCAGCAAGCACATGGGCGAGCGGTTTTCTATTCCGTCGAAAGACATTGATCTGCTTGTTGTATCCCACCATTAAATTATGAAACGGCTGATATTTCTCATTGCATTCATTGCTGCCTGGTCCGTTGCCTGTGCACAGCATTACAAGTACATCGACAGTTCGAAGGTGATGGCGCTAAAAAGCTACCTGGCGGATATCAAAGCCCATCCCGAAACCAGGCTGGTAGAGATAAAAAACTACATTCCCGATATTGTATTAGATATCCGGTATGCCACTACCAATAATTTCACCCACCAAAAGATGTACCGGGAAGCGAAAGCCTTTGCCAGGCTTCCGGTGGTTTTAGCCCTTAAGCAGGTGCAGGCCGATCTGAAAAAACAAGGACTGGGGTTGAAAATATTTGATGCCTATCGCCCTTACGCCATCACGGTAAAATTTTATGAAGTAGCCCACGATACCAATTTTGTGGCCGATCCGCGTAAAGGCTCGAAGCATAACCGCGGATGCGCAATCGACCTGACAGCGGTTAACCTAAAAACCGGGAATGAGCTGGAGATGCCGACAGGATTTGACAGCTTTAGTAAAAGAGCGGCCTCGGCGTATATGGATCTGCCAAAAATTGAGATTGATAACCGCGCTATCCTGAAAGCAGCGATGGAGGCACATGGCTTCCATGAAATACCCTCCGAGTGGTGGCACTTTGATTTTAATGGCTGGAGCAACTGCCCTTTACTTGATATTCCTTTTACGGAAATCAAATAGCTAAAAATTCTTCCAAACAATTTTATACGTTATATCTTTATCGATGTAGAGACGCAACATTTTGCGTCTCCTCCGAATAATTATGTCAATGAGACGCAAAGTATTGCGTCTCCTGTAATCTAGATGTTTTTTAGCAGATGAATTTTTTCAGTAAAGCCTATTTTCATCAATTGTGGAAAATACTGGTGGCCACATTTATGGGGTTTATTAACGACAATGGTTTAAAACTGAGTGCCTCATTGGCTTATTACACCGTTTTTTCCATCGCACCGTTGCTCATCATTATTATTTCGCTGGCGGGACTTTTTTTTCACAATGATGCTGCGTCGAACGCACTATACCCTCACATTGTACATTATGTTGGCAAGGATGCCGCGCTGCAGATACAGGATATTTTAAAAAGCCGGGCGCTTGCGGGTAAATCGTCAACTGCCGTAGTGATCGGAACAATTGTTTTAATGCTGGGCGCCAGCAGTATTTTTGTCGAGATACAGGATTCGCTGAATATGATCTGGCGGGTAAAGGCCAAGCCTAAAAAGGGTTGGCTGAAGCTGATACAAAACCGGTTTCTGTCATTTTCGCTGATCATTGGTGTAGGTTTTTTGTTGCTGACTTCCCTAATCGTCAACCTGGTGATAACCACCCTTGGCGACTGGATGGAACGGTTCATGCACACGTTTACCACGCTGTTGATTAAAGGGGTAAATTTGGGTGTCACCTTTATTATTATCTCCATCCTTTTTGCCATTATCTTCAAGTTTTTGCCTGATGTAAAAATAAAATGGCGCGATGTAAGGAGCGGCGCGTTTTTTACGGCTATATTTTTTATGCTGGGCCAGTACGGCATCAACCTCTACATACAATATATGGCAAAAAGCTCGGCTTACGGGGCGGCCGGTTCCATTTTGATCGTGTTGATATGGATATATTATACCTCGGCAATACTATACATTGGCGCTGAGTTTACCCAGGTGTACGCCGAAGCCAAAGGCAGCCACATCGAGCCCGCTGAATATGCCGTTCACATACTGCAAACCGAAGTGGAACATAAAGTTAAAGAGCTCCCCCCGCAAAACCCGGAGCTGAAGGGGAATTTGAAGGAAAGTTGATTGTGTTGATTGAGTTGAATAAGTTGATTGAGTTTTAGCTCTTTAATCTAATCAACCAACTCAATAATTATTGTGTATCCAAGTGATGATACGCACCATTTCATCCCGCACCTGGCTGGGGGGCCGGGTAAAATTGTTGTTCATAAACGAAAAAGCCAGGCGCTTGCCTTTACGTGTGATAAAATAACCGCTTTGATTGTAATTATTGGATAACGACCCTGTTTTGGCCCAAATGAAGGGCTTGCCCTTATCAGTTTTGTAGGTGTGTCGTATGGTGCCCGCAACACCGCCTTCGGGCAGCAGGCTGTGCAGCAGATCGTCGTTTTTTACTTTATCCGATATTTTGCATAACAAGGCGATCATATCCCTCGGCGTAAACAGGTTACGCCGCGAAAGGCCGGACCCATCGACCCACTGTGGCGTATCCGGCAAATCATTCAAAAAATGGGCTTTTGAATAGCTGATCGCCGTATCGGCATTCAACGTTTTAAATTTCGCCGATGAGCAAACCAAAAGCAATTGTTCTGCTATAAAATTATCGCTGGGCTGCAGCATATGCCTGTAAACCGTATCGGCATTTTCGTCATAAATAGTTTTGGCGCTATCGGGCAATGGCATGTTTATTGGCGCGACAGCCAGTTTAAGCGTATCCCGCAGCAGGGCAAGTGTGAGCGAATCGCTTACTTTCCAGGGCACGTCCTGTGAAAAGTTTTTAGGCGGATTACCGGGCGGACAAATAAATGTATTGTTCACAAAATCCCGTTGAACTTTAAAGCGTGATGGGTGAAAATTACTGTCACACCTTAAAAATTTCTTTAAATAGGCCGGCCTAACCTTGAGCGAATCATTTTTACCAGCGTAAAACGTAGCTACGTTATCTTCAATCGGAAAAGCATTTATCTCGGCTTGGTAATAGTCGTTATAATCGTCCCAGGCCCAGCCGTCGCCGTAAAAATCTCCGGTATAATTACCGGTTGAAAAAAATAGTTTTTTGCCGCTGTTTTTTAGAAAATTGAAGCCTTTTGTGCCTTTCAGATCGCTATGAAGAAATGCCGGGTCGCCAACACCCCAAAAGATCAATGAATCATGCCGTATTACGTATTTTATTGCCGGGATAGAATCGCCCAGCATGTTTATACAGGTATAAAAGGTAAAAAGCTTTGTATTTGAGGCAGGCGTAAAAAACTTATCGGCGTTTTGCGACCAGATCATTTTTTGATCATCAAGGTCGTACAGCGCAAAGCCGGTAAAGTGATCGTTTAAAATAGCGGAGTGTTTAAACTGTTTTTTTATCTTCCTTTTTCGGATGTGGCCGGCGTTGGCATGTGTTGTTTGCAACATCAACCCACAAACCAGCGTCACCAGTATAAATAGTTTGTTCCGCATCGGCGTTTACGTGTTTAAATTGTATATTTAGTTTCCAAATATAACCGTTAGTTTGATCTCTCTTTCCTCCATCGTAAAAAGCGTTTTCCGCAAGATCGGCCGGTTTAGTTTACCACTTATACTTGTCTTCCTGGTGTTTTCGGGCTTCTCAGCAAAGGCGCAATATTTCGACCTGCAAGGCAGCCGCAAGCGCGTAACGTTGCCGTTTAAGATGATAAGAGACCTGATCATCATCAAACTGGACATCAATGGCAAAGGCCCGTTTAATTTTATTTTAGATTCCGGCGTTGGTTTTATGCTGATTACCGACCCGAAACTGGTTGATTCCATTAACGTTTCCAATAAACGCACCATAAAAATCGCCGGGCTGGGCAAAGGAGAAGACTTCGAGGCCTATATCACTTCGCCGCTAAATATAAATATCCCAGGACTTGTAAGTTATGATGTGGTAGCGGCTATTTTAAAAACCGACCATTTCGGTCTTTCTGGCTTTGCAGGAATCCCTATTCATGGCCTTATTGGCTATGAGTTTTTTAATAATCTGGCTGTAAAAGTTGATTTTTCCGACAGCACCTTAACTGTATCGAAACCAAAAGGCACCAAGTTTTTTGGTAAAAACAACAAAATACCCATTACGATTGAAAACCGGAAACCCTATTTGCACGCTAAAATCACCCTTTCCAATGGTACAAAAGCCGACGACAAGTTAATTCTCGACCTTGGGGCTGGTCATCCGCTTTCGCTCGAAAATATGATCGCGAAACACGGCATGCCCAATAAATTTATAGCAGCCAACCTTGGCGTTGGTCTTACCGGGCCAATCGATGGTTTTATAAGCCGTGTGGGCGAGGTAGATATAGGACGGTTTAAGCTTAAGAATGTGCTGACTTCCTTTCCGGAGGGGAGCGTGAAAAACGAGGTTGATGAACAAAACCGGGATGGTAACCTTGGGATAGGCATATTAAAACGGTTTACACTGATAATAGATTACCCCGACAGCGCCGTGTATCTGAAGCCGGCCTTCAATTTTGACGATCCGTTTGAGCATGATATGAGCGGACTGGAATATTATGCCGGAGGCGATGATTTTCAGCATGTGATCATTAGCAGGGTTGAGCCGGGCTCGCCGGGAGATGTTATTGGCCTGGAGCCTGGTGATGAGATCATGGAAATAAACTTTAAGCCGGTTGCTAAAATGACATTGGAACAAATTGATGGCATTTTTAAATCGCAGCCCGACAGGAATTTACTGCTGGTTATCTTTCACGATAACAAATACGATAATGTGATCCTTACCCTGAAGCGGAGGATTTGATATAAAGGTGAGAAAACACGAGGTCGGAGAGCTCGTCGGGTAAAAAATTGCAACTATTTAGCCTGTTTGGCCGTCATATTCAAACTAAACAAGCGTCGTCATGAGCAATAAACCAAGTTGGTATTCAATATTTTTTCTGCTATTAGTTTGCACAATTTCCCAAATTGCTTTCTCGCAGCCACTGCCGGGGAAGAAAGACTCACTTAATTCATCGATCTTATCCCAAAAGCGTTTTTTCCAGGTGGTTTTGCCGCGGAACTTTAAGCCCGATTCAACAGCTAAATATGATGTGCTTTACGTACTTGATGGAGACTGGAATACAAAAACCATGGTCGGAGTGCAGCAATTTATCGAGGATGAAGCGTTTATGCCTCCTGTAATCATCGTCGGCGTGCTTAATATCGACCGCAACAAAGACCTAACACCGACTCATGTTTCAGACAATAAAACCTCGGGCGGAGCGGCGCAATTTCTCGATTTTTTGAAAAAGGAATTAATTCCCTATATCAATAAAACCTATCATGCCGACGGGTTTAATATCCTGTTTGGGCATTCATTCGGCGGACTATTCGTTACCTGGTCGTTGCTGAACGATCCGCAGGTTTTCCAGGCGTACATCGCCGCCGACCCCAGTTATTGGTGGGACAAAAATTACATGAACCATGTAACTTTGGATAAACTGCCCGCTTTAGCCAACCTAAACAAAACGCTGTTTATCACCGGGCGCGAAGACGACCTGGTTGGGATGGGGATACCGCCTGTTGACTCCATTTTTAAAAAATACGCACCTGCAGGCTTTTCGTGGAAGCTCTCGGCCTACGCTGATGAGACCCATGGCTCAGTACGCCTCAAAAGCATGTACGATGGCCTTCGCTTTACCTATAACGGCTATACGAATGCCAGCCCGGAATTTCACCCGATGAATGGCATTGTGTTAAAAGATAAGCCTTACAAAGTGTTATATGTCGGCGGTTCCAAAAATGTACATTACACAATTGACGGTTCGGAGCCAACCGCTGCCTCGCCAAAAATGGAGAAGGAGTTTACGTTGACGGGTCCGGCAACAATAGTGGCCAGGTCATTTTCCTTCAGAGGCGCAAATGACAAACGCACTACCGGGGTTTTTAAAGTCGGGGACTACCTGCCGGCACGCGCCACATCAAAAAATTTAAAGCCCGGCGGCCTTCACTATAGTTATTATGAAGGTGAATGGAACAAACTTCCGGACTTTAGCAAACTAACGCCTGTTAAATCGGGGGTGGCCGATAGTACGTTCGGTTTGGATAAATTACCGCGCCAAAATAATTTTGGTTTGGTTTTGGACGGACAAATTGAAATAAAGGAGGACGGTTATTGCCTTTTTGGTCTCATGTCTGACGACGGATCTAAATTTTACCTCGACAGCCAACTGCTTATCGACGATGATGGCCTCCACGGCAGTGATAATGCCAAATCTTATATAGTACCGCTAAAAAAAGGATTTTATCCCGTAAAAATCGAGTATTTCCAAAAAGACGGCGGAAGCTCGTTAAACCTGGTTTACCTAACGCCCTCAACAATGGAGAGTAAAAACCCTGGCCATATCCCGTGGGCATTGCAATACAGCGGCCGGTAAACCGGGCTCCGGGCTTACATGTATTTTGCGCGAGCTGCCTGTGATGATAAAAATATTTGTAATTTTATCATGGTAAATAAACCGGCGCTACAGCCTGGTTTTAATAGTCAATCGCCTTTTCATGCTGCAATAAAGTTGCAATAAATAATCATAACGCTTAAACCCTCGCCGTTATCCTATGTCATACCAATAAATACCCCGCTATAATTAATATTAAAACAATAAGAATCAGCCGCTTGCTAACAATATGAAATAATACAGACAACCGATAACAATTTTTCAATTAATAGCGCTTTGATTGGGAAATAAATAATAAAAAATACTAATTTTATAATACCCCGCCGTTTTATTAATCACATTCAAATTACGATTTACAATTCCAGTTTTATTTAATTCCTTTCTTTATGAAATCATTTCTTACTGCAATATTTATCCTGGCTTTTTTTGGTTCAGGATACGCTCAAAACCAGGTTGTTGATCAACGCCCGCAAGCTCAGATCTATGTGATCGACGCGCAGTCAGGGCAGGAAGTGCCTGTTACCACCGATGTGGCAGTTTTATTTAAAAATGCATTGCTCGACCTTGTGAAAAATACACGGAGGTCGCAGGTTTTGTTGAACGGCAGACTTCCGCAGGAAGGGGGCCGTGTTTTTACCGTAACCCAAATGGGTGTTGAAACCAATATAAATGGGTACCAGGTTTCGCTGGATTATCCCGCAACCGATCAGAACCCGGCGACGAACGTTTATACATTCGCTTACCACGTAGATGATAATAGCTTATATTTTTATGACCCGGCCAGCCAGCAATGGCTGAGGGAAAAAATAGCCGCCGACAACCTGTTTACGCTCAGAAGAACTGCTTCAACTGCCCGTCAGTTTAACGAGGAATTGGCGAACGGCCCGGTTCGTGCTGATGTTGTGACTAACAGTTGGTCGCCTGCTGTTGGCGCCGACAACTTATCCGTTGATTTAAGTGCTCCGGTCGATGCCGATGTTGCGGCGGATGTTGCGCCGCCGGCTATGCCTGAATATGAGCAGCCTGAATGCCCGAGTGATGGTTATTTATGGCAGCCTGGTTATTGGTCATACAGCCCTTACCGCAATGATTATTATTGGGTGCCCGGCGCCTGGGTGGCTCCGCCAAGTCCCGGCGTATTGTGGACACCGCCTTATTGGGGATACGAAGGATCGCGCTATATTTTCCATGTAGGTTATTGGGGCGATCACGTAGGGTTTTATGGAGGCATTAATTATGGTTACGGTTATGGTGGTCATGGTTATTATGGTGGCGAGTGGCACAGTGGTCATTTCAGATATAATACAGCAGTAGTTAGGGTAAACACAACTGTTGTTCATAACACCTATATTAATAAAACTGTTATTAATAATGTTGTGATCAATAACAATCGCACCAGCTTTAACGGCGGCCGCGGCGGAGTTGATGTGAAGCCTACATCTGAAGAAATATCAGCATCACGTGAGCACCATTTAAAGCCCACTCCCGAACAAAATGGGAACCAGTTAAGTGCCAGGAACAATCCCAATCAATTTGTTAAAACGAATCCGAGCGGGAGGCCGCCGGTATTGGCCACTCCCAAACCGATCGTCTATCATCCTGAAAATAACGGAGGTGCAAAGGCTGGAAATGGACAAAACGGGCCAAGGGGTAACAACATAAAGCAGCCTATTACGCCGATGAAGCCCGGGCAGCAGGCTAATCCGGATAAACCGCAAGGGCTGAATAATCCGGCTAAGCCAGTTGGCCAGCCAAGCAACCCGTCAACGCCTGCAGTACAGCCAACTAACCCGGCTAAGCCAAATGGACAGCAAGCTAATCCTGATAAACCGCAAGGCTTGCCAGGAAGCCCCGCTAAGCCACAGGTAAAGCCAACTATGCCGGCAAAACCAGATAGCCAGTCAACAAAAAGGGTTAAACCGGATGGTCTGCCAGGCAGCACCGCTAAGCCGCAAGTACAGCCGACCACGCCGGCTAAGCCCAAGGTGAATCCAACAACTCCGGATGGCCTGCCAGGCAGCTCTGCCAAGCCACAGGTGCAGCCTACTACGCCGGCAAAGCCCAGGGTGAACCCAAATACCCCTGGTCAGCCCCAGGGATTGCCGGGCACCCCTGCAAAGCAAAAACCCGTAACTCCTGCTAAGCCCGATAAGCCAAAGCCAAAAGACACGCCTGCGGTACAGCCAGTGAAGCCGGCAAATCAATAATAGAAAAGCTATCAATAAATATAAAGCCGCCTTGCATCAAAGCAGGGCGGCTTTATATTTATCGCATATGGACGATGCACCAAAAAAAACGCCCGGCCAATGCTGCCCGGGCGTTAAATGTTATTGCTTTAAACTTATTTTTGTGTTATTCCTTCGGCAAGCACTACCACTTTATTGTTTGATGCTTCTACAACGCCGCCCTTTATAAAGTAAATGTCTTCCCGGGAACCGCCATGGCGAACGATCACTTTTCCGTCCTCAAGGGTGGAGATGATCGGTGCGTGGTTATTCATTATTTCGAAAAATCCCAATGCGCCGGGAAGGTTCACCGAAACGGCTTCGCCTTCGTAAACTGTTTTATCGGGAGTAAGGATCTCTAATGTCATGTTATTTTAGATGTGAGATATGAGATGTGAGATGTGAGATTTCACGCTCGCCATCTTAAACCCCATACCCCGGTTAGATATGATCATCAAGCCAAAGTCTCAAATCTCATATCTCAAATCTCATATCTATCCATTAGCTTCCGCCAACAGTTTCTTACCTTTTTCTATCGCTTCTTCAATGCTGCCAACTAAGTTGAACGCTGCTTCCGGATATTCATCAACTTCACCGTCCATGATCATGTTGAAGCCTTTGATAGTATCCTTAATATCAACCAGCACACCTTTTAAGCCGGTAAACTGCTCGGCAACGTGGAATGGCTGTGAAAGGAAACGCTGTACACGACGCGCACGCGCAACTACCAGCTTATCTTCTTCACTCAACTCATCCATACCAAGGATGGCGATAATATCCTGTAATTCCTTATAACGTTGCAGGGTTTCTTTAACGCGCTGCGCAGTGTTATAATGTTCGTCGCCCAAAATGGCGGCGCTAAGGATACGTGATGTTGAATCCAGTGGGTCAACCGCAGGGTAGATACCCAATTCGGCAATTTTACGGGATAATACGGTTGTAGCATCAAGGTGGGCGAAAGTTGTAGCCGGTGCAGGGTCGGTCAAGTCATCCGCAGGTACGTATACCGCCTGTACGGAGGTAATCGAACCTCGTTTGGTTGAAGTGATGCGTTCCTGCATGCCGCCCATTTCTGTCGCCAGCGTTGGCTGGTAACCTACCGCCGAAGGCATACGGCCCAGCAGCGCCGATACTTCCGAACCTGCCTGTGTAAAGCGGAAAATGTTATCGATAAAAAACAATATATCACGGCCCTTGCCCTCACCATCACCATCGCGGAAATATTCGGCAATGGTTAAACCCGAAAGCGCTACACGTGCACGTGCACCGGGAGGCTCATTCATCTGGCCGAAAACGAAGGTTGCTTTTGAATCTTTTAATGCTTCCTCGTCAACTTTGGAAAGGTCCCAGCCACCAGCCTCCATGGAATGCATAAACTCGTCGCCATATTTTATAATGCCCGATTCAAGCATTTCACGTAAAAGGTCATTCCCTTCGCGTGTACGTTCACCTACTCCGGCGAACACGGAAACACCCGCATACGCTTTCGCGATGTTGTTTATCAACTCCTGGATCAATACGGTTTTACCAACACCGGCGCCACCAAACAACCCGATCTTTCCGCCCTTGCTGTAAGGCTCCAACAGGTCGATAACCTTGATGCCTGTAAAAAGCACTTCCGTTTCGGTTGAAAGGTCTTCGAATTTTGGCGCACTTGCGTGGATTGGACGACCGTTTGTTTTGTCAAGGTTTTTAATACCATCTATTGCATCGCCAACTACGTTGAATACACGACCTTTGATATCATCACCAATCGGCATTTTGATGGCCGATTCCTGGTCCAGCACATCCATTCCGCGAAGCAGGCCGTCAGTCGAGTCCATTGCGATGGCACGCACGCGGTCTTCACCTAGGTGCTGCTGAACTTCTAATATAACTTTTTGGCCGTTATCTTTGGTAACTTCCAAGGCGTCATAAATTTTTGGTAAATGCGCATCATTTGCGAAGCTTACGTCGACTACCGGACCGATGATCCGTGATATTTTTCCAATGTTTGGCATATTATAACCTGGTAATTTAAAGTATTTTCAAAGAAACGAAGGGTATTGCAAAATCACCCGCCATTTCGAGGCGCAAAGATAAGAGTTATAAGTAAATATTAAAATAGGGGAAGAAGATTTTTCAGTTGGCAGTTTGTAGTGCACAGTTAGCAGTTTAATAACATTTGATTTTGCCGACTGCAAACTGAAAACTACCTACTGCCAACTCAATACAATTTTCCCGATATGCTCACTGCTTTCCATTAATTTGTGTGCTTCTGCTGCTTCTTCGGCTGGGAAAACGTTATTGATCACCGGTTTTATTTCCCCTGATGCCAGCAGCGGCCATATTGTTTTTTCCAGATTTCGGGCGATTGCGGCCTTAAATTCAGTGTCCCGCGCTCTAAGGGTAGAGCCGGTTATAGTAAGCCTTTTGGTCATTACCTGTGACAGATCGATTTGCACATCTTTTCCCATCATCGTGTTGATCATCACCAGGCGGCCATCGTATCCCAGCGAACGAATATTGGCCTGTGCATAATCTCCGCCAACCATATCAAGTATCACATCTACCCCTTTGCCCCTGGTTACTTCTTTTATTACGTCAGCAAAGTTTTCCGTTTTGTAATTGATTGTTTTCGCCGCGCCAAGGTTTTCACAAAACCGACATTTTTCGTCTGATCCAGCCGTAACGTAAACAGTGGCACCCAAAGCCTTTGCTATTTGAACTGCAGCTACGCCAATCCCGCTTGAGCCGCCATGAACCAGCAGTGTTTCACCAGCCTTTAGTTGCCCCCTGTCGAACACATTGCTCCAAACGGAAAAAAAAGTTTCGGGCAGGGATGACGCCTCAGCAAAGGTGAGGTGGCCCGGAACCGGCAGGCATTGTCCTTCCGGGGCTACGCAGTATTCGGCATAACCGCCGCCGGTAACCAGTGCACAAACGTTGTCGCCAATATTCCAGCGCATAACATCTTTGCCGGTTTCAACAACCGTTCCGGCTATTTCCAACCCCGGTATGTCAGGCGATGCGCCGGGTGGGGGAGGGTAGTTGCCTTTGCGTTGGGAAACGTCGGGCCGGTTAATGCCTGCAGCGGCAACTTTTACCAATACCGCGTTTGCACTACAAACAGGCATTAGCCTTTCTTCCATTTGTAAAACTTCGGGGCTGCCTGGGCGGGTGATTACAATGGCTTTCATGGATAAAAGATTTGCTGTAAACTTAACAATGTTATTTCCTTTTTGTAAGCGGTACCAGGCCCAAATCGCTAATTGCTGCGCTTTAGGGCGAAATTTCATTGTGCGTTAACAAATACCTAAATTGAGCCCCAGTTAGCTATGAATCAAAACCTGCAAAAGCTATTTCAAATCGCCCAAAAAGAAGAAAAGATATGCATCGGGTTGATGTCGGGTACTTCATTGGATGGCCTGGATATTGCATTATGTAGTTTTAAAGGGAATGGCATTCAAACCAGGTTCAAACTGTTAAAATTTACCACCGTTCCCTACGCTGATGATTTTAAAACGGAAATACAGTCCGTTTTTGCCAAAAGGGAAGCTGACCTGGAAAAGGTTTGCGTGCTTAACGTGTTTATCGGCAATTTTCATGGCGAACTGGTATTACAGACTCTTAACGAATGGCAGATAAACCCCAGTAATGTTGATTTTATCGCCAGTCATGGACAAACCATCTACCATGCGCCTAAAAGGTTGCACAAACAAGATGCGTATCCAAATGCCACCCTGCAAATCGGCGATGGCGATCACCTCGCCGTAAAAACGGGGATATTGACAATCAGCGATTTCAGGCAAAAACATATTGCCGCAGGCGGAGAAGGTGCACCCTTAGCGCTTTATGGCGATGTGATCTTAGGCAGTAAGTCAGGTGAGAACCGGATATTGCTCAATATCGGCGGTATAGCCAACCTTACCTGGCTGCCCGGTGATGCAAATGATAACGATGTTTTGTGTACGGATTTGGGCCCGGGTAATACACTGATCGATGCGGCTTGTCGTAAATATTTCAATTTGCCTTATGATGAAGATTCAAAGATCGCCCTATCAGGGAACGTAAACGACAAACTACTAAACGCCTTGCTATCTCATTCGTTCTTTAAAGAAAATGCTCCAAAAACAACCGGGCCCGAATTATTCAGCCTAAAATATGTCGAAGACGCGCAACAGTTATCGGGCACAGCAGATATCGGCACACAAGACCTTATTTGTACGCTGAGCGAGTTTTCAGCTAAAAGCATTGCTGACTTTATTTCGGAAAATTTTAAGGGTGATGACATCAGCATTTTTACCAGCGGTGGCGGGGCGAAGAACGTTTATGTCATCAATTATTTAAAAAACGCACTGCCGGGCATTCAATTTTTTGGAACTGATAAATTAGGGATCGACCCGGACGCAAAAGAAGCCATTTTATTTGCCCTGCTGGGGAACGAAGCTTTGTGCGGAGAGCCGATGTCAATCGGCAGCAACCCGGCTGTCTTAATGGGTAAGTTCAGTTTTCCGGGATAACAAGTCTTCTATTCCAGTTCCCGGCATTCAAACCCCGCCATTTTTAACAACGTTTCAATATAACGCGGCGAAACATCTTTAGCCTCAACTCTTAAAATATTATCGCAGTCTTCCAGGTCGAAATTCCAATTATTTATCGATGGAACGGCGGTTAGCAGGGGTTTTATCCTGCTAACCTGCCGTGGTTTTTCAACACTTGTTGCAAACACAAGTACATCCATTTTTTTAATATTAAGCTGGCTGGTTTACCAGTTTTTCCAGCAGTTCATCCAATTTTTTATGCGAATCATTCACCCCATATTCCATGCCTGCCGCCACGATGCCGTCACGGTCGGCTACCGAGCGGAAGACCGATTGTATCGTCAGTTTAGTTCTATTATTGGGCAGGGCATCAAAAGTAGCTGTTTCCAGCACCACATGCCCGCGTTCGGGCAGCCCCTCAAATTCAAATGTTCTGATAAGTCTTTCCGGCTCTAATACCTCATGGATCACCCCGTTGAAAGCAAATTCCTGCCCCTGCGGGTTAGAATGAATAAAACGGTAAGACCCGCCCGTTCTACTGTCGAAATAGTCGATCCGCATGGCCATATCGCATGGACCGAGCCATTGTGTGATCAACTCCGGATCCGAAAATGCTTTGAACACCAATTCCCTCGGCGCTTCAAATTCGCGATGGATGAACAGTTCCTGCACACCTTTTTCAGCACTTACTTTTGTTTGATTTTTCATAATTATTTCGATTTATTATTGTCGTTAGTCTTGTTTTGCATTTTGGCCAGCAGGTCGTCCAGTTTATCAAACCTGCTTTCCCACGATTTGCGGAAGTCGGCCAGCCAGTCAGTTACCTCATCCAATTTTTTAGGTTGCACGTAGCAGTAGCGCTCGCGGCCCTGCTGTTTAATAGTGATGATGCCGCACTCCGCCAGTATTTGTATATGTTTTGAAATCGCCTGCCGGCTTACATCAAAACTATCCGCAACACTATTTGGCGTTAGGGTTTGGTGGGCGATCAGGTTAATGATCTGCCGGCGGGTGGGGTCGGCAATGGCCTGGAAAACGTCTCTTCTCATATTTTTATTAAATGCGCAATCGATTGATTGCAAATATATACGCAACCGATCAATTGCACAAATTTATTTTGAAGATTTTTTACAATAAAAAAGCCTGCGGAATCTGGCTTCCGCAGGCTTTAACGCAGACTCACGAAGTTTTTAAACGTTGTAAGTCTTATAGGATTGAAAATTACTTTATCCCGTAGTGATCATTCATCAACTTTTCGAAGAGGCCGTTCGGTAAAACGGATTTTAGCGTTACGGCGATGGTTTGGCCGAAGGCGCCGATCAGGTAACGCGGGGATGGGCTGGACGAGGCAACGATCTGGCATATTTTTTTGCCGATCACATCCGGGTTGGCGCCTACGCTTTCGTCCTTTTCCATGGCAGCAACGGCGGTGTTGAATTCTTTTTCCAGCTGCTCGTTTTTAATAGGGAAGGGTACTTTTTCGCGGCTGCCGGTAAAGTCGGTTTTAAAATCGCCGGGGTTGATCACCACTACCTTAACACCGGTGCTGCGTAATTCCATCCGCAGGCTTTGCGAATACCCTTCAATCGCATATTTCGATGCGCTGTAAAGGCCCTGGTAAGGCAATCCGAATAGGCCGGCAAGCGAGCTCACATTGATCACCAATCCTTGTTTGGCCTCGATCATTTTCGGGATCACAGCGCTGCTCACACGGATCACCCCAAAAAAGTTCACTTCGAACTGTTTTTTTGCGTAATCAACAGGCATGGCATAGGCAGGGCCGGTTACACCATTGCCAGCGTTGTTTACCAATACATCTATCTTCCCTTCGGCTTTGATTATGCTATCGACTGCCGCGTTTACAGATGCATCATCTGTAACATCCATTTGCACGGTTTTAAAGGATGGAGACGCTAAACGGCCGATATTACGAGACGCTCCATAAACCGTATGGCCTTGCGCCTGCAGCGCGTTTGCCACTGATAAACCTATGCCCGACGAAGCGCCGGTAACTAAAATTACTTTTCCCATGGATTGGTTTTATAAGGATTGTTTAATGATAATCAAATATTAGTTGCGGGTATAAAAATGCAAATTAATATGAAATCGGGAAAATTGTTTTTTGAAATTGTATTAAACGGTTTGTTCCCTGGCGCCGCCTAAATGATTGGTGTCCGCCATACCGATGTCTTCATTTTTGTTACCCAGCAGGCCACCAAAGAAGCTGAACAGGCATCCTATAATAAGCCCGGTCAGCAGGCCACCGATATGGGCCGAGTTATCGGTATTCCCTTTCAAACCCATCGCCAGGTTTAGCCCAATAAATACCAGACTGAAGATGAGCAAAGGTTTTTTCTTTTTCAAACCGGCCTTGTTGGTGATCAGCATCGCGACTAAAACCCCGTATAAACCAAAGATCGCGCCGGAAGCGCCTACCGCGACAGCATCGTTATGCCACCACATGCTGGCGATACTGGCCACAATTCCGCAAATCAGGTAAGTCGAGGCATAACGCATCTTGCCTAAAGCCGGTTCAACAAAAATAGCTGCGAAAAACAGTCCATACATATTTAAGAGCAGGTGCATTAAACCCTGGTGTACAAAAGTGCTGGTAATAAGCCGCCACCATTGCCCATCATAAGTCAGTGGGCGGAAATCTCCGCCCCATTTTAACATATCTGATGGCTCAAATGACAAGAACCCCAGACCCGAAAAAACCATCGCCAGAAATACTGATACATTAAGGGCGACGATAATAGCCGTAACCTGGAACTTGCTTTTATTGCCGAAAACCTGCGTCGCTTTATATCCGGCAGCAAGATTGGCCATCAAAACGTTCTCCGGAAGATTGTCGATTTCTTCTGTTTTTAACTTTGGAATGAGGATCATGATCAACCAAACCAATGCACCAATGCCGAACGATTTAAATATCCAGCCCGATTTTTCGCCATTACGTGCTTCAAAAGGCTCGGTTTTAGCCTCGAAAATAACGGGTTTGGCCGGCAGTGATGAAAATTTACTGTCTAATGCTTTCAGGTATGCTTTGCGCCGGTCATTCACCCCGATGCGGTCTAAATAAACAAAGCTATCCAAATTCTTGTGGGAGAATTCTGTATCTGTAGCGGCCTCGAAGGCTTTAAACTTGCTGTTCTCTTCGTCGCGGCTCAAATTATTGTTCATTTCCTTGGTGAACTCGATGCCCAGCCAGGCACGGGGAATTGCAGTTGTGTCGCTTTCCAGTATTTGTGCTAAACTGCGTTTGGTTGTAATAATAACTACTCCATATTTCGCGGCCGCCCCATAGATGGCGTCAGCTTCTTTCCCTTTCAGCACAGTAACGGAAGCGATATCGGATCGTTTCAGCGTACGTAAATTCATTGAGCTGTCGGCCCGGCGACCGTTTACAACGACAAGGGGCTGTTTTTCATTGGGGAATGGCAGGCGCAAAAGGCTATCGGTTTTAGGTTGTGCATCCAGTATAGGGCATACCACATCGATGTAAAAAGTAAGATCTTCGTTGTTTCTGCCGCTCACCTCCGTGCGCTCGTGTACAGCGATATGCTGTTTGTCGATAAAATGCTGCTTCAGCTCAAAATATTTGGTCAGCGGCTGCCTGCCGATCTCACCCGCTTTATTCAATATAGTAAGCTTGCCGGTTGCGGTCGTCATGTAATCCTGTGCCACTATTGTTGGAGCGAGGATAGCGAATGCCGCTATAAACTGGTACAAAAAAGGCAGATTTCCTTTTTTATCGTTCAAAGATAAAAGTCTTAGGCGCGGTCTTAACCAAATCAAAAGGGGAATAAAAACCAAACCAACGGCCAACCAGTAATGCACAAGTTCCTCGTTAACGGGCAACTCCATCCGGATCACAAAAATGTAGTCCAGCAGGGTATAAATAGCGATATAACTAAAGGCGATGACTAAAAACGGCACAAAGATGAGCCGAATGCGCGTGAAAAAGTTTGTCATTAATATTAGGGATAATAGCGGCGTAAATTAATAATATCGCCCGATAGTAGGGTCATCCACAATTGCTTTTTTCACTTCAGCGGCGTTAACCGGCCCTTGTTTGGCGTAAACAATTTTGCCGCCCGGCTCAACCAAAAGTGTGTACGGTAAAGCGCCGTTCCATTTTGGGTCGATTTGCGCGATAAGCGAACCTTTACTACCGCTGTAAATGTAATTCGTAAACGATGCTTCCGCTTGATGCAATGTTTTAAGAGCATCATCTTTTTTTGCAGCTCCCTCTGTATTAATGGATATCATTTCGAAATCACGGTGCCGGTACATCCGGTTCATATCGACAAATGCAGCCAAGCCCGCTGAACCGGTATCATGTTCTGTTGCCCAAATCGTGATCACCTTCAGATTGTCTGTTTTGTTTTGCAAAAGCGCTTTAAGGCCGGCATCATCAAGGTTGTCAAGTGTTACGGGCTCTTTGGCCCATTCGTCCTGCGCTTTTTGCAACCAGCTAGCCTTTTCAGCCCATTTTATCGAGCAGCCAAAAACTTTGGTGGTTGTTTCACCAGGCATTTTGCCTGCAAGCAAAGCGTTTAGCGCATTGCGGGTATCCTGTACATTAGGGGTTTTGCCCGGTTTCTCTACGTCATCAATCCTGCCCGAGTAACATAACTTCCTGCTTTTATCAAATATAAACACATGCGGTGTGGCTATTGGCCCGTAAGCATGGGCGACGCTTTGGGTAGCGCCATCAAACAGGTAGGGAAAGTTGAAATGCTTATTTGCTGCGCGCAATTTCATTTCTTCAAAAGTATCGCTCATGTCGGTGTAGCCCAGTTCGTCCAGTCGGATAGCTTTGGGATCATTGGGCATAATGGCCACTACGGCCACGCCTTTATCTTGATAGTCTTTGGTGATCTGGATGATCCTATCCTCATAGGCCTGCGCAGTAGGGCAATGGTTGCAGGTAAAAACGATCATCAAAATGGGCGAACTTTTAAAGGAATTAAGGGTATAGGTTTTGCCGTCGACACCCTTCAAACTGAAATCAGGCGCTTGTGCGCCGATAGCCAGAGTGGGATGCTCATCAGCGGGAAACTTAAACGAAAATGTAAGCGCGCTTAATAACATAAGCAACGCAGCAAATAAGCCGGCGGACTTTTTCATGACGATTTTGATTGGTATGAAGCGATTAGGCTAATTTAAAGCAAACAGTCCGGTATTTGAAAAAAATTTCTCAGCAAGGCGGATTTCCAAAATCCTGAGACGACATATTTAAACCACAAAGACCACAATGGACACAAAGATTGCACAAAGAAAATATCAAAACTCCTTCTTCGTGCACTTTGTGAAATCTTCGTGTCCTTTGTGGTAAAAGCTGTCTCGTTGACAGTTGCCGTTACAGGAAATTCCTAACCCCCGGTATTTTCCTCAGCAAACCGGCAAATACAAAACTCGATGCCACCGCAACAGGCGCGACAATGAGTAATTTAACCGCCGGCTCGATAGCCCAGTCTTTTACCAAAAGTGATACACCGATCACCAGCAGCGGATGAAACATGTATACGCCAAATGCATTGGCCGAAAGTTTTTTCAGGAAAGGGGTATCATTATTCCATTTAAATTTGGCGATGCACAGCAATGCAGTCATGATCATAACCCCCGTAATTTGCTCCCACAAGGAATAAGTAAGTGCGACCGGGTTCCAGCCGCCGTTAAAATAGTTACCGGGAAACTTAACTTTAAGAAACCAAACGAATATTGCCGGCAAAATGATTACAACCATTGCCACCGCCATCCGGGCCATACTTTTCCCTTGTTTTAAGTTTAATTGATCCAGCCATTTATTATTTGAAGCGATAAGGCCCGCAATAAAACAGATAATGTATTGTGGGAAATACCCCAATTGGAAGCCCACCGGCTGTAGTACCCACCCGGTAGGGAATACCAGCCTCACCAAAAAGCTGATCAAACCCAACCCAACACCGGCAATCAGCAGTCGACCGTTTGACGGCCAGCTGATTTTAAAATTAAGCGTTAACGAAAATTGTTTTATAACGAGGTAAACTAAATTGAAAACAATTAAGGCCGCCACAAACCACATCACCCCAAAATTGATCCAGTTATGATAACCGGAGATAAATTCGGTAAATGAATATTTGGCGCCATTGCCAAACTTTTCCACCATGTAGATCAATACTGGTGACAACACCAGCGAATAAAAAACCAGCGGCACACCCAGCCTTTTCAACCTGTCGGCCAGGAATTTGCCCGCCCCTTTCTTTTTGTAGGATGAGCCGACAAACAATGCTGACAGGAAAAAGAAGAATCCCATAAAAAAAGACTGGTTAGTCGCCACAAAAACCGTCATCGGGAACCTGGCGGCCATCAAATTACTTTTTTGCTGGTAATACCAGCTGCCGGGCGCGCCGTAAGTAATAAAAGTATGGTGCAGCACCACCAATACCGTTGCCAGTATTTTAAGATGATCGATATAAGCGATTTTAGCCGGTGCTGGTTTATCCAACGTGAGTGGCGCAAAGGTTTCGGTGCTTACTGTTTTCATGGTTTTTGGTAACGATTTTTTCTTTTCAAAATCAAAGACAAACAAATGGTTATGACGTTACAATATTAGGTTGAAAATGGTGAATCGTAACAGCCGCTGGTCAAAGGATTTTGGCCGTTGGTCAAAAATAACATGCACTCCAGCCGAAACCTTGCAACAAACCGGACGGAATGCGCAGCAAACAATTGAAATGATTAAATTCGGCTTTGATTATGGCGCGACTTTTTAAAATAGCTTTGATAACAGGATTGGCAACTGCCGGTGTCATAACCTTATATGAACTATCCGATCAATTACTCGTCTATCGGTATTTCACCTACCAGTACTATATCGCCGCTGTCGCTATTATCGCCCTGGCCGCTGGCATTGTCCTCACCAACCGGTACCACAAAAACAAAAGTGAGTCCGGCCCCGGAATAGCCAAAATAGACACGCTGACCAGCAAAGAACTGCGGGTTTTGGAGTTGATCGCCCAGGGCAGAAGCAATAAGGAGATTGCCGCGCTCAATTATGTCGAGCTAAGTACCGTGAAAACCCATATAAACAATATCTATTTTAAATTGGGGGTAAAAAACAGGAAAGACGCGATCAAAGCCCATCAACAACTGCTCGATTCTCAAAAATCAACCCTTTCTCCACCCGTTGGCATTTGATTTTTGCGGAGTTTCCTCTGCATTTTTGTAGCATGAATAAAATATATCCATTAAAACAGGCTTTAATAACCGCGCTAATTTCAGCTGTTTTCGCCACTGGCGCGTTTATGATCATTGATGGCTTAAATCAGCACAATGGCTGGCGTGCGAACCCGGCAACTATTCGCGGCCTGGTCGGTTTGCTGACGTTAGTTATCCTTGGGATTGGACTGTATATGGGAATGCTAAGTATCAAAAGAGCCAACGCGGGAAAAATCAGTTATGGGCAAGCGGTCGTGGTCGGCATTCTTATCGCGCTTACTGTTGGGGTTGTAATGTCGGTAGTCGGTATTTTCTACACTAAAGTAATTAACCCGGGCTACGCGGACTATGTGGTAACTGAAGGGAAAAAGGCGTTAATCGCGGATAACAAATCCCCGGCTGATATTGCACAAGGCGTTGCGGGCCTGCAAAAACAATTTACCGCATCGGCACAGGCAATGCAGGCACTTGTTGGTCAAACCGTAGCAGGAACGGTAATTTCCCTCGTGATGGCGCTGTTTATAAGAACAAAAAAATAACCAATACATGCTAAAAAAAGGAGAACACATAGAAGGAACCCCTGCAGAATTGCAGGTTTTGCTTAACCAGGATGCAGAGGCAAACACATTTTTTGAAAGTTTGACCAAATCATACAAACAAGGTTATTGTGATTGGGTTGGCTCGGCCAAACAGGAGGAAACCCGTAAAGTGCGGGCGGAAAAGGCGATGATGATGCTGCGCAATAAACAAAAGACCTTAAAAACCTGATTCAGCGCTAGTATTTTAAATTAAAAAAGAAAGACCGTTCAGCCATTCGCTTTGTTTTCCGGCAAGGGGGCGAACCTCAAACCTCCGAAAAAAGTATTTGCAATAGCATATTTACAGCTTCCCTTTGGCTTTTATCCAGCTCACCGTCTTTCTTTACTATTCTGCCCTTATCTATTGTTTTGATTTGATCGAAGGCCAACGCCCCCGGTTTTCCTTTATGGTGAGTGGTTAGCCGTGTAGGGTAATTTTTATTTGTCGATGTAAAGGGCACCACTATTACAGTACTCAATGCTGCGTTTACTGCGTTTGGCGAAACGATAAGGCATGGTCGAATTTTTGATATTTCAGCGCCTTTTGTAGGATTTAGGTCTACCAATACTATTTCCCACTTTTTATAAGGTTTATTCATCTTCCAGCCCGTCTTGCAGTGTTACGTCCCAATCCGTCAATTCAGACTCAGGACTTGTATCTGCAGCAGCAAATATCGCCGTCCATTGGCTTAGCGGCGGTATGGCAGGGGCGGGCTTTATAAGGATACCCTCAACAGTTTGTTCCAATATAACTTCTGCAGTACCTAACGACAAGGCCAACTCTTTAGGCAGCCTCACGCCTTTTGAATTTCCGATTTTTGTTATCCTTGCACGATATGTTTGTTGCATAGCACTAAGGTAATAACTTTTATTATAACATTTGCTATTTTATAGCCTGTAGTTGACATTGTTATTTAAACGATGCTATAACACTGGCTAAAAACAAAAAAACCCGCCTGATTTTATCGGCGGGGCGTTGGTTTTCCTGCAAGGGCTCGAACCTCAATCCTCAGAGCCAGAATCTGATGTGTTACCATTACACCACAGGAAAGTTTTGCCGGCTGTAAAGAGATTCGAATTAGTACTGCCGTTCGGCTGCAAAGATACAAAATGTGGTTAATTGTTAAAATGGGTTTTGACAAGATAACATTGTGAACGGAACCCCTAAAAGAGGGAAGAACTTATTCCTCGCTTAATTCTTTTATATGCCGCATTACCCTTAAATGAACGTTTCGAACAATGCTTTTAGCCCATAGATCATAATACCAGGTCGGGAATACGTAAAGCCTGTACCAACTATTACCAACCAGGGTAGTAGTTCCGTCGCCGTTGTCTTTTAACAAAAACTGTCCACGTATCAGGTCCAGATGGTTCATTATTTCCGGGTCCCTGGGTTGCTTTGTGATATCAAAAGTTAAATCTTTAGCAGGATCGTAGGTTGAGATCACCTCGTCAAAAACATAATTATTGCTGAATATACATTTGCGGCCCGCACCCTTGTAATAGCCGGTAACCGTGCTCTCCACGGGGCTGGGAAGGCCAATTTTAAACAACCAAAATTGGTTTGGGGCCTTAATCCGCTTAAAAGCAACCACATTTTGCCAAACCTTGGCCGGCGGGGCATTCACCACAATGGTATCTGTTACGTTGTTCTCGTATTCATGTTTTGAAACAGTGTCGATGATAAAAACAACCGCCAGGATCAGTATAACGCTCACGTTCAGGGTGTCGTTCTTTTTCTTATACATATCCTTGCCGATGAGCGTGCCGATAAACATGAAGCAAAAAATAAGCGGCGATACAATGATGAGGCAAATAACACCCTCGCCTAAAAATATAAAGCTCAAAGCAATAGCAAGGAAACTGTTTGCAAGTGAGTAGAGTGCCAACCGTCGCGAAACCAGCCGCAGATCCTGCCAAAACCAGCCGCCGATAACCCCCATTAACATCGGGATAATAACAAATTCTGAAAAAATGATAATGCCTGGGCCATTATCGAAAATCAGGTATTTTGTTGCGGCTATGGTGCCAATACCAAGCAGGTTCGACCAAAAAAAGCCGCTAAACTTTGGTGTAAATATTTTCCGCAATGTTTGTTTTAAATCCATTTTGGCTTAATGTAAATTGAACTTTCAGGAATAAATGAAATGTTCCGGCAAAAAAATTATTTAAATATCTTTAGTATCGAACCCCAAAACCAGCTCTCGTCTGCCTTGATCATTTTTTCAAGGGTTTTATCTACGTTTTTTGCCAGCTTGTTAATGTCGGTGACGGATTTGTTAAATGTTTTAAAGGCAGGGTCTTTAGTATCTCCTTTTACTTTCGACAGCTCATCTAAAATTTTTATAACCGGGTCCAACTCGCGTTTGCGCCGCTCTTTAGCCACCTGCCGGGCTATGTTCCAGGTATCTTTATCGGCATAAAAAAATTCCTTGCGCTCGCCTTGTTTCAACTGTTTTTCCACAAGGCCCCAGCCGATGAGGTCGCGTACAGTCATATTGGCATTGCCTCTCGAGATGCTCAATGCTTCCATTATTTCCTCAGTCGACAAAGCCTCAGGCGTAACCAGCAGCAACGCGTGTACCTGCGCCATGGTGCGGTTAATGCCCCACTCCGAGCCAAGCTTGCCCCATGCTTCAATAAATTTTTGCTTCGCTTCGTCCAATTCCATGTACAAATATAAATAAATTATGAAACTTTCAAAATAAATTGAAAGTTAATTATTTAAAACGTATTTTTCTACCCTTCGCCTTTAACTTTTTGCCTTTCACCTCCCTTGTCTGCCACAGTTTCAACGACGGCGGATCAAAACACCCTGCACAGCAGTCCTTTCAAATATTCAGCCTCGGGGAATGATGATCTTACGGGGTGGTCTTCCGGCTGGCAAAACTGGTGAATGAATTGTACCCGCCTGCCGGCATCAAGTGCCGCCCAGGCCAATACCTGTTTAAAAGTTTCCATGTTCATAGCGCCTGAACAGGAAAAGGTGGCCAGCAACCCGCCCGGTTTTAGCAACAGCATACCGAGCCGGTTTAAATCCTTGTAAGCCCGAGATGCTTTGTCGAGTGCTGAGCGGGAGGGAGCGTATTTGGGTGGGTCAAGCACAATGATATCGAAGGTCTCGCCGCCTTCACGAAATTGTCGTAATTGCTTATTTACGTCCGACGTAATTGTGGCAACTTTTTTTTCGTCGAAGTTGTTCAGATTAACATTTTGAATAAGGGTATCAACCGCCAGTGAGGAACTGTCCACGGCAGTGACCGAAGCCGCCCCGTTTTGCAAACAATTCAGCGTAAAGCCACCGGTATAGCTAAAGCAATCGAGCACTTTTTTACCTTTTGCATGCGATGCTACTATTTTCCGGTTATCGCGCTGGTCGCAATAGAAGCCTGATTTTTGTCCTTCGGCGATGTTGATATGATAACGGATTCCATTTTCAAGTACTTCGACAAATTCCGGTGGCGGATTTAAGGTCAATGCGATATTTGAGGTTTCCATTCCCTCGTGACTGCGGGAAGAAGCATCACTTTTATCAAAAATACTTTCGGGGTGTAATAAGGTTTGCAGTTCATCGATAATTACCGGCATTATCCTTTCCATACCCGATGTAAGCACCTGAACAGCCAGGTGACCGGCATATTTATCAACGATCAGCCCCGGCAGATAATCCGATTCGCTAAACACCAGGCGGCAGGTATTGGTGCTTCCGTCAGTAAGTAAACTATGGCGGCTTGAAACGGCCGCGGCAACTGCGGTGCGGAACCAATCTTCATTAACCACTATGCTTTCATTCCATTCAAGCAAACGCAACGCCACCCGCGACTGGTCGTTGTAAAACCCGTAGGCCATAAACTTGCCACCGGCATCTGTCAACCGTACAACGTCGCCATTGGCAGGTTTGCCTTTTACGCGCTCTATCGCACCCGAGAATACCCAGGGGTGGCGTTGAAGCACCGCTTTTTCTTTCCCTTTTTTTAATACCACATCAATCATGGCGGCAAAGGTAAGCATACGCACCTTTGTCCCAACGCTGGTCTCTGTAAAAGTAGTGGAGATGGTTGGCTGACGAAAAAGATTGCTGTAAGTTTATTTAAAGTCGCAGGGCCTGGTTTTTCACCAAAACTTTATTAATAACATTTTCCAGGTCTTCCAGGTCGAATGGTTTGGCGAGGTAAATCTCGGCCCCGGCGTGGTTCGCAAGCAACTCGATGTCGCTGTTTGCAGAAAAGTATACTACAGGGATGTTTTTTAAGGCTTCGTCCCTCTTTAAAGTCTGGGTCGCAATAATGCCGCCGTCATCCGGGATCCAGTTATCCATAATAATAACGTCCGGCAAAACAGCCGATACCTTTTCGGTTATTTGGTTGCAGTCAGTATAAGCATAAACTTTCCAACCCTGCTCTTCTAAAATGAAGCTGCAGATCGAAAGAATATCTTCATCATCATCAAATATAACAATGGTTTTTTGGGAGTGATTCATCGGCCAAATAGATACATGAAGCTATATATTACAAATTAAATATGCAAATGTTTTTATTGTTTGATTATTTTTTCAATTAAAACAATATTTATTTAAAAACGAGTGGGTTAAAGCTCACCGGCGTCGCGTGCAGGCGGCGTTACCGCATACATTAACAGTTTTATTGTTGTTTTGTGTAAATTTGTTTCAATTATGTCGACCCAGGTACAGGAAGAAACATTAACCCTTGAAGAAATACTATCCAGCCTCAAGGAGATGCACCGTTTAATTTTATGGAATGATGATGTCAACACGTTTGAACACGTGATATTTTGCATGATGAAATACCTGGATTATACCGAGTCGCAGGCGTCAAAAATTGCCTGGAAGGTGCATAACGAGGGCAAGTGCGCCGTATTGGAAGGCTCATTTACCGAAGTAGAAGTCTATCGAAAAATTTTACAGCAGGAGGGATTGACGGTATCTGTGGATTGAGAAAAAGTCCATAGTCCATGGTCGATAGTCCATAGCAAAATCTCCCTGTAAAGGCAAATGCGCTATCGTCCATGGTCTATTGTCTATGGACTTATTATCTACACCATATAATTCCAACCATGCGTATCAGGCGCCTCGCCGTAACGGATGGCATCCAGTGTTTTCAATGCCTTTTGCGAAAATTCACGTGTTTTTGGGTCACTCAGGAAATATTCTTCACCATTGTGACTTATGGAGCCAACCGGTGCAATCGTTGCTGCTGTCCCGGCGCCGAACGCATCGGTTAGTCTGCCGTTTTTAGCGCCTTCAAGGATCTCCGCAACCGAAACACGGCGTTCTTCAACTGGAATTCCCCAGTCTTTCGCAAGGGCGATAACTGTATCGCGGGTAACACCATCTAAAATCGTATCACGGGTGGACGGGGTGATCAATTTGCCGTCAAGCACAAACATTACGTTTGCTGCGCCCATCTCTTCAATATATTCGTGGTTTTTTGCGTCGGTCCATATCATCTGGTCAAAGCCTTCCTCAGCAGCTCTTCGGCTGGCCAGCATAGCTCCGCCGTAGTTACCTGCAGCTTTTGCATAACCCATACCACCTTCGGCAGCACGCGTAAAATGAGTTTCAACCTTCACCCTAAGCACCTTCGAGAAGTAGGGGCCAACCGGGCCGGTTAGCACTATATATTTATAGGTGGCTGATGGCTGTACTCCCAAAAACGGGTCAGTAGCAAACATTACCGGGCGAATGTACATCGCGTGGTTAGGTTTTGCAGGTACCCAATCACGATCCAGGTCAACCACTGCAGCGATGCTTTGAACAAATATTTCTTCAGGCAGGGTTGGCATACACAAACGCTCAGCTGATTTGTTAAAACGAATTGCATTTTTATCGGGACGGAAAACAGATACCTGCCCATCAGGATGTTTGTAGGCCTTCAAGCCTTCAAAAAATGCCTGGCCATAGTGCAGTGCCGAAATAGCGGGGCTAAAACCAATTTCGCCATAAGGCAAAATCTCAAAATTCTTCCACTCGCCATCGACGTAATCGGCCACAAACATGTGATCGGAAAATGTTTTTCCGAATGGTAAATTTTCGAAATCTGTCTCGTGCAAACGCGAATGTTTTGTTTTAGTGATCCTGATGTCCAGCGTCTCTGTCATAGCCTTTGTGTATTAATACTGAAAATGGCAAGGTACGGATTTTCCGCAAAAAAACCTTAAATTCAATGCCAAATGCGTTTTATGAGATTTCTATTACTAATTATTGGGCTTTTTTTTGTGATACATGGTGGCGGATCGCCCACCGGACAGCCACCGCTTCACCTGACCACTTTTAGCGATAAACAAATACCCGACCAGTTACAGGGCTGCGGCGACGGCTATTACCTGACGGCTGCCGATCGCAAAACCCAAAAAAACACTATTTGCTGCAGTAATGAGACTTACGCGATGGTTTCCGTCAATCATAAGACAGTTTTGCTGCTGAAAAGCTTTCAATTTGACGGCTATGAGGGGAAGGGGTACAGGCTTACGATAAAAAACGGTCCGTTGAAAACAAAGGGTGATGAATATTACCAAATGAAAGCTACTTTGACGCTAAAACTCGGCAAAAAAATCATATGGACAGGCGAACTGTTCGGCGACGGCGGCTGCTAAATGCCGCCCAACGTTTTCTCCACCCATCCTTTCCCCCAATTCTCAACCTCTTCATCAGACCATAAAGTAGGGTAAAATATCCTTTTCTGAAATCTCGGTGGCAAATACTTCTGCCAGTTGGTACCGCCGGTGGCTTTTATCTCGTCAGGTTCCCGGTTAAGATAACGCACCGCCGACTTATAGTGCACCAATGGCCAGTTTACATTTACGTTGATATCTAATTGTCTCAATTCAGCTTTTAACTCAGCCGTCACGACATCATTGTTTTCAAGCTGAAGGTAAAGCGCATTAAAGTTGTGGCTGATATTTGCTTTTCCCAGTTCAATAAATGTTTTTGAATATTTCTTTTCGAATTGTTTTAGCGTGAGGGTCTTTTTGCCGGTGGATAGCTCGGTTGCACCAAACTTCCAGTACAAGTATTCAAACTGGTCCTCGATGGGTGAATTCTTTAGTTCGTCCCGTTTATCGCGTGCCACCAGGTTAATAAAATCTGTCGCGTAGATCTCTATCATCCGGTATTGCCCCGACTGGAAACCACTGGCTGGTAAAAGCGACATCCGGAACTTTAAAAACTGATCTTTTTCCATCCCATCAACCATGATGCTGAATGATTGGGTGAGGGCTTCAAAATAGTTGTTGATGCGTTTGAGCCTTGCCGTAAAAAATTCGGCCGTTAAAGGTTCGGCCGCAGTGATCTGTTTGCACTCATGTAAGGCCAGCTTAAAATATAGTTCAGTAATCTGGTGATACATGATGAATATCTCTTCATCCGGGAACGGTGTTTTGGGTGTTTGCAGGCTCAGCAACGTATCCAGGTGGATATACTCCCAGTAGGTCAAAAAATCGGCATAAAGCAATCCATCAAGGTAGGAGGTCATGTCCTGGCCCATTGCCTCATATTTTTCCTGAAGCCGGACCAGGCGCTCTTCTATTTCGGGTGAAAAGTGCATGGGCAAAGGTAGGATTTTTGTGTGTATTCAAAGTTCGGGGACATCAGAATCGCCAAGTGATCCTTAACCCGGCCTGAGTTCCTTTAAAATTTTCATAGGTGAAAACTTATTTCAGCTAACTTGTTATTACCTTTAAAGAAATCCTTTGCTAAAATGACGATCCACAAAATCCTTATCGGGATAGATGAAAGTAAGCAAGCTGAGCATGCGGCGGCTTACGGCTTTGAAATTGCCCGAAAATTTAACGCCGCGGTGGGCTTGGTTAATATAGTCGAGCCCGGCTTAATGACACAGGCTACCGATCCGATGACCGGTGTATCGGCAGAAAGCATTGGGATTGATGAGTTGGAAATACTGGACATTCAAAAAACCCAGTCCGAAAATATTGTTGAACAAACCATTAAGAAATTTGCAGGCGATATGCCTGTTACACATTTTACCGATTACGGCTCAACCTCCGACGGCATCATCCATTGCGCGAAAGAATTCGAAGCTGACCTCATCGTCATTGGCACCCATAACCGCCATGGAATTGGCCGGCTGCTGATGGGCAGCGTAGCCGAGCACGTTGTCAGAGATTCGCCTGTACCGGTGCTGGTGGTGCCGTTCAAGTCCGAAAGTCAGTAAGTCTGAAAGTCCGGAAGAAGATCGCGTTAGTGAAGATGGCTTTTTGAACCTAAAACGTCTTTCGGACTTTCGGTCTTCCCGACTTTCGGACTAATATAACAACCTAAACTTGATCGTATTTTCAATCGCCTTTAGCTCATTTAGCACTCCGGTATCATAGCCTGTATTCACGTCGGTAATTACATAGCCTATCTGCTGGTTGGTCACCAGGAATTCGCCTACTATATTAATATTGTGCCGGGCAAATACGTCGTTTATTTTGGCCAGTATACCCGGTACGTTTTTGTGGATATGTATCAGCCGGTGCGCATTGTTTACACGGGGTGGCTGTAAGTCGGGGAAGTTTGTGCTGGTATGGGTTTTCCCCTCGTTCATAAAAGCGAGCACCCTGCGTGGGATGAAATCATCGTTACGGGGATTATTCTTCGGGTCGTCGAAAATAATAATACCGTTATCGCAAGCGGCTTCGGTCATCTTGCGGCTATTTGCCCGGCCAAAAATACCGATCACTTTTAACCTGCCGGCGTTTTGCACCTGCTCAATCGTTGGCTGATGCTCCTCATCACAAAACAGAACACCCGCTTCTTCCAGGTATTTATCCTCGATCGTTTCGCGCTGCCGGATGTTATAGCCTTCTTTTTTCATCAAAGCCAGGGCCTCTTCTTCAACATCGCCAACTACCAGACATTTTATCCGGTTTTTTGGGTACGATATAGCCCGTGGCAATTTGTTGATGTATAAAAACTCGTCAAAACTGGGGGTGATATGATCGGCCTTTTCCGCCACCGACTTCCGCTCGATATTCTCCGTAAAGGCAAAGAATTTTTTGATGATGCCCGATTCCTTTAGCTGAAAATCAGAGTAACCATCGCCTATGCCATAAATATCGCCCTGCAAATCCAGTTCGCGAAGCAGTTTTACCTTGCCGCCTTCCTGCGACAGTGGGTTGCTGCGGTCGTATCCAATGATGTTGCCTTCTTCGTCAAACTCGAAGGTGTTTGCGTAAATGTTTTCCTTCTTTATAAAGTACTCGGTTACCACGGGGGTAATAAATTCCTTAAAACCACCTGATACGATCAACACTTCGTCGGCATGGTTTTTAAAAAATATGGTATTACGTGAGAAGGAGGTGGAAACTTTCTTTTTTAAATGCGTAACCAATTGTTTCAAATGGTCGCGGTTTGCCTGCAGCAGTTTTACACGATTTTCCAGGCTTTGTGTAAAGGACAGTCTGCCTTCCATGGAAGCATTGGTCAATGCCTCTATCTGTTCGTATATCTTTTCCCTTTCGGGATGATTTTTTAGGGAGATGCGCGCCAGCTCGTCCAAAGCTTCAACTTGTGTAAACGTGCTGTCGAAATCGATGATAAAATGATCCATTGCTAATGATGTGCGGTTCCCGTAGTTGCAGGGATGCGAATGTGCAAATGTGCGGATTATGAATGAGGGTTTATAACGATTTTTTTAACAACGTAGATTTTGGAGTGGCTATACCAGTACCAGGCACTTAATTAGGTGCATAGCAGGGCTTTAATGTCAAGTCTGAAATTATCTATTAATTACAAATCAGAATATAACATTGATGCGGAGATAAACCAATACTATATAAAAAAGGCATAATTGAAAATCTTTGCGTTCTTTATTAGTTTTTTATTAACCAAGTATTAATTTTTTTGTCAAAAACGTTGGTTTAATAGAAAAATAAATTTTAATTTTAGGTTTATTTACATTTAACCTATAAGCATATGACAAAATTTTCCGTCTTGTTTTTTCTAATATTTTTCTATTCTGCAATAGCATTTGCGCAAACGCGCGTAATAAGCGGAACGGTTAAAGATGAATCCGGAAGCCCGATTGTTGGAGTAGGTATCCGGGTAAAAGGCACAAATACAGGAGTTAGCACCGATGTATCGGGTTCTTTTAAAATCAATGTGCCGTCAAATGGAATTTTAATTATCAGTACTATCGGATATGAAAGTCAGCAGGTTGCCATAACGGACGCCGCCGCTTTATCCATAGTGTTAAAAGAATCCAATACTGCCTTAAATGAAGTAGTAGTTACAGCGCTTGGTGTGAAACGCGAAAAGCGAACGCTAACCTATGCCACACAGGAAGTAAAGGGTTCTGTTTTGGTCGATGCCAAACAGGATAACCTTATAAATGCGCTGGCTGGGAAGGTGGCAGGCGTGCAGATCACTAACTCGAGCGGCATGCCGGGAAGTTCTGCGCAAATTTTAATTCGAGGCAACAGCACCCTGTTTGGAGACAACACCGCTTTGCTGGTTATTGACGGCGTACCGGTGGATAATGGAGAATCAGGTAATCCGGGTGGGCCATTAGGCAACGGCGGCACTACGAACCGCGGCGGCGACATCGACCCAAACCTTATTGAAAGTATTAACGTGCTCAAAGGTGCTGCCGCAACCGCTCTATACGGTTCTGCCGGGTCACGGGGCGTGGTATTAATTACCACAAAAAACGGTAAAAGCGGCAAACCGGTCATCACTTTCAGTTCAAGTTATTCGTTTGACAGTCCGATATTGCCAAAGTTCCAGGATATGTACGCACAAGGGTTTAACGGGCAATACATAAACGGGAATATTCAGGGTAACTACAGCAGTTATTCATGGGGGCCGCTGATTGATACGTTGAGGGTGAACGGGCAACCGGTTCAAAAAAGAGACAACGTAAAGGATTTTTTTAAAACTGGGCACACTACCGATAATAACATCAGTATAAGCGGCGCAGGCGATAAGTCGAGTTACCTTGTTTCCTATTCCTATCTCAAAACTGACGGAACGGAGCCTACAACAAATTACATCAGAAATTCCTTTTTTACCAAGTACAGCACGAAGTTGACAGATAACCTGATGCTAACTACGCAGTTTAATTACATCAATGCGCAGAACCACCGCTTGCTGGAAGGTAACGGCTTATCAAATCCGCTCTGGACGATCTACGCGGCGCCTATTTCGTGGAATCCGCTGCCGACAACCAACCCCGACGGTACACAACGGCTTTACCGGTTATCCAGGAACAACCCGTACTGGCTGCTTGATAACACCGGCCTGCAGGACAATACAAACCGCATTTTGCCTGTAGTTAACCTTACGTGGACGCCTTTAAAATGGCTGACCGTTACAGAAAGATTTGGCGCCGATATGTATGTAAACAACACCGACTACCACGAAAATACCGGAGTGGTTGGTGGCGATGGTTTAGGGCAATTATATACCCGCGAAGATCAGTTTATGCAATTTAATAATGACCTGATCATTGAAGCGAGGAAGAACCTTGGCAAAGATTTTACGCTCGACGCGATATTGGGCAGTAATATATTTTCAAATTATACCAACAGTAACTATGTTCACGGCGCTGATTTGTCAGTACCGGGTTTTTACAATATCAGCAACACCAATAGTGTTACCGCCTCGTACGGCTCATATTTAAAACGAAAATTGGGTTTTTACGGGCAGGCCAACCTTGAGTACAAAAGGATGCTCACCCTGGCAGTAACCGCCCGTTACGATGGTACTTCGGTATTATCAACCGATAAACAGTTTTATCCCTACGGTTCGGCAAGCGCCGGGTTTATTTTTACGGAGGCATTAGGGATGGCTCAAAATGACATTTTTGATTTTGGTAAGATCCGGGTTTCCTATTCCGTTGTGGGTAACGATGATGTGGGGCCGTATTCTTTAAGTAATCCTTATTACCAGGCGGGCGGCTTCCCAATCAATGGTCAAAACGGATTCCAGCTCACAAATACTACCGCTTTCCCGCTAAAAAACGAAAATATTAAAGAGTTTGAAACAGGCCTGGAGACTAAATTTCTCCACGACAGGCTTTCATTGGATATAACTTACTATAATAAAATTAGTTCCGACCTTCTGTCACCAAGTACACCCATCGCACCATCAACGGGGTTTGTTGCGGCCAGTGTGAACTCCGGCTCCATTCGTAACCGCGGGATCGAGGTCGTCTTGGATGGTATGCCCATTAAATCAAAAGATTTTACCTGGGACATCGGCATAAACTTCGCCAAAAACAAAAATGAGGTATTAAGCCTGGCGCCGGGGATACCTTATCTTCAGTTTGCGGGCTTTGTAAACCCGGGCATTTTTGCTTACCCTAACCAGGCATACGGTGTAATATATGGTTCGCACTTTCTTCGTAATGCGGGCGGTCAGCTGCTGTTGAGCGATGCGGGCTATCCGCAGATCGCGAATGGGCTGGGGCCGATCGGCAATGTAACGCCGAAATTTATCGCCGGCCTAACCAATACGTTTAACTACAAATCCTTTGTTTTTTCTTTTGTGCTTGACTGGAAACATGGCGGTGATATACTCAACCTGGATAATCACTACCTGTTTGTCTACGGTACGCCGATTGTAACCGAGAATAGGGGATCAACCAAAGTTTTCCCCGGAATTATTGAAAGTACCGGAAAGCCAAATACAACGGCCGTTGTTTTAGATCAAAATTATTACACTAACCTGTTGGCCGCTGTTGATGAATCGTCGGTTGAAGACGGGTCATATATTAAGATCCGCCAGGTTAGCCTCGGTTATAATTTTGGATCCTTTTTAACAGGGAAAGTAATTAAAAAACTAACCCTTACGTTAAGCGGCACCAACTTTATCCTGCATAAAAATTATACCGGATCAGATCCTGAAGTAAGCCTGGATGGCAGCGGCAACGGGCAGGGCTTTGCCAACTTTGTGGCGCCATCAAACAGCAGCATTATCATTGGTTTAAAAGCCACCCTTTAATAACCCTCAAAAAATCGACAGAAATGAAAAAATATATAATCCTGATAATTGCAATATTTGGTTTTATTTTGATGGACACCGGGTGCAAAAAGTTCCTGGACGTAAATAAAGACCCAAATCATACCACCAGTGTAAGCGAATCGCTTCAATTGGGCCCGATAGAAAAAACGATGGCCGGCAATACCGTTGCGGGCGAGTGCGCTGCCGCAGCAACCTATTGGACACAGCAGGTTTCTATTAACCAGCCACCGCCGACGCTGGAAACCTATGAAATATTTCCGGCCGATGTGGACGGCACGTGGAGTTTTGCATTGTACCCAAATACGTTTGAAAACTTAAAGGTGATGATAGCACAGGCTGAAGCTGCCGGGCATAACCAATACGTTGCAATCGGCAAAACTTTGTATGCCTTTAATCTTGCTGTAGCTACTGATTTTTGGAACGATATCCCCTATTCGCAGGCAAATAACATAGCCTTTACCAAACCAAAATACGACAGCCAGGAGTCGATATATCATGCCGTTCAATCCCTATTAGACAGCGCCCTGATCTATGTTGACAAACCGGCCAGCCCTGTAGCGCCATCTACCGACGATTTTATTTATGGCGGCGATATGGGTAAATGGAAAAGGTTTATGTACACATTAAAAGCCCGGTATTATTTAAGGCTTAGCAAAGCGCCCGGCCATACCGCAGCCGTCCAGGCAGACAGCGCGCTTACTGCTATCCAAAATGGATTTGGCGCCAATACTGATAACGCAACCATTATATACGCCGGAAGCGCTAATGATCAAAACCCATGGTATGGCGGCACTTTACCCGGTGCGGGAGGTGTTGTACTGGCTAAATTTTTTGTGGATGGTTTAATTAGTAATAATGATCCGCGGCTGCCGGTGATTGCAAATTTGAATTCCGGCGGGACTTATACTGGCCGGCCCTCGGGAGCTGACCCGGTACCTGACTATACTGTTTATTCCACAATTGGTTCATTTTTTGGCGGTTCATTACCGTTAAATCCCAGTGATGTTTCGGGGGCCGCAGCACCATTAATTGTGAGCACTTACAGCGAAGCGCTATTTATAAAAGCCGAAGCTACCTTTATAAAACTGGGCGCTGCCGCCGCCCAGCCCATATACCAGGCGGCAATCGCTGCCAACCAATCGTTATTGGGCGTAAGTACAGCTAATCAAACCACTTACATCAGCTCGAGACCGATATTAACCGCGGGCAACGGGTTACAACAAATCATTTACGAAAAATATGTGACCGATTTTCTTTCGATAGAGGCTTATGATGACTGGAGGCGTACCGGATTTCCGGTGCTTGCCCTGGCACAAAACCCTTTCGTGCAATATATCCCAAGGCGCTGGCCTTATCCATCCAGCGAACTTTTGGCAAACCCACAGCCCCAGCAAAGCGCAACTACAGCCGATAGGGTGTGGTGGGACGCTCAATAGGGCCGTTCGAAGCCATTTATTTGAACGGAGGATTAGGTAGTACCTGGTCCTCCGTTTGTTTTAACCCAAAATTTTGCAATGACTTTTTGCGATACCGGAATTTTTTTTATTAGATTTGGTATACCCAATTATCGCTTAAATTATTAATTATCAAACCCATAAACAAATGCTGCAGGCTGCTTTTGCACCCCCATGCTGTGCTATTTCTTTAGCCCTTTTAAATGGCAACTAATTCTTAATATAATTTAAACAAATTTAAAACCTAACAAACACGATTATGGAAGTTCATGTAAATTATTTGGCGGTAGCTGCGGCAGCGGTTGCCAGTTACATTTTGGCCGCCGTTTGGTATGGCGCAGTTTTCAGTAAGGCCTGGATGCGATTGACCGGCATAACCGAGATGAAGCCCGCACCGACGAATATTATTTTTATGCTCATGAGTTCCTTTATCATGGCCTATGTGTTGCATCACTCTATCGTTTTCGGCGATGCCTATCTTAAAGTGAGCGGCATTTCCGGTGCCCTGGAAGGCGCTTTTTTTCTCTGGCTGGGATACATCGCTACCACCACGCTGGCTACCAAACTATATGAGAAAAAGCCATGGGGGCTTTGGATATTGGACAATGCCTTTTGGCTTATTTCGCTGATGGGTCAGGCTGTCATACTTTCGTTGTGGCCTGGAAATATTGTAGCCTAGTAAAAATCATTTAATCATTGGCCGCTCAGCCCAAACTCAGACTTGGTGGGGTTGGGCGGCTAATATTCTCAATTCTTTCGGGTAATAATTATTTACCCGGTTAGGCAGCATTTTAGCCCAGCCGAGCGGGTGGCCTTCAAAGTTCATCAGGCTCCAGCCTTTGAAGGGTGCGGTAAGGTCAATATTATCCCGCCTTAAATATTGTATGGCTTGTTCATAATTAAGCTCGGTTTGCAATAAGGCTTCCTTATTAATATAGATGCTCAATGCCAGTTCATGATCTGGCACCAACTCATTGCCTATTACCTGCCCCAGTCGTATGCCTGATTTTTTCAGATAGAGGTATTTCTGTAATAGTTCAACACTTGGTTTATGCTCCTTGGGTATGGCCATCCAGTAATCAGCCACTTTAAAAAAATAGAAATCGTCGGGTTGTTGAATATAGCTTTTAACAATGTCCAATTCTTTTGCCGGCAGCTTTTGGTTTTCTTTTGATTTGGAATAGTGGAACTGTTTTTCCGGTTCCCGTTTTTTTAAACAGGCGGCAAACAAACCTTCCCCTTTCACCTGGTCGGGATAAAAGCGATAGCCCCATGCTTTTTGATTATCGGACACTGATTCGACGATGCCCCAGCTTTCATCGATGGGTATCCTGACGCTCTCCATGTCAAATTCCTGGCATAGCCAGTCGAGGATATCCTCATTTTCCTGGTGCGAATAAGAGCAAGTACTATATATAAGGTATCCATCCTCTTTTAAGGCGGGGTAAACATCTGCCAATATCCGCTCCTGTCGCTGGTGGCAAAGGGTTACATTACCCTCACTCCACTCATTCATTGCCTGTGGGTCTTTGCGGAACATGCCTGAGCCTGAGCAGGGTGCATCAACCAATATGATATCAAAAAAGCCAGTCAACCTGCCAAAATCCCTTGGATCATTATTACTGACGATGGTATTGGCGGTACCCCAGCGGTTCAGGTTATCGCATAATACAGGCACACGTGTTTTGATGATCTCGTTAGCAACCAATAGATCTTTATCGCCAATTGCCGAATTAATAAGTGTGCTTTTACCGCCGGGTGCGGCACAAAGGTCGAGCAGCTTTATTGGTTCATCGTCATTTGGGCGGATTTGTTTAATAATATGATCGATAAACATGGACGATGCTTCCTGTACATAATAACACCCCGCATGAAAAAGCGGGTCGAAAGTGAAGGATGGGCGTGCTGCCAGGTAATATCCTTCGCGGCACCAGGGCACTTGTTCCCCTGTCTTTACACCCGAAGTTTTGAATGGATTCAGTCTGATAGAGGTAGGCGCTTCCGAAATTTTATGAACATTTGTAAATTTTTTAGGTGCAAAACCCGGTTCACCCGATAGAGATTCAAGAAAGTTTTGAGGAAAGATGTGCCCGTTGATCATAAATTTCAAAGATAATAAATCCTTTTGTAGCAAACTTCAGTCTTGGTGCACAATTATAACCGTGGCTGCTTGCCTTTAACTTACAGGTAGTTAGATAAGCCTGTTTACGATTTTATAAAAATCATTTTGCAGGCGTCAAATTTCTGTGTACATTTGTGGCCCGCTTGTAAAAAAGCGTTGTTTTTTGAAGATTTAAGGGCTAAAAAATTAATCTGAAAATAAGTGAAAATAGCACTTGACAGGTATTAAAATTAGTCGCATCTTTGCAGCCGCTTCGGGAACGAGGCAAACAAACAAAAAATTTAGAACCGCGAAGGTTTTTAAATAGTTCTCTGAGACAGAGAACAACAAACGTTCTTTAAGAAATAAACATGCAGAGTAACGGTCGGAAGGCTGTTATAATGACGAAAGAGAGAGTAAGAGGAAACTGTACAAAGAATACGG
>OLLK01000125.1_pt1 | contig 107046 bp, 99 predicted proteins | sample 1604531 | NCBI WGS metagenome assembly OLLK01 (sample SAMEA104055722, study PRJEB20765) | soil metagenome | isolation source: soil | reverse complement strand
CGCCACGGCGATCACCGCCGCCGCCACCACCACCGCTTCTGCGGTCGCCGCTCCTGCGTTCACCACCGCGTTCGCCGCCTCTTTCGTTACCGCCACGGCCGCCAAATGAGGCTGCACCTTCAGGCCGGCCACCTTTGCCGCTTGCGCTGCTGGCGCCGCCAATGTTTGGCGAAAGATCGCGTTTGCCGTAAACTTCGCCTTTGCATATCCAAACCTTAACACCTATTTTACCATAAGTGGTTAAAGCTTCGGCTAATGCATAGTCAATGTCCGCACGGAAAGTATGCAGGGGAATTCTTCCTTCTTTATATTGTTCTGTACGTGCCATTTCTGCACCGCCTAAGCGGCCCGATGTCATTACCTTTATCCCTTCGGCGCCCATTCTCATGGTTGAAGCGATAGTGGTTTTCATGGCACGACGGAAAGAGATACGTGCTTCAAGCTGTTTTGCAATGCCTTCTGCAACTAACTGTGCATCAAGCTCAGGGCGTTTGATCTCGAATATGTTGATCTGAACGTCTTTTTTGGTCAGCTTCTTTAATTCTTCTTTGATCTTATCAACCTCCTGGCCGCCTTTACCGATAACGATACCCGGACGTGCAGTATGGATAGTGATAGTGATGCGTTTTAAAGTACGTTCGATAACTACTTTTGATACACCACCTTTGTTGATACGCGCTGATAAATACTTGCGGATCTTTTCGTCTTCAACTAATTTGTCGGCATAATGATTACCACCAAACCAGTTAGAATCCCAGCCTCTGATGATGCCTAATCTGTTACCTATTGGATGTGCTTTCTGTCCCATTTCAAATTAATTGTTTTCGTTTTTACTATCTACCACCAGGTGTACATGGTTTGAGCGCTTGCGGATGCGGTATCCCCTGCCTTGCGGAGCGGGACGAAGCCTTTTTAATTGACGGCCGCCGCCTACTGAAACCTCTTTAACATATAAGTTGCTGTCTTCAACGCGCTTGTCTTCGTTCTTCGATTCCCAGTTTTTGATAGCTGATAACAAAAGCTTTTCAACACGGATCGCAGCTTCCTTATTGGTATACTTAAGGATATATAACGCTTTCTCAACGTTTACACCACGGATCAGGTCAACCACCAGGCGCATTTTGCGTGGTGAGGTTGGGCAGTTCTGTAACTTTGCTTCAGATGCACCGCCTTTCAGAGCTTTTTCCTCTTCTTTGCGCTGCCTTACCAGTACAGACTTCTTTAATTTTTTAATTGCTTCTTCCATTGCCTGTTATTTTTTCTTTTCTGCGTGACCGCGGAATGTACGGGTTGGTGCAAACTCTCCCAGCTTGTGGCCAACCATATTTTCAGTTACATACACCGGTATGAACTTGTTACCGTTGTGAACAGCGAATGTATGCCCAACGAAATCAGGAGAGATCATGGACCGACGGGACCATGTTTTTACAACTGATTTTTTGTTTGAATCATTCAGGACGGATACTTTCCGGTCCAGGTTATGATCAATATACGGTCCTTTTTTTACTGAACGAGCCATTGTTATTTCTTCCTTCTTTCAATGATATAACGATCCGATGTCTTCTTTTTATCGCGGGTTTTAAAGCCTTTAGCTAATAAACCTTTACGTGAGCGCGGATGACCTCCCGAAGCGCGACCTTCACCACCACCCATAGGGTGATCTACCGGGTTCATGGCTACACCACGAACTCTTGGCCTGCGGCCTAACCAACGGTTACGGCCTGCTTTACCTAACACAGCGTTTGCTCTTTCGCCATTTGAAACGGTACCGATAGTTGCCAAACAAGTTGCCAGTATCATACGTGTTTCGCCCGAAGGCAATTTAATGATAGCGTATTTACCGTCGCGTGCCGAAAGCTGTGCGTAAGTACCGGCACTGCGTGCGATGGTACCACCCTGGCCCGGGTTAAGCTCGATGTTGTGAATGATAGAACCCAGCGGGATGCTTTTTAAAGGAAGTGTGTTACCAACTTCAGGAGCAACGCTTTGGCCCGATAATACAACCTGTCCAACTTTCAATCCTTCGGGAGCGATCATATATCTTTTCTCTCCGTCAACAAAATGAAGCAGTGCTATACGTGCCGAACGGTTAGGATCGTACTCAATAGTTGCAACCTTTGCAGGGATATCAAATTTATCACGTTTAAAGTCTATCAACCTGTAGGCTTGTTTATGGCCACCGCCTAAATAGCGCATGGTCATTTTACCGCTGTGGTTACGTCCGCCCGACCTTGTGTTAACCGAAACCACCAACGATTTTTCAGGAACGTTTGTAGTGATGTCCGATGTAGACGTATCGATGCGGAAGCGGGTGCCGGGCGTAACCGGTTTAAATCTTTTAACTGCCATCTTTATATATTATATACCGCTATAAAAATCAATTACTTCTCCGTCTTTCAACGTAATGATCGCCTTTTTATAAGTAGCTGCGCGTCCTGAAACGGCGCCTGCCTTAGTATTGCGGGTCTTTAGTTTTCCAACGTATTTCATGGTGTTTACCGCAGTAACGTTTACACCATACATCGCCTCAACGGCGCCTTTAATTTGTATCTTATTGGCCCTGTGATCAACTTTGAAAGCGTAACGGTTAAGCTTATCAGTAAGCTTGGTTACTTTTTCAGTAAGTAGGGGTTTCTTTAAAATTTCCATAATTACTTAGCTAATGCTTCCTCCAAAGTTTTTAGCGCGCCTGCTGTTAACAAAAGTTTGCCGGCGTTCAGCACGTCGTAAGTATTCAGCTGGTCGGCTGTAATTACTTTTGCCTTTTTCAGGTTCCTGCTTGATAAATACACATTGTTATCTGCCGAGCCTAATACCAATAAAGTTTTTACATCGGCAACATTAAGGTCGGCTGTTAACTGGATGTAGTTTTTGGTTTTGATAGAATCGAATTTGAAATCTTCCAAAACTACGATGTTGTTATCCTGTGCTTTATAAGATAAAGCCGATTTACGGGCCAGCTGCTTCAGCTTTTTGTTCAGCTTGAAACTGTAATCGCGCGGCTGCGGACCGAAGATACGGCCACCACCATTAAACAATGGCGATTTTACACTACCGGCACGGGCGCCGCCTGTACCTTTTTGTTTATATAATTTGCGGGTTGAACCTGCAATTTCGTTACGCTGTTTTGATTTGTGCGTTCCCTGGCGCTGATTGGCAAGGAATTGCTTTACATCAAGATAGATAGCGTGGTCGTTTGGCTCGATACCGAAAATGGTATCAGAAAGCTGCGCTTTGGTGCCGGTTTCCTTGCCTGATATATTTAATACGTTAACTTCCATCTTATTTATCCACTATTACGAATGAACCCTTAGCGCCGGGAATTGAACCTTTAACTACCAGCAGGTTTTGCTCGGCAAATACTTTTACCACCTGCAGGTTCTGCACCTTAACACGTTCGCTGCCCATCTGGCCTGCCATGCGCATACCTTTAAATACGCGTGAAGGCCATGACGATGCACCCATTGAACCGGGAGCACGCAAACGGTTATGCTGACCGTGAGTTTGCATACCCACACCATGAAAACCGTGACGTTTTACAACGCCCTGGAAACCTTTACCTTTTGAAGTACCAACCACATCAACAAAATCGCCGATCTCAAAAATATCCACGGTGATGGTATCACCCAGGTTCTTTTGATCAGCGAAAGTTTTGAATTCAACCAGACGGCGTTTCGGAGTAGTTCCGGCTTTCTGGAAATGGCCTTGTAAAGGAGAGGTGGTGTGCTTTTCTTTCTTTTCGCCATATGCAAGCTGAACAGCTGCATATCCGTCTGTCTCTACAGACTTAACCTGTGTTACCACACAAGGCCCAGCTTCGATCACTGTGCAGGGAATGTTCTTCCCTGTTTCGTCGAATATGCTGGTCATACCTACTTTTTTACCAATTATTCCTGACATTTCTATATTTTTTTGTGCTCATCGAAGCAGTAGGGCCTCGTTCAAAGCATTTATCCCCGTTAAGGGACGGCAAAGATAGAACTTTTAGATTAAATGTCAAATAGGGAATGAATTATTTTTTTGAGAGGGGAATTATAGCGGATTAACTTGAATAAGTCAAATTATGAGGCATTCAATTCGATTGAAAAAAATCTCAACCCAAATAATCACGTTCATGTAACACACTTTTCGACAGTAACTGTGACAGATGTTTTGGTTTTCAAAAAAAATCTTTGCACTTTAACGTATTGTTATATTCAATATTTGCTTACCATCACCTGGTATAATAAGTGGTCGTCGTCACTTTATAAGTGGCGCTGGTATCAATGGGTTTTTCCTGCAACACTAAATTGTGCGCATCCAACTGCAGTATTTTAACCGTATCAAAGCCGGCTCCGGACGAGCAATTCATACATGTTGGAAATGGGTATGTCCCTAATATCAATGAAAAACCCTGCACGATGTAGCTGCGATAGAAAAAGCCCTGTTCAACAGGGACGGTGTAACGAAACTTGCCCTTCAGCGTAAAGTAGCTGCCGTCTTCCCAAACCGATGCGGTGTCGGCTGCACTAAAGTGGAAGTAATCGCCCCGTGTAAACTCGCTGCTCCCGAAAGTAGTATCCGTCTTGCTTAAAGTGACCGTGTTTAGCTGGGATAGCGTCAATTTGTTTTCGTACCAGGTGCCAACTATTAATCCGGGGTTAGGGTTGTTGCCTTTTTTACAGCTTTGCCAGCACAAGACAATGGCACAAATAACCATTAAATATTTAGTTGTCATACAAAGGGGCTTAATTTACTAATCAAATACGGTGTAATGAAGGAAAAAGCGACAGTCGGATTAATTTATTATCCTCCCCGCGTTCAAGTGGCCACAACTGAATGCAAACAATTGTCTGAACCAGTCCCGATCGCTACCAGGATCAGAATTTAATTGTCAACCCCATTCTTTGTCCCGTAGGATTTACCCACCGCCCGGGCATGTTGGACAAGCTTTTGAAGACAAGGCAAACAAAATCCCTACAATGATCTGTATCAAAAGATAAATCCATTCAGTTTTAAAAAAGGCAAACGGAATTTTCCTAAATACACGATTGTATAATACTACAAAGATAAAAATGACAAGAATGAGGTTTTCAAGCAAGCCAACATAAAACAGCAGCAAGCCGCCGAAGGGCTTGCCTTTAATAAATAGAAAGTTAATTATCCAAAACACGGTCAAAACTATTGTAAGTCCAAACACGATTCTGAATATCAATTTAAATGCATCCATACATTTTATTTTCGGCAATATAAAAAATACCTGGGTTTGTTGTCAGTTGAGTATTGACTAATTACGCAGCTAAACGGATGAAATTATCCAAAATCAAAAAAAATTGAGCGCATTATAAAAGTGGAACATGCTGATTATCAGTCGCTCTATTGATTGTTATCAAAAAACAAAAAACCTTAGTGTTGATTATCAATTACTTACGAACCTTTAATCATCAATTAAATTCGAAAATATTGATAATCAGCATGTTCCACCTTGTTCCGGGTGTTCCGCGTATAAAAATGGAACGCTTTACGGTGCTGTTAACCTACCCCTCCTTTCGCAAATGCGGCGCAGGCGTAAAGAGGTGGCCCTGGTGATAACTATCCCCCCTTCCCCGCCGGCCTGAACTCGGGCACCACATTATTAACCGGTTTGGATGATTTCAGGTAGTAAAATATCGCCTTAACATCGGCATCGTTTAAATTGCTGAAATCCCGCCATGGCATGGGAGGCATGATCGGCCGTGTACCGTCGAGGCCTTTCCATTTGCCATGCCTTAACGCCTGGTCAAACTGCTCTTCTTTCCAGCTGCCTATGCCTGTCGCATCCGAAGTAATATTAGCCGCGAAGGTTGTCCCCCATGGGCCGATGGCAGCGGTAAGGTCGCCGCTGAACACAACCAGACCATTTTTAATATCCCCGTCACCAGCAACCGGTATCGGTGCATTTGAAGGAAAGCCGGATAGCATTTTGTCAGGGTCGGGATACGGGCCCTTGGGGCCCATTTTTTTGGGCGAATGGCAATCGTTACAGCCGATGGACGCTACCAGGTAAGCGCCGCGTTTAACCAGGCTGTCTTTTGAAGGCGCAGCATCTGCTACAACCAGGGTTTCTTGTTTGGCAGGGGTGCAGGCGTTCATTGTCCAAATAAACCCCGCGATGACGACGATCAGGATAATTGTTCTCATGGTTTTAAGTTGATGATCAAATATATTGAATTTAGATTTGAAAATCTTGCTGTAGTTTTACGATTATTTAAGCGAAATGTGGACATGTCCCAAATGCCATCATCAGTTTTATAGTAAAACCAGTCACATTCCTGCGGGGCTTATACAGTTGATAATATTTAAGGGATATACCTTTAGAAACCGTTGGTAGTTCCATTAATGCAAACTTGATTTGCAGAGATTTTTTCCTAAATTCAGCCGTCCATTAATTTAAGCTATAAGATATTATGAAAACTGTCCTCAAACTCCTCTTTTTACTAATCATCTCAACTACAGCGTTTAGCTGTAAAACAAAAGCCCCTGCTGATAACCGCCTGGGTAACGCGACCCGCGAAGACAAAAATGGCTGGATCTATGTCCACCTTTCGGGATCACCGGCAGATATCGGATACCAGCATGGCTATCTTGTAGCCAATGAGATCGACACGATGATGAAGGTGTTGCAATATTATTTGCCGAGCAGCAGTGGTAAGGACTGGGCCTTTTACCGCGGCGCCGCTCAACGCTTTTTATGGAAAAAAATAGATAAAGAATACCAGGACGAGATAAAAGGCATAGCTGAAGGGTTACAGGCGAAAGGCTTTAAATACGACTCGCTGGATGTTACAGCAATGAACGGGTACTATGAGTTACCCGGCTATTATGTGCCAATGCTGATGGAAAAAGCAAAGACCGGCAGCGGCGATAACCGCGCACCCGGAAATTGCAGCGCCTTTATTGCTACAGGCAGTTACACGAAGGACCACAAGATAGTGATCGCCCATAACAACTGGACGGACTATATTGTAGGCGAACGCTGGAATGTTATTGCGGACATTAAACCGGAGAAAGGGAATGAATTTTTAATGGACACCGGCCCTGGTTTTATCCATAGCGGCGATGATTTTTTGATCACCAAAAGCGGCATCCTGATCACGGAAACTACGATCACACAGTTTAAGGGTTATGACACCACTAAAACGCCCGAGTTTGTGCGTGCGCGTCGCGCGGCACAATACAGTAATAGCATAGATGATGCGGTAAAAATAATGACCACTGATAACAATGGCGGTTACGCCAATGACTGGCTAATCGGCGATACCAAAACAAACGAGGTAGCGAAACTGGAACTCGGCCTGAAAGATTACAAACTCTGGCGCTCCAAGGATACTGCGTTTATTGGTACCAACTTCGCCACTGACCCGAAGCTTATCAAAGAAGAAACTACTTTTGATGTAAACGATCAAACCACCTCGCCAAATGCGCGCAAGAAACGAATGACGCAATTGATAGATGTTGATTATAAAGGCAAATTAGATGACGCTACAGGAAAAACCATCGAAGGCGACCACTACGACGCACTGAATAACAAATCGGCGTATGACCGTTGTGTAATTGACGGGCACGTAGACCAGGATCCGCTTGGTTGTAAAGAGTTTCATGAACCACCCTTCTTCCCGATGGGCGCTGTACAAGGTAAAGTAGCCACTGCCGACCTGGCCGCCAAAATGCAATTTTGGGCGCATATGGGGCATCCGGGAGGAGACGACTTTTTAGCCGCACCATTCCTGAAGTTACACCCGGAATATGTTAAAACGCAAGGTAAATATTTAAGGGATATGAGGGCTTATCCGTGGACATTGTTTACGGCTAACTAATTGTCTGAACCGTTGATTAAGTTGATTTTTTATGATTTAGCAATAAAGTCGGTCGCTTTTGAATCGGTTTCAATAGCCTAATCAGCTTGATCAACGGTTAAGACTACCCCTCCATCAACCGCTTGATCAATTCCGCGCTTTGGCGGTTACATTGTTCCCACCTCCCTGGTTGGCCGGCCTAGCTGGAATGCGGCGCTGGAGCAACGATCTATAGTTTAGTTTCGTGTGCTACCGATAAACTTTACAGGCAGACTGCGATACGCATTATTAACTGTATTTTTTCTTTTGTCTCACGCTGATTGGTTCATAAGTCGTCTTGTAAACACCATTTTGATCTGGGACCGAAATTTTATAAGGCTCCCTCATACTGTTAATCTCCTTCCTTGCCTGGTAAAATATTGACAGATCGCCTTCTAAAAAACTCGCACCATATTTTAACAAGTCCCGATTGGCATTTTCAACACCAAATTTTATCGTTTTGTCAAATGCTGGATCCCCAATGGGAAAATTATAATCTTTTATATTTTTGAGAGGATCTATAATTTTAGCCAAAGCCGGTATTGAAACGCCGTTCCAATCATATTCAAAAAAATTATTGCTGTCTCCCTCACCTAAAACTATAAAAAAACAATAAGGATAATCAGTAGGATAGCTCGTACTACTGATCTTTACATAGCGTTTGCTTTTTCGAAAAACAATTGTTGTACTGTAGGTCTTTATCTCCGCTTTATCCCGCTTAAAGCCACTTTTCACGATCGTTTGTTCTACTATCGATAAAACACTTTCGGCAAAAGAAGTTTGTTCCGGAGAAGGATTTTCACTGATTATGGCGTTGTCGTCCGTATGTCTGTTTTTTCTAAAAAAGCCGAACAGTCCCATTTAATGTTTTTTAACAAGAGCAAGTTACTGAAATATTTTATTCGCTCATCAGCCTCCTGATCAACTCCGCGCTTTGTTTATTGCCTTCTTCCAACCTTCCTTTAAAAAACGCCTGCACATCATTAAAATGCTTTTTATAGCCCTCCATATCTCCATAGCCAATGATGGATGACCACTCCCTTACTGCCGAATGAAACTCCAGGTCGTCGCCGCGGATGGTTTTATCGTACAGGGCGGTTTCTATCGATTCCTCCAGCAAGTCGTCGTTTTTAAACAAGTATTCGGCGATGCCCAGGCGCAGGCGGAAGGGCGGCGTTTGGCAGATGAGGTTATCATAAGGGTTTACGCCGAGATGGTACCAGGCATCAACCATGCTCAATATACTAAGGTGCGAATTTGACTTTTGCAGCTCAGGTTTTTGGCCGAGCGAAAACTCCTTCATTACACTATCATTCAGCATAATGGGCTTGCGGCTTTCGTGGAAGACAAAGTCGCGCGCCCTGTAAAGCCGCTGGCGGAAGGTGTCAGCCTCCTCTTTGATCATCAGCTTAAATAATTCCGACTCGGATATGGCATAACGCTTTACCTGCTGCCGCGCATATGGGTTCATAATAGCTAAACCGCCGTAAACGTGTGCTTTATAACTGAAGATGCGTAGCGTGGTGAGGATTTTAACATTGTCAATACCGCCAACATACGATGCGTTTTCCCAGGGAAAAAAACCAGCCTCTTTCCAGGCTGTCCCCATGCTTTCAAAACCTACGTGGGTTACTGCCTGGGTATCGGCAACTATTTTGTCGTGTTCGTGATAATCAGCCAGCTCAAAAATGTCTGTCTCAACTGAATTGAACAGGTCAAGCATGCGTTGGTAGGCGGCATCATCCGCACGGTGTTTTATTAATATGAGTTTTTGACCTTTAGGTACAAACCCCGGGCCGTGCATTGCATGGAAAGTAACTATTTGCGCATCCGCAGGCAGGTACTTTTCGAAGGTTTCAATTTCGGGGGTCTTTACCGAGGTTTGCCCGGCAACAATAGCGCCGTATTTAGTTGACGGGCCACACTCGGCTACTACACGGGCCAGGCTTTCCGCTTCAACGGAATAAATGATCAGGTCACACATGCGGGCAACATCTTTGCCGCTGTCCATCAGCTTAATGCCTAGTGGCGTAAGCTCGTCTTCGAGCCGGGGACGGTTTTCGGGCAGGTCGCAGCCGCAAACCGTGTACCCTGCCGCGGCAAACGCTTTGGCATACAGGCGGCCCATATCACCGAGGCCGATCATTCCTATGTTCATGCCGCTAATATATTGAGAAAGTCCGAAAGTCCGGAAGTCCGAAAGTCCGCAAGCAAAATCAGTTTTTAAATCTGAAACGCTTTATTTAGGACGATATGGCCGCTGTTATTGGTCGCCCGCAACTTAGAAGGCTAATCCGAACTCTGACTTTCGGACTGCCGGACTTTTCCGACTTCCGGACTCCTCCCAAAACAAAATCTCACATCTCTTGCTTCACATCTCATATCTAAATACTAATTTTACTAAATAAATAAGTTTTTATGTTGAGGTTAATTATTTTTGCAATACTTGCCTGCTTTGGTCTTTCAGTAAGTTTTGCCCAGGATACCGGTAAAAAGAAAACTGCACAAAAACCTTATAATAAATACGCTTACAGGCACCACGGGTATGGCTACTATAAAAGGAAAGCCGACTCTACGGCTCATGCGCCCGTTCAACCGACCAGTATCAAAACAGATTCGGTGATGCCGATCTTAACCAACCAAAGCCTGAATACGCAATATCAATACCTCATCAGCAAAGTATATCATTACCAGCAGCCACTGATATCGGCATTATGGAAAAACGCATCCGATACATTAACCGCCAACCGGGCAAAGCTTAAAGCGGCCCAGGGCAAAATAGAAGCCCAAACCAAGCTGGTGGACAGTTTGAAAACACAGGTAAATGATCAAAGCGCCGAACTTTCGCGCAAGGACGGCATAACCATATTCGGCCTGGTGTTACCAAAAACCACCTATAATCTTATTGTTTGGGGACTGGTGGCGCTATTTGGCGTTGTTGCTTTTGCGGTAATAGCCCGCTCGGCAGGTTACCGGCGAGAGGCAAGGTATCGCACTCAGTTATACACGGAATTGGAAGAAGAATACAAAACCTTTAAAACCAAGGCTAACGATAAGGAAAAGAAACTGGCCCGCGAACTGCAAACCGAGCGAAACAAATTGGATGACCTATTGGGAAGAGGATAACACTCCCGCTCAATTAAAAAAAGGCTTGCAATCAGCAATCCCCATCCGGTCCACAGCTTTCACCTTCGATCACTTCAAAATTTGGCGCCGGGTTTTCGGCCCTCCATTCGGTAAAGGCTTTATCCAATGTTTGCTCAAACACGGGTACCGCCTGCGCACCTGAGATGGCATATTTCCGGTTGAAGACAAAGAACGGAACACCCTGTACGCCCAAATGCCGCGCTTCGGCCACGTCGTGTTTTACGTCTTCTGCATAAGCGCTCCCTTTTAACGACTGCCTTACCTCTTCAGCATCCAGGCCCAATTCTGCGCCTAGTTCAACCAAAGTGGACAGGTCATCGATATTTTTACCATCCGTAAAATAGGCTTTAAACAGTTGTTCTTCGGCTTGCACCCCCAAACCGTGCACTTTTGCCAGGTGGCTGTAGCGATGCGCGCGGAAACTATTGGCCACAACGGCTTTATCAAAATTGTAGATGAGGCCCGCTTCCGCGGCCATTTGGGTCACATGATCATTCAGTTGTTTGGCGCGCTCAAGGCTTAGGCCCTTTACCCTTGCCAGGTATTCGTCTATATGCGTGCCGGGCTCAGTAACCATTGCAGGGTTAAGCTGGAAGCTTTTCCATTCAATTTCCACTTGGTTTTGGTGTCCAAATTGCTGCAGCGCCTCCTCAAAGCGCCGTTTGCCGATATAACAAAATGGGCACATCACATCCGACCATATTTCAACTTTCATCTCTTTCTGTTTAAAATACAAATGTAGTTTCATCGGCCAATAAGGGCGTAAGTACAGTGTCATAATCGAACTTCCTGAGGCCCCTGGAGTTGACCGAGCTTTTTGCTTGCAATTAAAAATATTTGTAAAATTGTTCTCTGCTTAGCCCTTTAGGCGGGTTTTAGGGTATTTATATCAATTGGCTAGATTACCACATTCGGGTTGTGGAGGCTCCCGGTTCGAGTCCGGGTTACCCTACTTTTTTGATCGTTCAAACTCGCCACATACCGGGCCAAATTTTACTAGTGCCGTGTCAACACGTTTTTATCGCATAATCATAACCAGAATTTCAATTTGACCTTTGTTTGCCGACGATAACAATATTTGATTGCTCATTGCGAATGTACCCATAACGCGCATTCATAATGACACAAGAGGGTTAACACAACTTAACATATTTCAATGTTAACCCTATTTTAAATGCTTGTTAATCAATAATTTAACATGAAAATCAGTCGAATACAGCACTATCTATGTTAACCCACCCACTGACATGAGTTTGTCAGCAAATTAACTTAAGATTATGCCGGCCACGCAGCCTTTGTCAACAGTCAAAAACTCATTTTTTATCCGGTTAACTACAAGCAGTTAAAATCCGCTGTAAAGGCTAAGCGTCATTTCAAGGTTGACATGACACTAGTAAAATACGCTTATCTTCCTTCGCTTTTTTTTCTTCGGAGCCTTGCTCCCTGCATTTGACGTATCTTTCTGAACATCCTTTTTCATCAATTCCACCGGAGCGATCGAATCGTACAGCGGCCTCAGCGGCACTGCCTGAACAGGCGCGAGCAGGCTGTCGCGATGTACCGGGACATCCAACACCGCCGGCTGTCTTCCCGAATCGCTGAGCCGCTGTGTAGGGACCGGCCTGCCGTTACTAAGCTTTGCTGCATCGTTAAGCCGGGTGTCGGTACCGGAAGCGATCGGAGCAATCTCAGGCGTGCTGGTCCCAGTGGCTGGGTTAATTGTATCCCGCGCCGGCGAAACTGGTTTAGCTGTAGTGGCCACCGAATCCCGGTGCAACTGCTGCATACCGGGTTTTGCCTGATCGGGATGAGTTTTAGCAAAGTATAAACGGTCGGCCAGGTAGATCGCCGCCACCGTTGAAACCCCTAACAGCACTTTCAGCCCCCATTTTGGTATTTTAAAACGGTAGGGCTTTTTTACTGTGGCGGATACCGGCAATCGCTCATCCAGCAGGGCGCGCGTTTTTAGCCATGCTGCATCCGGGTTGTCTTTTACCGGCAACTCCCGCTGTTTTTGCTTCCAAAGCTCAGGGTAGCTTAATGGTTTTTTCATTTTAGTTGCCCCCTTTCCGTTGGCCGGGCTGCGGCCGGTTTGTGGTCCAGCAGCAGGCGCAACTGTTTTTTGGCCTCCGACAAATGCCAGCGCGAAGTACCCTCGCTAATGCCGAGCTGCTCGCCTATCTCCCGGTGCGAAAATCCATCGAGAACCGATAACATAAATACGGTTTGCGTGGCATAGGGCAGCGTGCGTATATGCCGCAGTATATCCTCAAAATACAGCTTCGCCAAAACCGCTGGCGGTATAAATTCCGCTTCCTCTTCAGGCATCTCGTCGCCCACGTGGCCAAACTTCAATTCAGCCCGGTATAAGTCAATCGACGAGTGGATCATGATCTTCCTGATCCAGGCACCCAGTTCACCCCTGGCTGCGTCAAATTTTGTAATGGACTCAAATACTGTTAAAAACCCGGCGTTAAATGCCTCTTCCGCAAGCTCCTCATCAGCAAGGTAGCTTTGGCAAACCCGCATCATATCGGCATAGTAATGCTTGTACAACGCCTCCTGGGCGGCGCGGTCATTCAGAACACATGCTTCAACAAGTTTTTGCGTTTGCTTTTTTGTCACATTCAATCCGGATTTCAATCAAGAATCAGAGCCAGGAGCTTGGAATCAAGATACAAAGGGAAATGCCGGCCAATTTACTGCTAAATAGACACCCCTGGTAATCCAAATTTGTTTCGTCCCAAAAATTCTCCGGCAGATCGATTTTTTCCTGATTCTTGACGCTCAAAACGAAAAGCTATGCGAAATCCGCAGTGCAACAATATTAAGCGTCGGGTAACCACCGGTAACAAAAGTATGTTCGTAACGCAGGCTGATATTAAACCTGATGGCCCCTGATTGCGGGAACAGGTATCCAAAGCCAAGCCCGCCAACAGGGCCTGCCACTTTCTGGTCCACCTGGTCGCCATTGGGTTTAGTAAGCGGCGTGCCGTTGGCATCGTAGGCCTGTATATCCGTGGCGCCAAAGGTATAGCCAGCTACAGGCTCGACATAAAAGCCATAGTCGCTGCCGTCGGTTAATAAATGGCGGTATCCCAGCAGTACCGGCGCAACCGCCTCGTGGCTATCATTACTGCTAAAAACATACACACCGCCTTCTACAATGCCCGCATTGGTATCGTCAATCGGGACGGAAAAATTCAGGAAGCCGCCAAAACCCGTTGCGTTAAAGTTTTTTGAGGTAATGTGGGCCACTTCAACTTGTGCCCGCGCAGCCGAAAAAAGGCATATCAGTATGGTCGCCAACAACAGTTTTTTGATAAAGTGATTTTTGAGGGTCATTAAAATTGATATTGTTAAAGATTAAACGTTTTGTTAGTACTACAATACATCTTCGGATTAAAAAAGCAAAACGTTGGGTAAAAAATATTATTTTTTGAGGCGCTTCTCCGTGTGGCCCCTTAACGGTTGATTTTTTTAATAAATCTTTTATTTCCTATCATACCGATAGGAATAATTATTATATTTGTCCGTTTACTCAGAAATCAACGCGATTTAAACGAGGAGTACTGCCAGCTATGAAAGACAACCCCAAACTTCAGAAGGCGATATTGCTGATCAGCCCCAATTTTACGCCCGAGCCTACCGGCATCGGAAAAGTTAATGGAGAAATGATCAACTGGTTCGCAAAAGACGGGTTCAACTGCGATGTGATCACGGCTTTCCCCTATTACCCTCAATGGCGCATTCAGCCGCCCTACAAAAACCGCTGGTTCAAAAAAGAGAAAATGGCTGTGCCGGATGCGAGCGGATCCATTACTGTTTACCGCTGCCCGTTTTATATTCCGGCCAAGCCATCAGGCCTTAAACGCATTGCCCAGGATTTTTCGTATTGGTTGTCTATGCCATGGATAGCGCTCAAATTTATCCTGGCGCGGAAAAAGTACGACCTGATCATTACGATTGCCCCGCCATTCCATTTGGGCCGCGTTGGCCTGATGATGAAAAAAAAGACGTCGGCCAAACTGCTTTATCACGTGCAGGACCTGCAGATTGAAGCCGCGCAGGAATTAAACATTGTGCCGGGCAAAAAGCTGCTCAACTATTTTTATGGTATCGAGCGGAAGATATTGAACAGGGCGGATTTCGTAAGCGCTATTTCGCCGAATATGGTGAAGAAAATAAAAGCAAAAACCGACAGGGAGGTGATCTATTTCCCAAACTGGGTGGACACCGAAGTTTTTCACCCCTTGAGTAACCGCAGCTCGCTACGGACAAAATGGGGGTTCCAGCCGGACGACATTATCTTCCTGTATTCGGGCGCTATCGGCGAAAAACAGGGGCTGGAAAACATCCTTCACACCGCCGAGGACCTGATCCCCAAAACAAAGATAAAATTTATCATTTGCGGCTCGGGTCCTTACACCGACAAGCTGTTAAAAGATGCGGAAAGTATGCGCCTGAAAAATGTGAGCTTTTTGCCGGTGCAGGATATCTCGTTGTTTAACGAATTTTTGAACATGGCCGATTATCACCTGGTGCTGCAAAAAGGAAACGCCAGCGACCTGGTAATGCCCTCAAAACTGTCGACCATACTGGCCGTCGGTGGCGTCTCTATCGTAACTACCAGCCCGGGCACCTCGTTGTATGCACTATACACGGAAAATGACATCGGCCATGTTATTGAACCCGATAATCACCGGCTGCTGTCAAACCTGATAAAAGATTTAAAGCCCGGCCCCGAATTTGAATGCAAAAGCAAAAATGCCCGTAATTACGCCACATCCCATTTAAACATCGACAGTATTATGAATTCATTTAAAGAAAAGACGCTCAACTAAAAAGGCCAAAACCCATTATATGATAAAAAATTTTGAATTGAAGATGAAACAAAGTACCTTTATCCTATTAATCCGATAGGAATAATTAATGTATGATCACCTATGAATACATCGATATTAACAAAACCATACGGAGGCGCCCGCGCATTTCCGCGCCGGCCGTCTTTGAGCTTAGTTCGGGATAAGGCTTTAACAAGCGGCTTTTTAATAAACAAAAGGGCAAGGTAAAGGAGGATTCACATGACTAAGACAGCCTTACTTACAGGCATCACCGGGCAGGATGGCGCTTACCTTACCGAATTGCTATTATCCAAAGGGTATATTGTGCACGGCGTAAAGCGGCGCTCGTCGGTATTTAATACCGAGCGTATTGACCATCTGTACAGCGATCCGCACGACCCGGACAGGAGGATGATCCTGCACTACGGGGACCTGAGCGACTCCACCAATTTGATCCGCATTATCCAGCAGGTACAGCCGGATGAAATTTATAACCTGGGGGCCATGTCGCACGTCAAAGTTAGTTTTGACACGCCGGAGTACACGGCCAATGCCGATGGCATCGGCACTTTACGGCTGCTCGAAGCCATCCGGATACTGGGGCTCGAGAAAAAAACCAGGATATACCAGGCCTCTACATCTGAATTATATGGATTGGTACAGGCTGTTCCGCAAACGGAGCAAACGCCATTTTACCCCCGCAGTCCCTACGCGGTGGCCAAGCTTTATGCCTACTGGATAACCGTAAACTATCGCGAAGCATATGGGCTTTTTGCCTGCAACGGCATTCTGTTCAATCATGAAAGTCCGTTGCGCGGCGAAACATTTGTATCGCGCAAGATCACCCGTGGCGTTGTAAAAATTGCGATGGGGCTGCAGGACAAGATTTACCTGGGCAACCTGGATGCGCAGCGCGACTGGGGGCATGCTAAAGATTATGTAGAAGCGATGTACCTGATACTGCAGCAGGAGCAGCCCGAAGATTTTGTTATTGCCACAGGGGTAACTACCAAAGTGCGTGAGTTCGTGCGGATGGCGTTCGCCGAAATAGGCGTCGAAATTGAATTCAGCGGGAAGGGTGAAAATGAAAAAGGCTACGTATGCAGTTGTAGTGATCCTGAATTTCAACTGGAGACAGGCAAAGAAGTGATTTGTATAGATCCGCAGTATTACAGGCCAACTGAAGTTGACTTGCTGATTGGGGACCCGAAAAAGGCCAGACAAAAACTCGGCTGGATACCAAAATATGACCTGGAAGCCCTGGTGAAAGATATGGTAGCGGCTGATATTGAGCTTTTTGGCAAAGAAAAATTATTGAAAGAAGCAGGCTACCTGATTAAAAATCAATTCGAATAACGGCTTAATGCCATTTTTAATTGGTTCGACGGCCTATACATCCAAACTAAATAACGTTTTATGACGCGCAGATCTTTATTTTTTTGTTTACTGTTTTTCGGTGCCATTTTCGTTTCATGCAGTTTTTTCTCCTGCGACACCACAAAGCGGATCAAATATTTTCAAAACATACCCGACTCAGGAAAGCTAAGTCAGATACCTAAAGCGGAATATGTTGAGCCCCGGATACAGGAAGATGACATCCTGACGGTGATCATCCAAACAGTCGACCCACAATCCGTGGCCTTTATCAATTCAGGTAATGCCAGCGGGGGCAGTTCAAATCCGTCATCGCCGCTCGCTGCTGCCGCCTTACCCTCTGCAACGCAGGGCCCTTCGGCACAGCTTGGCTACCTGGTTGACGTGGACGGTAATATTACACTGCCTGTTATTGGGAAAGTTAAAGTATCCGGCCTGTCACTGGAGGAGGCCAAAAAAGCCATTTTTACCATCGCCGATCAATACTATAAGGACGCATCCGTAATTGTGAGCTTCGCAAACTTCAGGGTAAATATAGCCGGTGAAGTATCGCGGCCCGGCACCTACATTATGCCCAACCAAAAAGTAACCGTGCTCGATGCTTTGTCGCTCGCCGGCGACCTTACCATATTTGGCAAACGCGACAATGTATTACTGATAAGGCAAAACTCTGACGGCACAAAGACGCCTTATCGCTTCAATCTTACGAAAACAGAGTTCATGACGTCGCCGGGCTATTATTTAAAGCAAAACGATTACATCTACGTGGAGCCGCTAAAGTCAAAAGCCGCCGCAACCGATGCAGCCCAGGGCCGGAATTTCGCTTTGATCGGCGCCGGCTTATCCGTTTTGATCATACTGTTAACCAGGATAAAATAAACTAAACACTATTATATAAACTGATATGGAGGTAGTTCCGTTACAAAACGAAAACCAGGAAGGCGCAGAGGAGAAAGGCTTCAACATAAAGCACATTGTTGGCAAGATCTTTACATATTGGTACTTGTTTTTATTGAGTATGATAATTTGCATAGCGGCTGCCTATTCGGTAATACGCTACAGTTCCCCCATGTACAAGGTTAGCAGCATGATAACGGTGGACGATGGCAGCAACAACCCTGCTGATAAGTTACAGGGTGCAGGCAGTTCCTCGGTCGATTTTTCTGATCTATTCAGTCTGCCCAGTAACGCGTACAACGAGATGGATAACCTCAGATCGCCCAACTTAATGACCAAAACCGTGAAAAAGCTGAACCTGAATATCCAGCTGTTTCGCAAAGGGAGAATAAAACGCGACGAATTGTATGACGAAGCGCCCTTTACGGTTGAAATGAATGCAAAGACAGATTCGATAAGGGAGCGTATCTACGAAGTGTCTTTAAAAAATGATCGTATCAGGATCACGAATTCAAAGGATGACCTGGATATAACAGCGCCATTTGGCTCAATCATTCGCCTGGAACAGTACGATCTTGTTTTCATTAAAAAACCCCATTTCATTTTCAATAAACTGGGCTATAAGCTAAGGATCAACGCTATTGATAAAGCGGTGGAAGACATGTCAAAGGACTTTTTTGTTGACCTTACTGACAAAAAGAGCACCACAATTGCGCTTACCCTTAATTATGATAACTCGAAGAAAGGGGAAGTGATATTACAGACGTTGATGAATTTGTACCTGCAATCGAACCTTGACACCAAGCAGCAGATTGCCGACAGCACCCTGAAGTTTATTGATAATCGCCTGAAGATCGTTAGCCAGGAGTTAAGCGGCGTAGAAGACCAGTTCCAGGATTTTAAAAAGAAAAACAATTTAGCTGTTGTGGATGAACAGGGGATAAACCTGGTGGATAATGTATCCGAGTACAATAAACAACTTAATGAAAAAAATGTACAGCTGTCTGTACTGGACGATATCTCCAAGTATATTAACAATCCGCAAAACCATAAAATAATCCCGAGCGCATTGTCGGTGCCCGACCCGGTATTTGGCACGGCGGTTGGAAAATATAACGATCTTCTATTACAACGCGATCAGTTGAGTTTGTCCATGAAAGACTCAAACCCGATCATGAAAAGTTTTGACGGTGATATAGAAAACGTAAGGCAAAGTTTGATCAGAAGCTTTGCTTCCTACAGAAAATCACTCAGTATTGCAATAGATTCAAGCCGCAAGCGAAATTCAGTGTTAAATGGCGAGGTAAAAAAAGTACCGCAAAAGGAACGTCTGTTTCTGGATTTTTCGCGACAGCAAAACCTGAAAGAACAACTGTATTTGTTCCTGCTCCAAAAGCGTGAGGAAACTGCCATCACCAGGACGTCAACGATTTCGACGGGACGGATCATTGCTACCGCAAAAAGCGATTACTACCCTTACAAGCCAAACAAGCCGGTTGTTTATGTACTTGGTTTATTTATCGGCCTGCTGCTGCCGATTGGGTATTTGTACGGGAAAGAAGTACTAAATATAAAAGTTGAAACCAAACAGGATGTAGAGAACATAACGTCGATCCCGATCATCGGGGAAATAGGCAGCAACAAAGAAGCCGGCAACATTGTGGTTAATAACAATTCGCGATCTGTACTTTCAGAGCAATTCAGAAGTGTGCGCACTAACTTACAGTACCTGTTGCAGCCGCAAAAATCACAGGTAATATTGCTCACATCAGGCATGAGCGGCGAAGGAAAATCCTTCATAACGGTAAACCTGGGCAGTACATTGGCTATCAGCGGTAAAAAAGTTGTGTTGCTTGAACTTGATTTGAGAAAACCAAAGATTTCGTCTACGCTCAACATCGACAATACAATTGGCTTCAGCAATTATATGATCTCTGAAAATGAAGACATTACCAAGATCATTAAACCCAGTTTGTTCCATAAAAACTGTTTCATTATTTCATCGGGGCCAATTCCACCCAATCCGTCAGAGCTTCTGCTAAGCAACAAGCTGGAATGTATGATTACCCAGCTCAAAAATCACTTCGATTTTATTGTGATCGACTCCCCGCCCGTTGGTTTTGTATCGGATGCATTACTTATTGAAAAATATGCCGACGTAACACTGTACATTATCCGTCAGGGATATACGCTCAAGTCGCAAATTAATATCATAAAAGACCTGGCAAAAACTAACCGGATAAAACGGCCATTCCTGGTCGTAAACGACATCCAGGCCAAAAAAGCCGGATACTACGGCTATGGTTACGGCTATGGTTATGGCTACGGTTATGGCTACGGCTACGGCTATGCCGAGGATGTTAAAAGTGAAAGCGCTATAAAGAAATTTTTTAAAAGAGGTTGATCACAATCGGTCGCCCGGCCGCAAATCCGGCTGAAAAAACAGCGGCCGCACTAAATCAACTTCTCTTATTTTAAATATCCTATGAAAATACTGGTTACCGGATCAGCGGGTTTTATTGGTTTTCACTTAACTGAAAAGCTACTTAGTAACGGCTTTGCGGTTGTGGGTATCGATAACATAAATGACTACTACGATACCGCGCTAAAGTTTGCGCGGCTACAGCAAAGCGGAATTTGCGGAGAAGCACAAAAGTGGAATACCGTAATTCAGAGTAGCAAATACGACAATTATCGTTTTGTGAGGCTTAACCTGGAGGATAAAGCCGATTTAATGCATTTATTCCAAACGGAGCGCTTTGATGTGGTAATAAATCTTGCCGCGCAAGCGGGGGTACGTTATTCCATCCAAAATCCTGATGCTTACGTGCAATCAAATGTGGTGGGCTTTTTAAATATCCTGGAGGCTTGCCGTAATTTTAAAATTAAGCACCTGGTTTATGCAAGCTCATCGTCGGTTTATGGTTTAAACGAACGTTTGCCATTTGCGGTAAGCCATAATGCTGACCACCCGATCTCGTTATACGCCGCCACCAAGCGTGCAAATGAACTGATGGCCCATGCCTACAGCCATTTATATAGCATCCCAACATCAGGAATGCGTTTTTTCACAGTTTACGGCCCATGGGGACGGCCTGATATGGCTTACTATTTATTTGCCGATTCCATACAAAACGGGAAACCCATAAAGGTTTTTAACCATGGGAAAATGAAACGGGATTTCACTTTTATCGACGATGCTGTGGATGGTATCCTGAAGATCATTGAACATCCTGCCCAGCCGGCTGAAAACTGGAACGGCATTGTCCCTGACCCTTCCATTTCAAAAGCCCCATTCAGGGTTTATAATATCGGCAATAATGTTTCGGTGGAGTTGATGGAGTTCATCACCGAAATAGAAAAAAATATTGGCAAAGAAGCCATCCTTGAAATGCACGACATGCAGGACGGGGATGTATTAGCCACGTGGACTGATATTGAAAGTTTAAAGAAATACGGCTATAGACCCGACACGCCGATAAAAAAAGGGATTGAGCAATTTGTAAACTGGTATGTAAATTTTAAATAGTCATTTATTCAAAAATGCAAATGGAATTAACAAGAAAGTTCATTGCTTATAAAGACAAAATACTTGCAAGTGAGCTGGTGAACAGGACCTTTAAACTGTCTGTTATTTCATTCCTTGCAAATGTTTTGAATTTCCTGGTGCCGGTTTATGTCGCTTTTGTTTTCGGCATATCAAAACTTACCGATCAATTCTTTTTCAGCTACGGGATCATTACATTCATCATTACAATTTTCTCCGCAGCAATAAGCTCCGTAACGGTTCCCTTTATCAAGGAAAGGGTTAATGACAAGGAATGGCTGAGTGAATTTGCATCATCCTTCTTTTATTTCAGCAGTAAATTTATCGGTATCGGGTGCATCCTGCTTTTTCTGCTTTTAAGTATAGCCGGGCATTTTAATTCAGGCAAATTTTTATTTTACCTGTCGCTGTGCGTTCCTATCCTGTATTTCAACATTCTCAATTCCTTTTGCTTCGGTATCCTCAATTCATTACACCAGTACAACGCTGCTGCAGTATCGCCTTTTTCAAGAGCGATCATCATTTTTCTTACCATCTTCCTCTTTAGTTCCCATATGGGCATAGTCGCGGTGATCCTGGGTTATAACCTGGGTGAATTTGCCAAGTTTTTGCAATTAATGTACATCATCAGGCAGCGTAATAAGATCAAAGTATCCCTTAAAGTAAAAAAGTACGAGTTAATTAAAAACTTTGTAAGGGAGGGCTCGTTTCAGGCCGTCTCGACAAGTATATCTTGCGCCGCTCCGCTTATCGACAAAATTGTTGCCTCTTTTTTAGCGGTAGGCTCTTTGTCCGTTCTTGACTATGGCGACAAAGTTACCCTGGTCTTCGGCATTCTTTTGAATTCGTTCCTGGTTATTGTATTGGGAAAATGGTCGACTGAAGTGGTTGAAAAGACGTTCAAGTTTAACAGGATGATCCTCATTTTGCTGTCGGTACTCGGATTAAGCCTGGTTGCCTTCCTTTTTGTTGTTTTTACCCGATCAATAATTACGGGTTTATTATATCCCACTTTACCTGTTGACAAGAAAGCCATCATCGCGACCATCATTGTATTGAACTCGGCGGGCTTTGTATTTAACTCGGTAAACCAGGTCATCAACATCGGGAATATTGCATTTAAGGCAACTTCTGTTTTAGTTAAAACTTCAATGATCAAGGCAGTGATAAACCTCGTGCTTGATATTGTTTTTGGTTTAAAGTGGGGCGTAATCGGCATTGTTCTTTCAACTGTATTGGTGCATTTTTCGGGCTTGATTTTAAATTTTGCGGTTTTTAAATATAAAGTCCTGCCTAAAATGCCCTATTCGTAAATGGCTGTAAGTATATGTATTCGGTAATTATTTGCAATGGAATTATTAGGACAGGAGCTTAAAACATAACTATGAAATTTTTCAATAAACTTTTCATTTTATTATTATTTCTGAATTTAAGTGAAACCTATAAATTGATACTTTTTTCATGGGGTATCCCCAGTGTGGTTACTTCTGTGGCTACGGTGGTTTTGTTGTTACTATACATCCTTTTTAATTTAAACACACTTTCTGTTTTAGCCAGAGTAAGTTTTTTTAAATATTGGTTCATCCTTGTTTTTTTAATCCCCACAGTATCTATTTCAATAAACTATTTTAGAGGCAATTTGAATGAGACCGAGCTAACTTACTGGCTGGCTTTCAATGCTTTATTTTCTTTTTTATTTGTTTCTTCAGCTATAGTTGCCTATTCGGTTCCGTTAAAATGGCTGGTATATATGGTCTGGGCCTGCGTATGCAGTACGATCATTGGCTTTTATGTTTATTACGCTTACCCCGATTTGATCCGTCAAATGGGGACCTTAACCGGCAATCAGCTCGCATTTGTGGTCTATGGCTCTGAGGAGTCTCGAAATATGAGCTTTTTTGATCACCCTAATGGGGCTGCGTTATCCATCGTTTGCTATTTCATATTTCTGTTTACTTCATTTGTTGACAGCACAAAAAGCATAGCATTTTATGTTTTTTGTTCTGCTTTGTTGCTGGCAATGGTTTCGCTTACCGGTTCGCGCACGTCGCTGGTAATTTCTATCGCGTTAATCATTGTTTACATAAGGCCCCTGATCGGGAAGATCATTTCTTTAAATTATAGGCATAATAGCGGGCAGGTAAAATTAATAATTTATGCCTTTTTAACGTTTGGGGTCTTTTTTGGCGTACTGCTCCTTTACCTGATTTCAGGATCGATAACCTCTCACGGTTTCAGTGAAGTGGAATCAAGGTATTCCATATTCAGTTCACTTTTTGACCCGTCTAAAGATTTGAAGGACGAAAGTTTGGACGAGCGCACAACTATTGTTGGCGTTTACCTGAAATATGTGAGCGACAACATTCTCCTGGGCTATGGCCCTGTATTTCGTGATAATAAAATTGGATCCGGCCAATTAAAGAATGTCAGCCAAAACGCTTACCTGGAAGGGGCCTTAGTATACGGCATATTTTACCCGATATATTTTATCTATATAAAGATCAAAACCTATATCGCCGCTAAAAACAAGCTATATAAAAACCATTTCATATTTAACTCACTGGCTGTGTTTATGGTGTTTTTGTTTTTATTGAGCTTATCAGTTAACGATATTTTTTGGAACAGATCGATCGTGATTGTATTGGGCTTGTTAATCGGCATTTATATCCGTCACCGGTCCGAAAAATCAAAGGTGGTACAGCCTCCATCAAAACAGGCTCAACCAGGGTATTTAGAGTTGACATAAATTTTTACAAAACTATTTACCCGAATGATAATAATTATTAAAAAATGATGAAACGAATCGAAGTTCTAGATGTATTTCGCGGTTTTGCAGCACTGGGGGTAGTTTTTTTCCACTACAGCCGGTTTTTCAGAACGATAAATGAATCAAATGACGGATATTTCTCATTGGGCTATTTCGGGGTAATGTTCTTTTTTATGATCTCCGGATTTGTGATCTTTTTAACGCTGAAACAGAGTAAAAGCCCCTCTAATTTTCTTTTCCGCAGGTTTTCACGACTATACCCCACCTTTTGGTTTTGTTTACTGCTTACATCGCTGTGTGTGCGGATTTTTGGTTTACCCGGCAGGGAAGTTTCCTGGAAAGACATGGTGCTCAATATCACCATGATCCCGCAATGCTTTAAGGCAAAGGATGTGGACGGCGCGTATTGGTCATTGATATATGAATTCTTCTTTTATTTATTTATGGCCTTCTTAATGTGGACCAAGGCGCTAAAGGTTCTTTTAATATGGATAGTACCATGGCTTTTCCTCTGTCTTTTACGCCAGTTTACAACTGTGTTATCAGGGGCGGCTACCTGGATATTTAATCTTAATTACGGCACCTACTTCATAGCGGGTATTATGTTTTACCAGCTAAAGTTTGTTAACAGCAAAAATCTATTTTTTCATGTGATCATCATTTGCAGCCTCCTCATTAGTTGTATCGGGTTAAAATCCATCGTCGAGGTGATATTGGTAGTTGCCTTTTATGGTATATTTTACCTGTTCGTGTTTGAAAAGCTGGACTTCCTTGCATTCAAATCACTGACCTACCTGGGCAGAATTTCGTTCCCGCTGTACCTGGTGCACCAGAACACTGGATATATCCAATTAAACTTCCTTCATAAACTGAATCCGCAGTTGCCTATGGCCATCATTTTGGTGCCTGTGATCACCAGTTTATGTTTAGCGGGGTTCATCCACCGATTTGTCGAGAAGCCTTCCATCCGATGGTTCAGGCGATATTTTGAAATAGCTGATAATAAAAAAATACCTGTCCCTGTTACTTAAATACCCAAACCATGAATACAATTGTTCGGTATGTTTTTAAAAGATTTTGGCCGGTTAAGTATGCCCGGCATATAGGAGTTAAAGTTGGTGATAACTGCAGGTTGATCAACGTCAGCTTCAGCACCGAGCCCTACCTCGTCACCCTTGGTGATCATGTAAGCGCTACCAATACCCGTTTCGAAACACACGACGGTGGCGTTTGGGTGTTACGCAGCCATTATCCGCAAATTGACATGGTGAAACCCATCACTGTTGGCAATAATGTTTATATCGGGTTTGGCGCTATGGTGCTGCCGGGTGTTACTATTGGAGACAATGTAGTTATTGGCGCCCATTCGGTGGTGTCGAAGGACATCCCTTCCAACGTTGTCGCAGCCGGCGTCCCTGCTAAGGTTTTAAAATCGCTTGAAGACTATAAAAACAAGGCCATCGTCGACTATGACAAGACCAAACATTTCTCGGCAAAGGAAAAGCGGCTCTATTACGAAGAAAAATTTAATATAAACCCGAAAGCATCATGGGCCGAACAAGAATAGCAGTACTTATACCCGGGTTTGGCATTGGCGGCGCACAAAAGCAATGTATTTTTTTGCTGAATGAGCTCCAAAAAGATCCCGGGCTGGATATCCACCTGATCTATTTTTATGAAGATATTAATTTTGAGTACCTGCAGCAGGATAAACTGGTTTTGCACAAGCTCCCCCTGTCTTCGTTCTATAACCCTTTTAATATTGCCCGTATTGTAAAAGTTACCAGGCGTATCAGTCCCGACATTTTGTTTTCGTGGCTACATTCCTGCGATGTTTATTCATTTTTCGTTTCAAAGCTGCTGCGGAAAACCAAGTGGATAATGACGGAGCGCGACTCCCACTACCCTCCGGAGTTGCGGTACAAGCTCAGGAACAGGCTGGGCAAAAATGCCGACCTGATCATCAGTAATTCTGCTAAAGGAAGGACCTATTGGACTGATAAAGGTGCCGATGCTGATAACGTAAAAGTTATCAGTAATATCATGCTGCCGTCTGTAAGGCGCAAAAGGCTGCTCCTCAATGGCGATCCGGTGATCACCTATGCGGGCAGGCTTGAACCGCAGAAAAATGTGGTCAATTTAACAAAGACATTTTGCCGGCTCGCTGAAATTTATCCTGCCGCAAAATTCCTGATCATTGGCGAAGGATCGTTAAAAAATGCCCTGTCTCTTATTATTAACGATGCAGGCCGTTCCGATTCCGTTACCGTGGTCCCTTATCAAAAAAATATCAACGACTATTTTTCGTCCACCGATGTATTTGTCAGCATAAGCGCTCACGAAGGCCTTCCGAATACGATAATGGAAAATATTTACCTGGGCAACAAGATCGTTGCTTCCCGCATCCCCGAGCATGAAGCGATTTTGGGTCGTAACTATCCCTATTTCGCAGATGATATTGAAAATATTGACGATGTGGCAAAGGTTGTTGAAAGTATACTGGAAGAGCCAAACATTGCAAAACACCTGGCATATGGAAAAACCCAGCTGGAATCGATGTCGGCAGAAAATATCGGGTCGAAATATAAAGAGTTATTCAACCGTGTGCTTTTAAAATGAAAAAGGTATCCAGAGCCATTGGCCGCGTAGTTTTTCACTTGCTGAGATTCTTTTTAAGATTCCTGGAAGCAACGTTTGTGCGGGTGTATATGCCCATGTACGTCAGTCTGTTAAAGTTTTACGGGGTAAAGTTTACCGGGAAACCCAGGTATATCTCTACTAAAGTCAAGTTTGATGATTTTGACCGGGTCGAGCTCGGGGAACGGGTGGTGATATCAGAGAATGTAATTATGCTGACGCACGACTATTCGCTCACCACCGGGCTGATAGCCATTAACAAACAGCCGGCTACAGACATGGCTTTTATAAAGCCGATCACCATAAAATCAAACGTTTTCATTGGCATGAACAGCCTGATTTTGCCGGGCACGATCATACACGAAAACGTGATCATCGGCGCAAGTTCAGTGGTAAGGGGTGTGATCCCGGCAGATTCCATTGTGATCGGTAATCCGGCTGCTGTTGTCGGCAAGCTGACAGACCAGGCAAAGAAATGGGAGAAGAATCTCGGCAATGCCGAATTAAGCATCGATTAATACACGCACAAGTTCTCAGGATCGCGAAGCGGGAAAGCGCTATTGCAGCAGGTGTTATATGAAAGGGAAAGTATTTTTTTTTGGACAATTTCCGCCGCCGGTACACGGCGCCAGCTCGGTAAACCAGTATTTGTACCAGCAGTTTTTGGCCCGGGGAGAGTTTGAAGTGATCCGGTTTTCTTTCGTAAGGCAATCAAAAAACGCAGTGCAGCTTTTGGCTAACCGTGTTTTTAAAAGCCTTTCTGCCGTATTTGTTATCCTGAAGAATTTCAGATCGTCACCCAGCTCGGTTTTCTATATGCCTGTTTCGGGCGGTTTGGGGATGGTATTCGAAATGGCGCCCTGGTTACTGGCGGGCATACTGTTTAAAAAGCGGGTAATGCACCATCATTCATTCAAATATTGTCATAAATGGAGCATTTGGATGTACTTTATCCAAACTTTCCGGAAGAAAAATATTCACAATATATTTTTGTGCGAGTGCCATCTAAGTGCTTTTAACAAACAATACCCCATTTTAGCCGGCAACACCAGTGTGATCGGAAATGAAATGGTTATTCCGGTTGATATGCCCAACGATGCAGCGAAACAGCGCACGAGTAAAGGCATCGTTGTCGGCCATCTCTCAAACCTTACTGTTGAAAAAGGCTGCAATATTTTTTTTGAACTCGCAGAACAGCTTGCCGGGACGGGAAATATAAAATTTGAGCTCGCGGGACCAGCCCGGAGCACCGAAATTGAAGACAGGATAGAAGACCTTATATCAAAATTTCCGGAAACTTTCTGCTATAGCGGACCGCTTTACGGCGACAAAAAACTGGATTGGTACCGGCGCCTGGATTTTTTTATTTTCCCCTCAACCTATGCCGATGAAACTTACCCCCTTGTAATTTCGGAAGCTATTTCGGCCGGTGTTATACCGCTCACTACGCCCATTGGCTGCCTGCCAGAGATCAATCATGAGGCCTTTATTCTGCCGGTTCATAAGTTTATCGAACAGGCCGCTGCCATACTTCTTAAAGCAAGTAGTGATGAGCGTTATTTCAACCAAATTAGGGATGATCTGCAAAAAATCAGGCAACCCGCCATGTTAAAGCGCCAGGCCGACCTGGATACAATTATCACTTTGTTTACCGGCTTTTTACAACAGTAGAAGTAAGCCTGATGAAAATGCCTACCTGGAGTGAGCGCCGAGTCTTTATCGTTAATTCCCGGGTATTCCAGGCTTGCCTTTAATTTCAAAATGTTGCACGTCGTTATCATGTGCTTTGGTTTTTTCGCCGACCTGTAGTTTTAGCTTTAAAGTATTTTTCAAATTGCTGAGCGAATTGTTTTCAAGCGACATAAAGGCACTGCTGGCATCTAAATAAATCGCCGCTATCGGGAATGAATCAGCCCACTTGCCCTTGGAGATGTCATGAATATAGTTATTATATATTTTTGTGCCTGGTTGATTTCCCAAAACATAAATAGCTCCGCCATCATCATGCAGGTACATTACGTCATGGATATTATTCTCCCTGATGATGTTATTGTCGACGCCGGCACGTACGTCTCCAAATAAATTACCCACCTGGATACCGATATACCTGCCGTATCGTATTTCATTTTTTTCAATCAGCAGGTTCGAAACACAGCTCGCAAAAATTCCGCTGCCGGTTGTATAATTGGTTCCAAAGTTTTCAATTAAATTATGACTGATGGTATCGGATGAGCATTTTAACGAATCGATTAAATTGCCGCTCCTAAATGTATAGGGATCAATTGCTATTGCATTAGCGCAAATATTATAAAAATGGTTATTGTCCAGCCGGCTTTTTTTAACACCTTTTCCAAATAAGACGCCGTTGCCCCCGGAATCGAAAATATTACAGTCTCTGATCAAAATGTTATTCGCATAGTCTACGCCAATAATTCCCGGAGTCGCTACTTTACGGGTGGTAAACTCCATATTAACACTAACCGACATGATGAGACCTGACTGACCTGGGAAAAGCCATTTTGAGCAGGTAATATTAAGGCTATTAATTTCAACGTTTTCAACCGGGTTATTCGATACGCCTGAAACATTCAAAACGGTTGTTAAAACCGGAATTTCGATATCAAGGTCGTTTATATTTTGACCGGCCGGGGGTTTATAATAAATGGTATGGGTATTTTTATCCAGGTACCATTCGTTATCATCGTCTAAAAATTCAAGCGCGTTTTCAAAATAATAGGTTCTGCCGGCAGCGATGATATCGCGTGCGGCGTGCATCGAAAACAATTGATTACGTACAGGCTCCCGGGCAATAATATGGATATCTTCGTCGGAGTGCTTAATGCTGTCAATCAGGAGCCGTGACTGGTACCAATGCTGGTTTATAACCATTTCAACGTTCGATGAATTTTGGATATTACCCAGTTCAGAGGCATTAACCGTGATGGATTTGTTTACCGTACCAAAGTTCTTTATCCTGAAATATGGACCGTAATCATTTGCGTCGGTTTGGTTGGGCGTGCGCGCCCTGATGGCCAAATTGCTATTCACATAAAGTTGACGACTATCCAGTTCATCAGGCACCTGCTCTTTGTAGATCCCATTCTTCCACAATGTCCAGCCTGTTAATCTGCGGCCGCCGCTAATAGTTGGCCTGGCGCCGGTTTCGCCGGTGATCAGCAACTTTGAATACTTGCCACCGATACTTTTGTGATTAATAATAAGCGGCTTTTTTAGATAATAAAATCCCTGTTTAAGGTAAATAGCTAACGCTCCGCCATCGGGATTTACCTGTTTCAATTTGCTTTCCAGGTCATTGATATTACCCGGCGCCTGTTTGCTAAATGAGATGCCTGTGCCATCAGCGGCTAAATACAATGCATTTTGTGCGTTCGAATTGGTTGAGAGGAGGGCAAGGCCTGCCAATAGAATTAAGTACTTTCTCATAGTTTTTATTCAGGGGTTAATAAAATAACACCGGTAAACCGGCGATAAAAAAGAACGTCTTTGATGATGATTTAAAGGTGATTATTCAGGGAAACCTACGATACACGTTTATAAAACATGTCCATTTGCAGTATTTTTTCGTCTTTAGCGGTGAGCAGGCCCACCGGGCTATGGATAGCGAACCCAAGGTCGCGAAGGAGTTGGTGCATCTCGTCAAACAGGGGCTCGCCCTCGTACATCCGCACAAACGATACCTCTATCAGGATGTAATCAACATTTTTCAGGAACTCCGTCCCTCCCCTGATCACCTGTTTTTCAAATCCCTGTACATCCAGTTTTAACAAAACAGGTTTTTTTAAGGGCATATCAAACTTAAAGTTATCGAGCTTTTGCAGCTGCACATTGATAGCTTTATAGTGGCCTGTATCAGGTATAGCCGATTTTTGCTCTTCGCTGACTTTAAGGGCCGAGCTGGCGTGCGAGTGGGCATTCTGGTAAAATTCGATCGTTCCTTCTGAGTCGCCGAGCGCCACGTTGTAGATGGTTATTTCCGAAAAAGGACCGGTATTCTTTTTAAGGGTCTCAAAAGTTTCGGGCACCGGTTCAAAACTATAGATAGGCGTATTAGGGTAAAACTTGTTGGCAGCCACTGCAAACTGGCCAATATTTGCGCCCACATCCAAAACTGCGCCCACATGCGGTAACACCGCCGAAATGTTTTTATTGATGTAGAAAGAAGAGAGCGACCTTGTTTTGGAGAGCAGGTAGCCAATGCCCCCCTTGGGATGCATGGCGATCCGGATGGCTTTATTAAAGGTAGATAGCATAGCGCAAGGTAAGTAATATATTTAAATCCTACAAATCCGATAGGACTTAAATACTAAACAATTTCCATGCTGCTTTACAAAAATTTGAGCTCATTAGCCGGAAGTTTGAGGTATGCAAGGCCGACGGCTGCAATAATTGCAGTTCGTTAAATACCTGGTATTCGTTTCCCTCGCTCACGCGGTACCCTATCGGTGCGCCGTCGTTCAACATCATGTCGCCGAAGCGGTGTTCGCTGGCAGACAACGGTATGCTTTCTATTCCCTTGTTTTTCACAGTGTTGCAAGAATACTGTCCGAACGGATGCCATTTCGGACTAATAGGTAACTGTGAACCTATTAATGGATTGATCTAAAAACTGTAAACCTGTCCGAGGACGTGACAACTGGCAGAGATAAGATTGGCCGCCATTTTTTCGCCATAACTAATTGATTATCAATTAAAAATACTCGGTTTATACCAAGCTTTGCACAGTGACCAAATTTGTAACTTGTTGACAATCAATAAAAAACACTAATAGTGTTCAAAAAAAACTTCAAAATTGGACAGATTTTGAGAATTTTAAATTTTAATTAGCTAACAATCAGTGTGTTTCGTTGCCGTTTGTAGGCTGATCGTGCGTAAAAAATGAACACTTAAAAAGGGTTTTTCCTTACTTCAATGGCGATGTCATTCTCGTAGGATTCCCGGCCGAATAAGTATATTCCATTTGGATGAAGCGATTTACATATTTGGTTTATACCCAAATTTTTGGCAATCCCTTATTTTTTCCCTTGAAAGGGTCAGCCCCGGGGATAGGTTGTTTCGCAATATTTTCATCAGCCCTTGGCCGTTCGCCGGGCAAGCCTCTTTTAACATCCCAGTCGCGCCCGTCCGGGTATGCGCCTACAATACCCAGGTTTTCGCTGCCCAGGTTTTTATGGCCAACGCCTGCTGGTATGATCAGGATATCGCCGGCTTTTACTTCTATCTTTTCTCCGCGTTCGCCGCCCAATTGAAGCAGGGCCGAGCCCGAATAAATACCCAGCACCTCGTGCGAATTGCTATGATAATGATGAAAAGAGTAAACACCATTCCGCCAGGAATTGGTCCAGTTATTTTCGCCAAATCGTTGTTCCAACCATTCGGCTCCCTCATCACCCCTCAGGTCAAAGGCCGAGCGGTACAACAGCACGGGGTATCTGCTGTTGGGTATTTTGCCATCGTCCTTAAACTGATATTTTTCCGGTTCCATTACTAAATTGTATTACTTAGCAACGGGTTCAATAAATATTTGTTTGATCAAGGGAAATTCCGCCTGGATGCCCTTACTGATCCGCTCGATGGCGTCAGTTATTTGTTTAGTGGTCAAATCAGCTTTAAATACCGTGTTGAGCTGCAGCAAAATCTCATCGGGCCCCATGTACATCGAGAACTGCTTTTTGATCTTCAAAACAGCCTGATCAGCCTCGGCTATTTTAATAATCCGCCTGAATGTTTTACGGCTGGTAGTTTCGCCCATCAGCAGGCTTTTGCTTTCACGTATCAGCAAAGCTGAGATACCGATAAGGATGACGCCAATCGCCATGGACGCCACACCGTCATAATAAGGGTTATTCATCAGCCGTCCAAGCAAAATGCCCACGAAGGCTACAAGCAGACCGAGCAGGTCGCCAACATCGCCCAGTAATACAATGATGGTTGATGGGTCCTTTGTGTGCACAATCGCCTGCCAGAATGACAACCGCCCGCGCTGGCTGTTAAAGGCCCTGAGGGCAGAGATCATTGAGATCATGTTAAACGCAAATGCAATAGCCAGCACGATGTAGTTCCAAACAGCGCTCTCCTGCACCTGCGGATGCTCAAAATGCTCCAACCCCTCATAAAAAGAGATGCAGCCGCCTAAAATAAAGATGACCAGCGATACGATGAACGACCAGAAATATAACTCTTTTCCATAACCAAAAGGACGCTCACGGTCAGGCAGTTTTTTGCTGATCTTAACACCCCAGATCAGCATCAGTTGGCTAACCGCGTCAATAACAGAGTGGATGCCCTCTGAGACCATTGCAGAGCTGCCGGTAAAACCTGCCGCAACAAACTTCGAGACGGCGATGAGCAAGTCGACAGCTAAAGAAATGTATAGAAATGCCCTTGACTTCATAAAATCGAATCGGCAAACGCCGGCATATTAACAAGTTTAGTATGCATGTTGTTTAAAGCCAAAGCCAGGCTTATTGTTTTAAACTTTGGACCACCCTACATAAACCCCCAGTTTTTGACTTCAATTTCAATTACCGCTTTCAGCCGGCCTTCACCAAACGAATCGGCATCTAACTCAATTTTAGCCGAAATGAGGTTTTTGGTTTTTTCGTCAAGCATGTATCGCCCCGAAAATTCATGCGAATCACCCTGGTTCAACGTCAACCTGCCCGACTCCTTTATTTGTATTTTGCCGTCAAAAACATTTTCGATATGGTAACTTGATATTCGTTTGCCCCCAATGATCGGCATGGCGGCTGTGCTCGACCAGTCTTCGCCTACGGCTATTTTCCCTGCCGGGAAAACAACCTGGCAATTCGAATAATTCAGCGGTTGGAAATTTTGCGCTATGGAAGGCCCCCCGATTGCAAAGGGTTTAATTATTTGGCCTTTGGTGTTGATGATCAATTTATAGGTTGAATCCAGCATTGGCTTAAAAGCCGCATGGATCTGTTTTTGCTGTGGACTCATGTCTGCTTCATCTTGGTCCGACGAATAGGTATTCCCATATTCAGCCCCACCGCTTTCCACGCGCAGGTAGTCTATTTTGGCCGACATCATATACAAGGAATCACCGTTCACCGAATCCACCTTAAAACTCATTCTTACTATTTCGTTGGTGATGGGATTGTCCAAATCGTTGTTGGCAACAATATAGGTATGATATTTTACGTCCAGTTGGTCGCCTGGTTTGTATTTCAACCTCAATAAAATATTTCTGTCGCCATGCCAGCATCCCAGGCAACAGATCGTCAAAGCCAGTGTAATTACTCTTTTCATTTCCACCATAAAATACATTCGGAATCTACGATTATTTGGCGATCGCCTATAATTGTTTTTAATATGCGCGGTCGGTAATTCAACGCATATCTCACACGACAGATTCAGCGTAAACATAAAACCTCGGGACGTCTGTCGGCAGGCCGCTTGTTGCGGAATGTTAAAAATGGATACTTTATACCTTATTTTATCTCTTTAAATCGATTATTTATCAAAAACAGGATAAAATATAGTTAAGACCTGCTAAGAAATCCTTTATTATAAGCCCCGATTGTTGCTACTTTTGAGTTTGATAATCCTGGCATTATGAAAAGCATTTGTCTGTTAACAGGAATTGTGTTTAGCCTGTCGGCCTTCGCCCAAAAGAAGGACTACCCCATACAACCCGTACCCTTTACCAGCGTAAAGCTTTCAGATAAGTTTTGGCTGCCGAAAATCGAAACCAACCGCACGGTGACCATCCCGGCCTCCTTCGCGCGCTGCGAAAGCACCGGCAGGGTAAAAAACTTTGTAATGGCGGCGGAGCACAAAGGTTCGTTCTGCACGGCTTATCCTTTTGACGATACGGATATCTATAAAACCATCGAGGGCGCATCCTATTCGCTGGCGGTTTACCCGGATCCTAAATTGTCGGCTTATATTGATTCACTGATTACTATTGTGGGTAAAGCCCAGGAACCTGATGGCTATTTGTATACCGCCCGCTCCATCGACCCAATGCACCCGCAATCATGGGCCGGCGCCGAACGCTGGGTGAATGAGCAAAAGAGCAGCCACGAGTTGTATAACTCCGGTCACCTGTTCGAAGCGGCTGCCGCGCATTATATGGCTACTGGCAAACGCAACTTTTTAAACATCGCCCTAAAAAATGCCGACCTGCTGGCGCGCACTTTTGGCCCGGATAAAAGGCATGTGGCCCCCGGTCACGAAATTGTGGAAATGGGCCTTGTCAGGCTTTATCGCATCAGCGGCAAGACAGATTACCTTAACCTGGCCAAATTTTTTATCGATCAGCGTGGCATTAAAAAGTATAACAAGAAAAGCGAAAACGTTTACGAGAACGGCACCTATTTCCAGGATGACAAGCCAGTAGTTGACCAGGATGAAGCCGAAGGCCACGCCGTACGCGCGATGTACCTGTATTCGGGCATGGCAGATGTAGCGGCGCTTACCGGCGACACCGCTTATTTAAAAGCCATCGACAAGATATGGGACAACATGGTCGGCAAAAAGATGTATGTACAGGGCAGCATCGGCGCGGTGGGCGATGGCGAGCGTTTTGGCGCCAACTATGAACTGCCCAACGAAACGGCCTATAATGAAACCTGCGCCGCTATTGGCAGCGTATTTTGGAACGAGCGTATGTTTTTGCTGCATGGCGATTCGAAATATATAGACGTGCTGGAAAAAACACTGTATAACGGGCTCATCTCGGGAGTTGGGCTGGATGGCAAATCATTCTTTTATACCAATGCCATGCAGGTGAGCAACAGTTTTTCCTTCCCCGACCTGGAGCGCGGCCGGTCAGGCTGGTTCACCTGCTCCTGCTGCCCGACCAATTTGGTGCGGTTGCTTCCATCTATCCCCGGTTACATTTATGCGGAGGATGGCAATAATGTTTATATAAATCTTTTCATCAGCGGCACCGCCAATTTAACGGTGAACAACAAGGCTGTAAAGATCACCCAACAAAATAACTACCCATGGGATGGCGGATTAGCTTTTGATATCGACCCGGCTTCGTCCATGGACATGAGCCTTCGGATACGCATCCCCGGCTGGGCGCGAAACCAGGCCATTCCGTCGGATCTTTATAGCTATGAAGCTTCTTCGGCACAAAAAATCGACATCAAAGTGAATGGTGTGCCGGTTGATTACCACATGGATAAGGGTTATGCGGTAATCAGCAAAAAATGGAAAAAAGGTGATAAAGTTGAGCTGAACCTGCCGATGAATGTGCAGCGTGTAGTGGCCGGCGCGAGCCTCAAAGACGATACCGGCAAAGTTGCCCTGCAACGTGGTCCGCTGATGTATTGCGCGGAGTGGAAGGATAATGATGGCAGGGCAACCAATATCATCCTGCCAAAAACCGCCGTTTTTGAAACCGCTTTTGAGCCCTCGCTGCTAAATGGGATAATGGTGCTGAAAACGACTGTAAAAAGTGTTAATATTGATGCGGCGACTCAGACCATCAATACCGAAACAAAAACGATGACCGCCATCCCTTACTACTCGTGGGCCAACCGGGGCGATGGTGAAATGACCGTATGGTTTCCCGAACAGGTTAAGGATATTAAACTGCTAACCAGGTAAACCGATATACATGAAGAATAGCTTTGACTTTTTTGGCACCCGCTCAGGCACGGAAACACACACCTGCCCCTCTCAAGAGGGGAACCCGGCGCCCACGGCCGTTTTAAAAAGCGCGGGCCGGTGCGATTATGAATATATTAATTGTTTTTTTAAGGCATTCATGAGCTCCTTCGTCGGTTCCCCTCTTGAGAGGGCAGGGGTGTGTCATTCAGCGTTAAGGTTATTCATGCTGATAGCCCTTGCAGTAACCTTTACAACCAAGGTGTCTGCCCAACAAGTTTCCTTAGAAAAAGGCTGGAAATTCTCCACCGGTGATTCGGCCCAATGGGCATCTCCTACTTATAACGACCAAAACTGGAAGCCCATAGATGTGCAGCACCCCTGGGAACAGCAGGGCTACGATAAATATGACGGCTTTGGCTGGTACCGGCTGCATGTGTTGATCCCGTCCTCGCTGAAGGAAAAGGCTTATCTTAAGGATAGCGTACGCCTGAATCTGGGTGTGATCGATGATAACGACGAAGTTTTCCTCAATGGTAAACTGATCGCGGCCTACGGTGGAGAGAAAAATGGCAATATCAAAAAAGGCAATTACGGTCCGCGCAGCTATACCCTTGCCGTAAACAACCCTGCTATTTTATGGGATAAGGAAAACGTGCTGGCTATCCGCATTTTTGACACCGGCGGCGATGGTGGCATTTATGGCGATAAACACGATATCGCTATGAGCAGCCTGATGGATAACGTAAATATCAATACGGACGAATCTTTTGAGTTTGACGACAATAATAACCTCACCAAAGGTATTCGCCTTACTACGGGCAGCAATTATCAATACAAAGGCAAGCTAAGCATGCGGATAACCGACCCTGTAACTGGTCACTTTATGCTTAACGACATGGATGTCGTTTTTTCGGAATGGCAGCCCTACAGTCATGTTTTTACCATTGACAAACTGCAGAAAAGATCGTACGAAGTGACCTATACGTTTACTGAAGAAAAGTCGCATGATTCCATCAGCAAAACCGAAGGAACGCCTTATGTGCTAACGCCGTATCCATCAGCCAGGCCGCGTATAAACGGGCCGGATGTTTATGGTGCGAGGCCGGGTAACCCATTTTTGTACCGGATACCGGCTACAGGAAAAAGCCTGCAATATTCGGTAACCGGGCTGCCGGCCGGCTTAAAGCTGGACGAAAATACCGGGATCATCACCGGCGCTGTTGCTCAAAAAGGCGATTACCCCGTTGTATTCTCCGTTCATAATCGGTATGGTACCAAAACAAAGAAATTCACGATAAAGATCGGCGACCTTATAGGTTTAACGCCAGCCCTGGGTTGGAACAGCTGGAATGCCTTCGGCCTTTCGGTAAACGACCAAAAAGTACGCACGGCTGCAAAAACCATGGTCAATAAACTGGCGGCACACGGATGGAGCTATATCAACATTGATGACGGCTGGGAAGCGGCGCAACGCCAGGCCGATGGCTCCATCACTCCAAATCAAAAATTCCCCGACATGCTTGGACTAACCAATTATGTACATAGCCTTGGTTTGAAGATGGGCATTTATTCCTCGCCCGGCCCGCGTACCTGCGGCGGCTATTTGGCCAGCTGGCAGCACGAGGACCAGGACGCCAAAACTTATGGGGCCTGGGGCATCGACTATTTAAAATATGACTGGTGCTCCTACTCGGAAGTGACTGACACGAACCCTACGCTTGCCGATTACAAAAAGCCCTACCAGGTGATGCGCGCATCGCTGGACAAGGTGCCCCGCGATATCCTTTTCAGCTTTTGCCAGTATGGCATGGGCGATGTATGGAAATGGGGCGCCGAAGTTGGCGGCAATAGCTGGCGTTCAACAGGGGATATCGAAGACAGCTGGAAAAGCATGTCGACCATCGGCTTTAACCAAACCGCCGACGGCCCCTACGCACAGCCTGGCCATTTTAACGACCCGGATATGCTGGTGGTAGGCAAAGTGGGCTGGGGTGATAACCAGCGCAACAGCCGCCTTACTCCTGACGAACAATACACGCACATTAGTTTATGGAGCTTGCTATCGTCGCCGCTGCTGATCGGTTGCGACATGGGCAAGCTGGATGAATTTACGCTGAGCCTGCTCACCAATGATGAGGTCATTGCCATTGACCAGGATGCATTGGGCAAAGAGGCGCACCAGGCCATAAAAACCGATGATCACCAGGTTTGGATTAAGGACTTGGAAGACGGCGGCAAAGCGGTGGGTATTTTTAATTTATCGGACAAGTATCAAACCATCACCCTAAATCGAAACGAAAATGGTTTAAAAGGCTATACTAAGGTCAGGGACGTTTGGCAGCAAAAATATCTGATCACCAGCGGTACGGATTTTACAGTACAGGTTGCACCGCACGGTGTGGTGTTAATTAAAATGAGTAAATAATAAGGTTTAAACATAAAACAAAAAAGTCTCCCCCTCAGGGGGAGCCCCCGATAGCTATCGGGATGGAGGGGGTAATATGATTTGGAAAGGCGTTTTCCCGGCAGTAACGACAAAATTCACCGGCGACGATGAATTGGATTTTGATGGCTTCGATAAAAACATTGAGGCGCAAATAGAAGCCGGGGTTAAAGGAATTATTATCGGCGGCTCACTTGGCGAGGCCAGTGTACTGACCGACAAAGAGAAGATCGACCTGTTAAAACACACGGTTAAAACGGTCGACAAACGGGCTTACGTGGTGCTCAATATCGCGGAGCAAACTACCCGCTCAGCCCTGCAATGTGCCGAAAATGCGGCCAAATATGGCGCCGACGGGCTGATGATGCTGCCGCCAATGCGTTACAAAGCCGACGATAACGAAACGGTACATTACTTTGGCACAGTCGCCAAAAACACCCCGCTGCCTATTATGATCTACAATAATCCCTATGATTATAAGATCGAGGTAACGCTGGATATGTTTGAAGAGTTGGCCAAACACGACAATATCCGCGCGGTAAAGGAATCAACCCGCGATGTGAGCAATGTTACCCGCATGATCAACCGCTTTGGCGACCGTTACAAAATACTGTGCGGCGTGGATACGTTAGCTTTGGAGAGCCTGTTTATGGGAGCTGATGGCTGGGTCGCCGGCCTGGTGGATGCCTTCCCGCGCGAAACCGTGGCCATTTTTAACTTAGCCAAACAGGGCCGGCACCAGGAAGCGCTGGCCATTTACCGCTGGTTTTTGCCGGTGCTTGAATTGGATATTCATCCGAAACTGGTGCAATACATCAAGCTGGCTGAGGCACAAACCGGGCTGGGTACCGAAACGGTGAGGGCGCCGCGGTTGAAAGTAGAAGGTAAGGAAAGAGAGAAGATTTTAGGCATCATTCACAAAGCCATTGTTAACCGGCCGGAATTACCTGTGGGTAGTTGGGGTGTGGAATCGGAGGTGGATGTTACAGGGGTTAGTTAAAAATAAAGCTATAACATTTGTCATCCTGAGCGCAGCGAAGGATCTTATACACCATGCATTCGAACTTTGCGGGCGGTAATGTCGCTTCGAGATCCTTCGCTGCGCTCAGGATGACAAAACGTGCGGGATGACAAAAAAGATAACATTATCTATGGAAACAAAAAACTTAATAGGCTATCATTACCTGCCAAACACCGGCAAAAAATTCAACGCTTTTAACCCGGCGACCGGCACCGATATTCCCGGCGATTTTTACCCGGCGACCTTCAAGGAGGTTGATGACGCTATGAATTTGGCCGATAAAGCCTTTGCCGAATACCGCAATATCGACCGCCACAAAAAAGCGGCTTTTTTGCGCGCCATTGCTGATGAGATCAATGCTCTTGGTGATGAACTGATAGAACGTGCAATGGCTGAAACCGGGCTTGCCGCGCCGCGTTTACAGGGCGAACGCGCCCGTACCACGAACCAAATGCTGATGTTCGCTGCATTGGTTGAGGAAGGCTCATGGGTGGAGGCAATCATCGATACAGCTATCCCCGACCGCAAGCCCTTGCCCCGGGTCGACATCCGCAAAATTATGGTACCCATCGGCCCGGCCGTAGTTTTTGGGGCGAGTAATTTCCCGCTGGCTTATTCTGTTGCCGGTGGCGACACGGCTGCTGCATTGGCCTCCGGCTGCCCGGTGGTAGTTAAGGCGCATCAGGCACATCCCGGCACAAGCGCGCTGGTTGCCGGTGCACTAAAAAAAGCCGCCGAAAAAACCGGCATGCCCGAAGGTGTTTTCTCCATGCTGTACGATAGTGGTTTTGCCGTGGGCGCGGCGCTGGTAAAACATCCCAAAACGAAGATCGTCACCTTTACCGGCTCGCTTGGCGGGGGTACCGCCCTGCTGAAAATGGCACAGGAACGCGCCGAACCCATTCCTGTTTTTGCCGAAATGGGCAGCATCAACCCAGTTGTTTTGCTGCCAAAAGCCCTGGAAGTACGGCCCGAAGAACTGGCAAAAACTTACAGTGATTCCATCACCCTCGGCGTTGGCCAGTTTTGTACTAACCCCGGTTTGTTGCTGGCGATAAAATCCGATGGCCTTGAAAGATTCAAAAAGGCATTAGCCGATGGCGTGAGCAACGTGGGCTCCGGCACCATGCTTACTCCGGGCATTTGCACTAATTATGCTAGGCTATCTAAAGAACGCCTTTCAAACCCGGAAGTAGAAGTACTCGCGCATTCGGAAAAATTAGACACCGAAAAATCCAACCAGGCGCTTTCGGCGGTGGTCGAGATCGCGGCAGCAGATTTCCTGGCAGATGCGAAATATAAGGAAGAAGTTTTCGGGCCGTATTCTATGTTAGTGGTATGCGAAAGTGTAGCCCAACTGGAGCAGGTGATTGCTTCACTACATGGTCAGCTAACTGCGACCGTAATGGCCGAAAAGGAGGAACTGGCAAACTATAAACAGATCACTGATAGATTGGCGAATTTGGCCGGCAGGGTAATTTTAAATAACCCGCCAACCGGTGTCGAGGTGGGCAATGCTATTATGCATGGCGGTCCGTTCCCGGCGACAACCGACGGGCGGTTCACCTCCGTGGGCACTTCATCTATCAAACGCTTTGTCCGCCCGGTTTGCTGGCAAAACTGGGATGAGGACTTATTGCCGGATGAGTTAAAAACAAGCAACCCGCTGAAGATTTGGCGGTTGTTTAATAATGAGTATACAAGGTAAGTCAAAAGTCTGAAGTCGAAAGTCTGAAGTAAAATACATGATACCCTCTACTTTTGACTCAGGACTTTCGACTTTAGACTAGCTAATGTTTAGAAAATGAACGAATAACGAATGCCTCAAAAGACCTTCTTCTGCATAGACGCTCACACTTGCGGCAACCCCGTTAGGCTCGTCGCGGGCGGCGGGCCCAATTTGCAGGGCGTCAATATGAGCGAAAAACGCCAGCACTTTTTACGCGAGTACGACTGGATACGCAAGGGGCTGATGTTTGAGCCGCGCGGGCATGATATGATGTCGGGCAGTATATTGTACCCGCCGCATGATCCTGAAAATGACGTGGCTGTTTTGTTTATTGAAACCAGCGGCTGCCTGCCGATGTGCGGTCATGGTACTATCGGCACCATTACCATCGCCATCGAGGAAGGTTTGATCACGCCAAAAAAACCGGGTATTGTCCGCATGGAGGCGCCTGCCGGGTTGGTGAAAATATCGTACAAACAGGAAGGCAAAAAAGTAAAATCAGTAAAGCTGACAAATGTCCCGGCTTACCTCGCTGCCGAAAACCTGACCGCCGAATGCCCGGACCTGGGCACGCTAACTTTCGATGTAAGCTATGGCGGTAATTTCTATGCCATCGTTGACCCGCAGGAAAACTTCGGCGGATTGGAAAATTATACGGCAGACCAATTGATCGCCTGGAGCAGGGTGTTGCGACAAAGGATAAATGAAAAATACACCTTCGTCCACCCCGAAAACCCCACCATTAATGGCTGTTCACATATTTTATGGGCGGGTAAAACCTTGTCGCCCGACGCAACTGCGCGCAATGCCGTTTTTTATGGCGATAAAGCTATCGACCGATCGCCATGTGGCACCGGCACTTCCGCGCGCATGGCCCAATGGCATGCCAAAGGCAAATTAAAAAAAGGCGATCAGTTCATCCACGAAAGCATTATCGGCAGTAAATTTACCGGCACAGTGGAAGATGAGGTTACGGTTGGCGGTAAGCCGGCAATTATCCCATCCATCGAAGGCTGGGCAAGGATATATGGCTACAACACCATTAAAATTGATGATGAGGATGATCCGTATGCCTTTGGGTTCCAGGTGATATAACCCCAAACCCCTCCCCTAAAGGGGAGGCTTAAAAAAGCATGAAAATAATCTAATGATAATAAGAAAATAAAAAAGTCTCCCCCTTCAGGGGGAGATTTAGAGGGGTTTATGAGTAAAGCAATCATCATCGGCGGCGGCGTTATCGGCCTGTTTTCCGCGTATTACTTGCACCAATCGGGCTGGGAAGTTGAAGTTTTGGACAAGGGCGACCTCACCGATAATTGCTCTTACGGCAATGCCGGCTATATTTCGCCAAGTCATTTTGTGCCGCTGGCCTCGCCGGGGATGATTGGGCAGGGCATCAAATGGATGTTTAATAATAAAAGCCCGTTCTACATCAAACCCTCCCTTAACCCTGAGCTGATCAGCTGGGGGCTAAAATTCGCCAAAAGCTGTACCCAAAAACATGTCGACAGATCAGCCGGCGGGCTGCGCGATATTGCTGTTTTGAGCAGCCAACTTTATCATGAATTTGAAAAAGATTCGGGTATTGATTTTTGCCTGGAGGACAAAGGCGTGCTGGTGCTGTTTAAAACTGAGAGCCTTGCCGAACACGAGCGCCACCTGGTTGAAAAAGCGACAAACCTTGGCCTTGATGCACAATACCTCAGCGCGGCAGAAACCCGCGCGCTGCAGCCGGATATTGAGTTGGATATATTAGGCTCCGTGCTGTATAGTTGCGACTCCCACCTTTACCCAAATATGCTGATGAAAGGCCTCATCAAACATTTGGAAGATATTGGCGTAAAGCTTCACCGCAATGCCGAAGTAACCGGCATCGATCACGAGGGCGAAAAAATAAGCGGAATAACCGCCGGTGGAAAAGAATACAAAGGTAATGCCTATTTAATTGCGGGCGGGTCCTGGTCGCCGGCCATTGCTAAGCTGGCGGGGTTGAAGATCCCGCTGATGCCCGGTAAGGGGTATTCGTTTATGGTGCACCAGCCAACTAAAAAAATGGCCATCCCGGCCATTCTTGCCGAGGCAAGGGTAGCTATCACCCCGATGAATGGCAGCCTCCGCTTTGGGGGCACCATGGAGGTGCGAAAGATCAACAGCGAAGTGAGCATGAACCGCGTAGAAGGCATTGTTGAAGCCATCCCCAAATACTTCCCTGAATTTAAACTAGCTGTGCCTGATCCAAAGGACGTATGGTTTGGCTTCCGGCCGGTTTCGCCGGATGGGCTCCCGTATATCGGTCTCTCTAAAAAATACAAAAACCTGGGTATTGCGACCGGGCATGCCATGATCGGCCTCACATTGGCAACGGCGACAGGCAAATTGATGGCGGAAGCTTTTAATGGGGATAAGCCGAGTATGGATACGGGGATTTTTGCGGTGGAGAGATTTGACTGATACGCCGACAAGAATGGTGCATAAGGCGCCGATATGGTCAAATTTTAGCTAGCTCGCTAATGATCCAGTAAGAAACTATACCAACTGCGGCTACCTGGAGCCACGTCCTTAACGATGCTCGTTGAAAAAACAGCAGCCCGAAAATTGCAGCCGCGACCAGAGCAAAATAACCTTTGACGATCAAAAGGTCTGAAAGGATTTTTAAGCCGAGGATAACTGCAGCAATACAACAAATGGCGCAGGTCGCTTTGTAGATAATGTTGTTTACTTTCGTTAGATTCATTTTCAATCTTTATTAACTCTGCTGTTCGTTTGCACACCTGAATGAGCCGGCGTACCTCCGCAAAATTTAAATCCCGGGTCAGCTCAAAACAAAATTAAAACATCCATATCAAAGGATGCCGTATGGGCAAATTCCTGATCACTTCTTCCACCTTTGGGTCATGATCAAGCGTTTTCCAGGTCAAAAACCAGGTGTTATTGTTAAACGCTTCGGCGCCAAAAAGCAGGAAGGGTTGTGCAACAGGCCAGTTGTCCCAATACATCACATCCGGCTTTAAGGTCCATTTACTTTTATCGGCAACAAACGGGTACAGGTAATAGATGCCTTTTTTTATAGATTTGCCGTCAGCCGTCTCAAATTCCCATAAATTATCCTGTTTGGTCGACAATATCTGACATAACACGGTCATCGCGTCTAAATTAAAAATAGAATAGCCATAAGGCTTGGTACGCGCTATTTCCAGCGGAAAACTTCCATCGATGCCCATTTGATTGGGCAACAAAACCGTTTTGTACATCTTCCGTATCAAATCGAGCACTGCCTGGTTATTGCAAAGTTTAGCGAACGACGCCACCTGCATGGCCCAGCAGGTTGAATGGTTGTTTTTGGTCAACTTTTCTTCCGTGCCCGGCTTGCTGGTCATTAACCAATTGGTGTATGCGGCAAACCATTTTTTTACCCCTGCACTGGTTTCTTCGTCCATTGCCTTTTCCATTACGAGCATGCCCTGCGCAACTTCCATTAAATGGATGGAGTCGATGATGCCGTAGTTACGTCCCGTAAATTTCCCTTTTACAGCCTGTGCAAAAAGCAGGTTGGGGTTCATCAGGGTTTCCGGATTAATAAACCAGGCTTTCAGATGGATGACCGCCTGTTTAACATATTTTTCGTCACCGGTTATTTTATAGGCCGATGCCAGTGCGCCGATGATGCGGCTAAGGCGGATCATCGCTTTACGGTGCTCGAAAAAATTATCGGGATTGGTTAAACCGTCGCGGTTGATATAGGGCCCGTCCGGGTTCTTGGGATCGGGCCAAAAGTAGTCCGCCTCCGAAAAGAAATCATGTTTGCCGCCCGCGCTCCTTGGGCTGGAAAATGCAGTTATGGTAGTGGGTTCCTGTTTCATCGCCCAGTCAGCTTCAGCTAAAATTTGTTTTTTTAATAGTTTTTCAGCGGCTTTTTCGATTGGGGAATTTTGGGCCGCCTGCTTTTTAGGTGCAAAAGCGGGGAGGGTTAGCCAGGTGATTGCGATCAATATCAGGGACGGTAACTTTTTCATGATCGTGAAATGGGACAATATCAATTGTCCAAATTTGATCCGATTTTACGACGGTATATTTGCTCTTCAGCAGATTTTTTTGCCAGGCGATAAGCTTTATATGTAAAAGCGCAAGCAGTTAAAAATCCCGCAATCGCTATAACTATTGATAATGTAACTGCCATGATGTCATTTTTTTAGTCCTGGTATTCCACTGCTTTTTCATAATCATACTTCTCATATTTGGCGGCGGTTTCCTTTTTTTTGTTTAGTGATAATACATCATTCTTGATCTGAATATTCAACCACAAATCCGGTTTGGTATGAAAGAAGTGGCCGAATTTCATAGCCAAATCCGTACTGAAACGGCGTTCGCCAATTAAATATTTTTTCAGATTACCGTCCTGGTTTTCTATAAGTTCAGCAAACCTCTTCTGTGTCAGGTTTAACGCTTTTAAATAATCCTTTAACCAAATATCAAGGCTCATTAAGTCGTCATCCTTAATAGCCTCATTTTGAAGGTATTCTTCCATGCGGTATCTGATAGAAAGCATACGATTTTTCAATTTCATTTCAGGAGTACGCATGTCGGCTATTTCTTTTGCAATCTCATCTGTTTCAGCCAACTTTTCGCTGCTCCATTTCTGCCCGTCATTTACTTTAAATTCTAAATTAAAGTCACTATGCTCTTTTTTTACCTTAGTCATTTCGATATTGATTTACAATTTATAATTGTCGTTTTATTTTGCTTCAAGATATCTTTTTATCAATTCATGCCCGTCATCGTCGGCGATGACCATCCTTGTACCTCTGTATATTTTTGCATTGTATTTACCGGCATACAAATTCATCAATTTTTGTTGGTCTTCTTTACGTTCCTCTAAAACGTCAAGAAATAAGATACCATTATAGTCACCCTCACCTTCTATTAATGTACGCTGAAAAGCATAAGCTATTAAACATCCGGCAACAAGGTCATATTTTCTTTCATCGGCTTTATTATGAGGTGCAATTTCAATAAATGCCATATTGGGCCTTATGTTATCAACCATTTGGAAAATCATACACCCTTCCACAATATCAGGTATTGCTTCAGTAACCAGTACATACGCTGTTGCATTGGCCAGTTTTTTAATTTGCTTATCGAAATTAAACCTCCAATTATCGTGCATGGAAGGAAGCTCAAATGCTTTGCCCGGCTTAATAGTCGCTTTAACCTCGCCGTTTGTTGCAACGCTAATAATCTTAACATCCATTTTTTTAGCATGATATTTCAGTGCCTGTAACAAGTACTAATATACGAATTATAATTAATAAATTATACAATTTGTATAATTTATTATATCTCCCTCAAAACGCCTACTCTATCCTCTTATCCGGGCAATTCACCTTCTCACTCTTCCTTGTCCCCTTCACAAACACATACACAACGTTGATCTGATGTCAAAAAGACTATAGATCAGGCTAACATTATCGGAACGAGTTACGTTTTATCCAACAACTTTTTCTCAAACGCCCATTTCAATATCTTATCAAAATCAAAAGCCCGCGTGTTGACATGTAGATATAACACCGGATTTTGAGGGTTTTTTTGAAATACTATTATTCTGTCATAGCAGTATTGGAGTGCGCCATTAAACCGTGTTATTTGCTTCCGGGCAGTCAGGTCATAATAGCCTTTTTCATAATCAATTCGAACAATATCTTCTACATAGATGGTTACATTCTTATTCCATGGTGCAAAATAATGGATTTCGAAATTATTGTCAGTAATGAATACCCTACAGCAATACCGGCAAAAAAGGACGTAAACAAATATGAAGATCAGAACGCCATAAATCAACCAAACAATATTAAAAATGGATTGGCTAATTGTTACTGCAATTACAAACAGCAATAAAAATACGTTGATCGGTGCACGGGTTTTTACTAAATATCCCATTACAATTTGTTAGTTAACTCATCCCCTCAAAACACCTGTTCCACCCTTTTATCCGGGTAATTCACCTTCTCGCTTTTCCTCGTGCCGTTTACAATCACGTGCACAATGTTGATCTGGTCATCAAAAAGGCTGTATAATAAGCTCACGTCCACACCCACTTTTTTTACCGCGGGAATTTTGTCCGATTCCAGGTAAACGTCTGTTGCCTCTTTGTTGATCTCGAAGCCGAGGTAGTTTAGGGTTACGGCTTTGTTATCGGTTTTAATGGTCAGGTTGGCTGCAAGGTATTGTTTTACCAGGGCATCCATGGCCGCGTGCATCTCCTGTTTGTTCAAGTCGGTTTTGGTATGGTATTGTTTGGCCAGGGCAGCTTCAAAATCGTCGGTAAACAGGGTGCAGATCAATTCGAGTTTATTGTCCTTGCTGTTATACTCAATATTGCTGGTGCTGACATGGATTGGGTGGAACGCCCTGACTTTATTATGCACCGGCCCCATCAAACCAAGCAGAATGTAACAATATAATAGCGGTTTATAAATAAATGCCCCCATAGCGCAAGCCTTTTTTTGTTGTTAAAAAAACGTCCTAAATTAGTGGTTTCAACGCTGAGTTCGCAATGTCCGACTTTGGTTTTTATTTTAAGATGGGCTGGGAACATATCATCAGCAGGGATGCTTTAGATCATCAGCTGTTTATACTTGCCCTGGCCTGCGTTTATACTATCGGCGACATAAAAAAAGTACTCATTTTGGTGACGGCCTTTACCATCGGCCATTCGCTTACACTGGCGCTCAGCGTGTATGATATTATCCGGGTCAGTACCAAATGGACAGAGTTTTTTATAGCTTGCACCATTTTTTTAACAGCGCTGAATAACATTTTCCGCGTCGATACGAAAGGCGGAAGTGCAAGGGTAAATTATTATCTTGCACTGTGTTTCGGGCTGATACACGGGATGGGGTTTGCCAACGGCATTCGCATCATGCTGGCAAAAGACCAAACCATCGGCTGGAGCCTTTTTGGCTTCAATGTGGGGCTGGAAGTTGGCCAGATATTTTGCGTGGCGATCATTTTGATCGTCAGCATTTTGTTCTTATACGGCTTGAAAATAAAACGGCGGGACTGGGTGTTTTTCCTTTCGAGCGGGGTGTTTGCGTTGTCGGTAAAGATGGCGCTGGATCGATTGCCGTTTTGAGGAAGTCCGGAAGTCGGAAAGTCCGAAAGTCCGAAAGACAGATTTGTCTTTAAGTGAACACAGGGCTCCGATCAAATACGCAATAAATCTTCCGGACTTTCGGACTTTCCGACTTCCGGACTAAAATAAATTAAAATGAAAAGAATTGCTACTTCATTATTGATCTCCTGTGCGTTTGCCGGCAGTGCCCTGGCGCAGGATATTAAAAACAATCCGGGCAGCAACCACGGTAACAAGTTTGAGCAGCTGGGCACTATAATGCCTACGCCAAACGAACAGCGTACCGCCAGCGGTGCGCCGGGCGCTAAATACTGGCAGCAAAAGGCCGATTACGACATTAAATGCAGCCTGGACGAAAAAGCCCTGAAGTTGACGGGCAGCGAAACCATCACGTATTACAACAATTCGCCCGATCCGCTGGATTATTTATGGTTGCAGCTGGATGAGAACCAACACAGCAATATCGATAACGCCAACTACCAAAGCAGCAGCACCATGCCGAAGGTGGCCAGTACGGTTGCCCTGGAACGTGCACAGTCGGATACCACGGACAATGGCTATGGCGACAAAATTGCAAGCATTACCGATGCGCTGGGCAAAGCTATTCCGTATACCATCAACAAAACCATGATGCGTCTTGACCTGCCCGCGCCATTGAAACCCGGAGAGCGTACCATCTTTAAAATAAAATGGAGTTACAAGGTCAGCGACCGGCAAACCATGGGCGGCCGCGGCGGCTATGAGTTTTTCCCCGGTGACGGCAATTACCTGTTCACGATGACGCAGTGGTACCCGCGTATGTGCGTTTACAGCGATTTCCAGGGCTGGCAAAATCACCAGTTTACCGGCAGGGGCGAGTTTGCCTTAACCTTTGGTAATTTCCACGTACAAATGACTGTGCCGGCCGACCACGTGGTGGGTGGAACAGGCGAGTGCATCAACTATGCCGCCGTGTTAAGCGCCGGCCAACTGGCAAAATATAACCAGGCTAAAGCAGCTTCGGTACCGGTGCAGATCGTTACTTTGGATGAAGCTAAATACCGCGAAGCACACCCCAGCACAGCTACAAAAACCTGGGTTTTTCAGGCCAATAACGTGCGCGACTTTGCATGGACATCCTCCCGCAAATTTGTTTGGGATGGCATGAACCAAACCGTTGGCGGCAAAAACATCATGTGCATGAGTTATTACGGCAAGGAGGCTTTTGGCCTGTGGGCTAAATACTCAACCCGGCTGGTGGCTCATACCGTTAAAACTTACTCGCATTTTACGTTTGATTACCCGTACCCGGTGGCGCAAAGCGTAGAAGCTTCCAGCGGGATGGAATACCCCATGATCTGTTTCAATAACGGCCGAACTGAAAAAGACGGCACCTATAGCGAAAGCACTAAAAACGGGATGATCGGCGTGATCATCCACGAAGTGGGCCATAACTTTTTCCCGATGATCGTTAACAGCGACGAACGCCAGTGGACCTGGATGGACGAAGGCCTCAACTCTTTTGTGGAATACCTTACCGAAGAACTTTGGGACAACAAATTCCCGAGCAAAAAAGGGGCAGCATACACCCAGGTGGATTATATGAAACTGCCGAAGGATGACCTGGAGCCGATCATGACTAACTCGGAAGATATCGTGCGTTTCGGGCCGAACGCGTATACCAAACCGGCTACCGCACTGAACATATTGCGCGAAACCATTATGGGCCGCAAGCTTTTCGACTTTGCCTTTAAGGAATATGCACGCCGCTGGGAATTTAAACACCCCACTCCTGCCGACTTCTTCAGAACAATGGGCGATGCCAGCGGCGAGAACCTGGATTGGTTTTGGCGTGGCTGGTTCTACGGCACCGATGCATGTGATATTGCGCTGGATTCGGTAAAAGTGGCCAAAGCTGACATGGATGGCAACCTGCCGGCGCAGTTTGGCCAGGGCGGCCGCGGACCCGGGGGCAATGGTAATAAAGTAGCCGCGCCGATTGTGAATAACTACGAAGATATTTCGAAGATCAGGAACCGCGAAGATAAAACCATACAGTTTTATGTAGACAAGGATACCTCTATGCGCGATTTTTACTGGAGATACGACCGCGGCCTGGCATCTGTAGACAGTTCGAAATTCAGGGATATGACCAAAGCCAAAACCATGGCCGACCGCACGCCGGAACCGCTAACTGCTGACGAAAAGCAAAAATATGCCAACAAGTATTTTTACGAGCTCAACTTCAGCAACAAGGGCGGCCTGGTGATGCCGATCATTGTACAGTTTACATATACCGACGGCACAAAAACGATCGACCGCATCCCGGCCCAGGTATGGCGGTTGAATGAGAAACATGTTTCTAAATTCTACGTGCAGGACAAGGAAGTCGCTTCAATACAAGTCGACCCTTTCCGTGAAACCTGCGATATTGATGAAACCAATAACTACTGGGGCAAATTGCCCGAGCCATCAAAATTCCAGGTGTTTAAACAGCGCCAGGCAGCACGTGGCGGCGCAACCGGCGCGGTGAACCCGATGCAGGTGGGCAGTGGTAAGTAGGGCAAGGATTATAAGATTAAAGATTTTTGAAACTTCCGGGCCTAACCCGGGAGTTTTTTATTTTAAAATGTCTTATCTTAGAAACACTAAATCAAACACGCTGCGCTATGAAATATTATATTGTTACCAACCGCCAGATATTGACTGACACTGGCGTTGAACGCATTGATACCACCAATGATGGCTTATGTACTGACAATTTAAGATTCGCAACTTTGGATAGCGATGCCGACCCGATGGCCTATGAATTGATACCCGATAAAATCGATGATGGCACAGGATCATACTACTTTAACGGGGACGGCTCCGAACCAGCCGGCAGTGAAAAGTTTTTCACCGACCTGGCAACTGATATGAACGGTGCCGATGGCGGCGACCTTCTGGTATTTATACATGGCTTTAATGTGGATTGGGCAAGCGGCATCAGCACGCTGGGAGAGATCAAGCAACGCCTTGTTGATCAGCCCGGATCGCCGATAAAACACCTGCTGCTTTTTTCGTGGCCCTCATGCGGCTCCGTTTTAAAATATAAGTCCGATTTCCAGGACGCTACCACTGCGGGAACTACGTTGGGGCGTTGTTTCCAGCTTTTTACCGAGTTTTTAATGACAGCGGTAAATACCAACCAAACCCAGCTTACACAATGCGGAAGCAATATTCATTTGCTTTGTCATTCGATGGGTAACCATGTGCTGCAGTATATGGTAACCAAACTTTTAGTGGATGGTAATAAATACCACGATCCGTTTGAAGAAGTGATACTGGCTGCAGCCGATGTTGACAACAATATCTTCGAAAGTCCCAATGCCTTCAGCTATCTGAACAATTTGTGCAGGCGGATACATGTCTACTGCAACCGAAACGATTTGGCCCTTAAAATTTCGTCAAAGTTTGAAAACCCAATGAAGCGGCTGGGCAGCGATGGGCCAGCGAACCTAAACACGTTGCCAAGTCACGTCTATGTAATTGATTGCACCGACGTGGCCTGCAAGTACGATCCCGGTATTGTCAATAAGATTGTCGAGCACAGCTATTTTGCCGAAGTGCCGGAAGTTGGCGCCGACATCTATTCGGTTTTGCTTGGCAGGAATGATGAAAACATCGCAAACAGGGTACAAATAAATGATGTAAAATATAGGTTGGTGCCATAAAATTTTACTTTAATGGCAAGTTGAGCTTGGTTGTTGGCAGATATAAAGGCTATTACCCTCTGTGCTTCCCCACCAAAAATATGATCAGCGCAATAACGATCAGTATCACCAGCACCAGCGCTATGATCTTCCCCGGGCTGAACGGCCGTTTTCCACTTACCTGGCCAGTGAAGCCGTTGATAGCAAACTGGTAGGTTTTATTTTTATAAACGTATGAGCTGATCCAGATGGGCAGCAGGATATATTTAATGCCAACGTCATCAAGGGTTGTGTTGGAGCCGCTGATCTGCTGTTCATCGCCGCCGATGTCCTGGCGTATGGTTTGGTTGATCACCGGGGTCATCGAGTTTTTGGCTACCTCCAATGCGTCAGCCGGTACAATCTGGTAGGTTTCGGACCGGAAGCCGCTTACATAACGTTCGTCATAATTCACCAGTTTGCCAAAATCCCAGCCGCCAAGCTTGTTGATGGTTTCCTGGTTGAGTGACTTTGTTGCTGTTATAATGATATTGCGGAAACTGTTTGCCACATTGCCGAAAACAGGGAACCAGTTGGTTTCGCGCACCTCACGTTCGCGCATTACTTCTTCGCCGTCAACCTCCTCGACGTACGTTTCAGTGACGTAATAATACTCGCCGCGCATGCCTTCGTAACTGGTGGAAGTTTCGGCATCGAACGACCAGTAAGGCAGGTAAACGCCATCAATAGGCGTCGAAGAGTTGTTCACCTTTTGTATCAGGTCGGCCGGAGCAAACGAAAGGCCTTTAAGCCAGTCGATAAAATCCTGTTTGGCTACTTCCTTGCTCACCTGGAAGGGCAAAATATAATGCGGCCGCACGTAGCCTTGCTTGTCCGTTAGCTGTATTACCAGCGGCGATGAGCAAAAGGGACATTTATCGGCTGTTACATTGGCCGGCAACACCGTGCTCGATCCGCAGTTGTTGCATTTTACATTTTGCATGCCCGGATCAGGTGGCGCCGACTCCAGGCTATCTACAAAACTATCGTAGTCAAACGATTCGATGTCCTGGTTATCCGAGGTATCGGTTATTTCGTTCGCGCTGCCGCAATGTTCGCATTTTAATGATTTGGTGCCGGGTTCGTAATGCAGCACAGCGCCGCAATTATTGCAGTTTAATGAATTGGTAATCACGGGTGGTTTTTCGTCGGCCATGGTGTGATAAAATAGTTGGTGAATGAATAATTAGCCGGGAATCGGCGGCGGTACATTGTTTAAAACATTGGCCAGGTCGGGCACGGTGCCGGCCGCAACCCAACCGCTCATCCCCTTTTTCCAAACCATGCTGCCGCTGGTAAAACTTTGTGCAAAGGCCATCTGGCTTAATTGATCCATGCTGAAAGGCCCTTCTGATTTGCCGCTAACAGCAACGAAATATTCAGCGACTACGGGAATTGGCGGCGGTACATCCGGGCCGGAATTTTGTCCGGCGGCCGCAGGATTTACTTGGTTTGGCTGAAATATATTGCCTATCTGTCCCATCATGGCCGCCCCTACACCCAGGCCCATTCCAGCTGCGCCAAGGTTACCGCCGATGGAATTTTTTGCCGATTCCTCGATGGCATTAGCTGCCTGGAATTGCGCATAAGCGCCCAGGTTGCCGATAATGCCCATCTCGCTGCGTTTGTCCAGTACGGCTTCCACTTCGGGCGGAAGGGAAATATTCTCGACCAAAAACTTGGTGAGGTTCAAGCCCATTTCGGTAAAATCAGGCTGTATCTTATCGGTGATGAGCTTTGATATGGTATCGTAATTGGCGGTCAGGTCCAACACGGAGATCTTCGACTGCGCGATAGCGTCCATCCCCCTCGAGACCGCAATGTTGCGCAACTGCTCATTGATATCGTCGGTATAAAAATCGGGGTTAGTGGCTGATATCTGGGTGAGGAAAACCTTCGGGTCGCTTACCGCAAAATTGTACGAGCCAAAAGCCCTCAGCCTGATCGGCCCAAATTCCACATCGCGCAGCATCACGGGGTTTTGGGTGCCCCATTTTTGGTTGGTAAACTGACGCATGCTCACAAAATAAACATCCGCTTTAAAGGGGCTGTTAAAGCCATATTTCCAGCCCCGCAACGTAGTCAGGATGGGCATATTTTGAGTGGTCAGCTCATACATCCCCGGACTGAAAATGTCGGCGATCTTCCCCTCATTCATAAATATTGCCGCCTGTGATTCCCTGACGGTAAGCTTGGCGCCCAACTTGATCTCGTTATCATAGCGCGGGAATTTCCAGATCAGCGTATTGGTGGTATTGTCGACCCATTCAATGATGTCGACAAATTCATTCATTAATTTACTAAACAGGCCCATAACCGGTGTAATTGATTTGTAAATGCTTTAAAAGTATAAAATATTTCGATTACAAAATGGGGCGATTGTTTTTTTGATGAAAATGGGATAAATGTGGTAAGTGGGTGAAACCTTAGCGGCGGTTTTTTTACCACAAAGGTTTCACAAAGGGCACAAAGGCCTGTCGCTTCAATATGAATCTGTGGGATTATTAAGAAAGATCGCACGTTTTCAAGTGGCGAATTTTTACCGTAACGTCCATTAATTATTTTCACAAAACAATATTATAATATCCCGCTTTTTAGGCTTCGCGGCCTTTGTGAAAAACTTTGCGGTCTTTGTGGTTAATTTATTCACCATCAGGGTTCAAACATAACTGCCCCCCTACTGCCCCTTTGTTTTCCAATACATATAAACAATACCGACAACAACGATGATGGCCAAAACAATAAGCCCTTGTTTACTTCTCCTTTTGTCTTTATTTTGCCGGATCAGCCATGCCAAAAATGCGACAAATGGCAGTACAAAAATTAGCCAGAAAATGATAGATGCTGCGGTCATACTTAGTTCATAGTTAATAATTCATAGCTGGTTCATGGTTGATAGTTGATGGTTCATAGTAGGAAAGCTGCCCAAGGTGCCATGAACTATTATCTGTGAACCATGAACTAAAACGGCATCCTCGCCAGTGGCGCTACGTCCTGCCCGGTAAAATCGCCCTTTAAATATTTATAATAACCGGCAATGGCTATCATGGCAGCGTTGTCTGTGCAGTATTCCATTTTGGGGATAAAGCTGTTCCATCCGTTCTTTTCGCACAGGGCAACCAGGCCCTGCCGCAAACCGGTGTTTGCCGATACGCCGCCGGCCAAAGCTATATCTTTTATGCCATAGGTGACAGCGGCTTTGCTTAATTTATTTAATAAAATGGTAGCTATTCGCTTTTCAACCGAGGCGCAAATATCATTCAGATTTTTTTGGACGAATTCAGGATCGGCAGCAACATTGTCCCTGATGAAATACAGGATAGCTGTTTTTAAGCCGCTGAAGCTAAAATCCAACCCGGGTATCTGCGGCTCGGGGAACCGGTAAGCATCCGGGTTACCCAGGCGTGCATATTTATCGATCAGGGGGCCGCCCGGGTAGGGTAAACCCAAAATCTTGCTGGTTTTGTCCATCGCTTCGCCGGCAGCATCGTCAAGCGTTTGGCCAATCACTTCCATATCAAAGTGATCTTTCACCAAAACAATTTGTGTATGCCCGCCCGAAACGGTGAGGCATAAAAACGGGAAAGCAGGTTTGTGATCGCCGATAAAATGGGCCAGCACGTGCGCCTGCATATGGTTTACCTCAATAAGCGGGATGTTTTTACCCAACGCAAAAGCCTTGGCGAACGACACGCCAACCAGCAGCGAACCCAAAAGACCGGGGCCGCGGGTAAAGGCTACTGCATCCACATCATTTTTGTTTACTTTTGCTGCCTGTAAGGCTTGTTGTACAGCAGGGACAATGTTTTGCTGATGAACCCTGGAGGCGAGCTCGGGGACCACACCGCCATAAGCTTCGTGTATGGTTTGATTGGCAATAATATTGCTCAATATCTTTCCATCAACACAAACCGCGGCAGATGTTTCATCACAGGAAGACTCGATGGCAAGTATAACAGGCATTATCAATTAGTGAATTAGTGAATTAATGAGTTCGTGAATTAATGAGTTAGTGAATTGTTGAATTGACGGGTCGGCGTAACCGGCGCGTTTATATTTACTTATCCTTGTTAAACCTAATTGTATGTTTTGTGTTAAACCAATGATTCATTCACTAAATCACTAATTCGCTAAATCACTAATTAAAAACGGCAAAGTTATTAAAAAACTACTCAAAATAGCGCTCAGTATCGTATTGGTTATCCTGCTGATGTTTAGCATACTGTTGCTGTTATTTCAATATAAGCCGGTGCAAACCTGGGCGGCAAAAAAAGCGGCGGCCTATTTATCCGACAAACTTCACACCACTGTTGAGATCAAAGGGCTTTATTTACAACCATTTACCTCGGTGGCGATCGATAGCCTCACCGTGCTCGACTTGCAAAAGGACACTTTGTTAAACGCCCCCAAACTAACGGTTGATATTAATGGCTTTTCGCTTTTTAGCAGCCTTAAAAAACGCTATCTCGACCTTACTAAAGTAGAGATTGATCACGGCTCCTTTTACCTCAAAAAGCAAAAGGGCGGCTCAAACCTCCAATTCATCATCGACTATTTCACTTCAACGCCAGTCACTGCCCAAACGGCAACTCCGTCAAAACCCTGGCAGGTAAAATTTGAAAAAGTGGTGTTCAATAAATTTCATTTCAGGTATAAAAACATGCTAAAGGATACCTTTATGAAACAGGTGAATTTTGACGACGTCGACCTGCATAATTTTAGCGCCACTATACAGGATTTGGACCTGGTCCACTATTTGTTTAAAGGAAAAGTGAGCAACCTTAGCCTTTACGAAGCTAAAAGCGGTTTTAACCTAAAAACATTTAATGCCGATGCCACGGTTGATACTAACCAGATCATCGCAAAAAACCTGCATATTATTACTGATCACTCCGACATAAAAAACTATTTCAGGATGAAGTTTAAGTCGTTTGACGACTTTGATGATGTGGAAGACCGGGTTTTTATGGAGGGGGATTTTAAGTCGTCGCAGATCTCATCAACAGATATAGGCTATTTTACCGATGGACTAACGCGCACAAAATTTGACCTTGGCCTTAACGGGCGCGTAACGGGCCTTGTAAACAACCTCAGGGCGAAAGACCTGTTGATAACCGCGGGGAAAGCAACCTACGTGAAAGGGAATTTTAACCTTCGCGGGCTGCCAAATTGGGATAACACCTTCCTCGACCTGGATTTCGAGGAAATTGCCACCAATAAAGCTGATATGGACCACCTGCTGGCAGATTTCAGCGGGACGCCGGGAAAACGGGCGCCTGATATCCTCGCCAAATTCGGGAACATCAATTTCACAGGCAGGTTCACCGGGCTTCAAAACGATTTTGTGGCCTATGGAACTTTTAAAACCAAACTCGGGCGTTTTGATCCGGATATTAATCTAAAGATCAGTAAGGCGGGAATTCCGTCGTACAGCGGCAAAGTGGATACATACGGTTTCGATCTGGGCAGCCTGATCGGCGCCGGCGACCTGGGCCGCACAACATTAACAGCCGATGTAAAGGGCAGCGGTGATGACCTGAAAAACTTAAATGCCACCCTCGACGCAAAGGTAAGTGATGTTGAATTTAAGGACTATGATTATCATTCGCTTACGGTACACGGCTCGTTCAACAAGAAAATAGCCACCGCCAAAGTCATTCTTGCCGATAAAAACCTTAACCTGGATTTAAACGGCAGCATGGATCTGAATGCGGCCCTGCCCGCTTATGATTTTACAGCAAATATTAATACAGCACATTTACACGAACTAAAGCTACTGGACGACACGGTATCTTTCAGCACATTAATGACGGCAAAATTTACAGGGAATAACCTGAACAATTTTACAGGGAACTTAACGCTGCGGACTTCCCGGGTGATGGACCCACGGAACAATTATCCGATAGATTCTGTTGTTCTGTCTTCTTCGGGCTCCGGGAGCGACAGGATGCTCAGCCTGCGATCGGACGTGACTGACGGGTACATAAAAGGGAGCTTTGATGTACCTACACTGCCGGATTATTTTAAATCGATCGTAAAAAAATATATCCCCTCGCTAAAAACAACCATTACTGCACCAAAGCCACAAAACTTTGCATTTAACCTAACGCTTAAAAACCCAAACCCGCTGATCGCTATTTTTAAACCCGATTTGAAAATACCCGACCAGGGAACTTTTATCGGGCAATTTGACTCTGAAAATAAAACCGCCGATCTGAATGCCTACATAAAAACCATACAATTGGGTAAGATCGTTTTCCATGATTTTATTATCGATGAAAACACGACAGATAAAACCCTTACGCTAAACCTTTCCCTTAGCAAAGTAAATTTCAGCGACAGCCTGTTTATAAAAAATATTACTGTTGTAAACACGGTGCAAAAAGACAGCGTAAATTTCAACGTTAAGCTGTCCGATCAAAACGCGGTCAACTCGCTCGACTTGTACGGTCTTGTCAAATTCGGCACGGATACTACTGCAAGGCTGCAGTTGCTGCCGTCGGACGTGATGCTGGAACACCAGGACTGGAAACTTGCTACCAAAGTAAACATCCGGTTATTGAACGGGAAGACCGAAGTTTCGGGCTTCGAGCTATCCAACGGCCAGCAAAAAGCGATGATCAACGGTTTTATATCGGCAAACCCGGAAGATGTACTGAAGGTAACGTTCGGGAAGTTTAACATGAACAACCTGGACCAGCTGACCAAGTCGGGCGGGATTTTATTGAAAGGAACGCTCAATGGCGATGTAAAGCTTACTTCCATAACAGGTTCACCGGGAGTTGACGCCCTGCTGGGCATCGATTCCCTGATCATGAATAAAACCCTGGTGGGTAATGTAAAAATGGAATCGACTTTGGGGAATGACCGTAAGGAGGCCGGGATAAAGCTGAATATCCACAATCACGGCCTGGAAACGATGAATATCGCTGGTATTTATCACCTGGCGGATGAGACCGGCAACAATCTTGATTTTAACGTAAAAATGGACCAAACTGAGGCCATCATTTTTGAACCGTTTATAAAAAACCTCGTTTCGGATATAAAAGGCACCGTTTCAACCGATCTGAAGCTTACCGGCACGCCGTCAAAGCCAATGTTAAACGGTAATGTAATTTTAGCAAATACAGGTGTTACCGTTAATTACTTAAAAACACCCTATACCATTACCGATACCCTGAGTGTGGCAAACAGCGTGATCAATATTAACCACATGATCATAAAGGACGCCAACAACGGCACCGGCATTGTTACCGGTAAAGTAGACCTGACCGACCTGGCCAATCCGGATATTGAGGCGGATGTTGACGCTAAAAAACTATTGGCGTTAAATACTTCGTTTAAAGATAACCACTTATACTACGGAACGGCTTATGCTACCGGTCGGTTCAGTTTTAGCGGGCCGGTGGATAATATGAACATCGATATAAAAGCCCAGACAGATGCCGGCACCATTTTCAACATCCCGCTTAATACATCATCAACCGTTAGCGATAATGATTTTATAACATATGTTGATCACAATAACCCTAACCAGCCTGCCAGGGTGCAGCCTAAAAACTTTAACGGTGTTACGCTGAATTTTGACCTGACCGTAGATGAAAAAACTACGGTAAAGATATCTACTGACTACGGGGTACTTGAAGGCAGCGGGCAAGCCAAAAACCTAAAGCTGAATATTAACAGCCTGGGCGATTTTGAGATGTTTGGCGACTTTTTGATCAGCTCTGGAAAATTCGAGTTCACGGCAAAAAACTTTATCAGTAAAAACTTTTCGGTAAACCAGGGAGGTACTATTCGGTGGACGGGCACGCCTTCCAACGCTACGATCAACCTTAACGCTGTTTACGAAGTGCGCACGGATATTGCGCCATTATACCAGGCTGCAGGGTCGCAGTCGCCCAAAGGCCACTCGCTGGAACTGGTACAGGCCGACTTGATCTTGACTAAATCGCTCTTAAAGCCTGTGATCGATTTTGACTTTAACTTCCCGCTCGACCCATCCATAAAAGATGATTTGAGTAACTACCTGTCTGATGTGAACAACCGCAGCCAGCAGGCTTTGAGTATAATCGTTCGCCGGCAGTTTGCCAACGGCGCCAACAACAACCTTACCAACCAGGTTGTGGGTACCGCCGGCGAGGCACTTAGTGAATTTGCCTTTAACAGGTTAAACAGCCTTATAGCGCAATCAAATGTGAAGAACTTCGACCTGAATATACGCTCGTTTAATGATGCCAGTGCGTCCTTCCGGATAAAGGACCGCTTCATATTGAACGGTAGCTTATTTAGTTCGACAATTGGCAGTTCTGACCTGTTTACACAAAACAGCTCGAGTTTTTTTAACTCGAGCTTTAACCAATTGACGAAAGATTTTGAAGCCCAGTACCTGATCAGGAAGAATGGCGACCTGAGTGCAAAGTATTCATACCGCGTACTGAATAGCACCACTTTAAATACGCTGGCGGATAATCTCGGTGTGCAATACGTGAACGGTCTGGGATTTGTTTATCAACGCGACTTTGACACGTTTGGCGAATTTTTTAGAAATTTCTTCAAGGCCCATCAAAAGCAGCAGATACCGGTAAAGCCGACCCCAACGCCAACTGGCCCAGCGCAAACGCCCGCGCCCCCTCCTGCAGCGCCATCAGGCGGCAAACCAAAATAATCGACCTTAATGATCAAGCATGATCGCGTGATTCATTTTATCTCTTTTGGTTTTCAGGTAAACTTCATTATGCGGATTGGATGCGATCTCTATCGGTACGTTCTCCACTACTTCCAATCCATAACCTATCAGACCAGCTCGTTTTTTGGGATTGTTTGTCATCAGCCGCATTTTGGATACGCCCAGGCTGCGCAGTATTTGTGCCCCCACGCCGTAGTCGCGCTGGTCCATTTTAAAACCAAGGTGGATGTTTGCCTCAACGGTGTCCATACCGTTTTCCTGCAGGTGATAGGCTTTTAACTTGTTGATGAGGCCTATGCCGCGCCCTTCCTGGTTCATATAAATTATTACGCCCTTACCTTCGCGGCTGATCATTTCCATCGCTTTATGCAGCTGTGGGCCGCAATCGCACCGGCAGGAGCCAAATATGTCGCCGGTAACGCATGAACTGTGTACCCTAACCATCACAGGCTCATCGGGCTCCCAGCTGCCTTTTACCAGCGCCAGGTGATTTTCGCCGGTATCTACCTGTGTATAGGCAACCATATCAAAATCGCCCCATTGCGTAGGCATTTTTACAGAAACGATCTTATTCACCAGCGACTCGGTAGCCAGGCGATAAGCGATCAGGTCTTTTATCGATACGATCTTCAGGTCAAATTCTTTTGCTATCTCTAAAAGTTCAGGCAGCCTTGCCATCTCACCGTCTTCCTTCATGATCTCACAGATCACACCAGCCGGCTCAAAGCCCGCCATTACGGGCAGATCAATTGCCGCCTCGGTATGGCCGGTACGTCGCAGTACGCCACCGTCCTTCGCAATCAACGGGAAAATATGTCCCGGCCTCCCCAATGCTTCTGGCTGGGTAGCAGGATCTATTAGTGCCATAACCGTCCGGGAACGGTCCGAAGCAGAAATACCGGTAGTACAGCCCTCCAGCAGATCAACCGAAACGGTAAAATTTGTTTCGTGCGAAGTGGTGTTGTGGCTTACCATTGGCTCCAGATCCAGTTCAGCAGCGCGCTTTTTGGTGATTGGCGCACAAACCAGCCCGCGGCCGTGGCGGGCCATAAAATTGATCACTTCGGGTGTGGCGTTACGCGCGGCGGTTAAAAAATCGCCTTCATTCTCGCGGTCTTCGTCATCAACTACAATTATTATTTTGCCATCTTTTATCGCTTCAATGGCTTCAGGTATCGTATTCAGCATAATATTAGTGGTCGGCAGTAAGGGATTAAACAGTAAAATTGGTCACATTAACGAACACACGGTCCCGGCCTGCCTTTTCAAATTCCGTACAAAAATAAGGGTTATAAAACTCATTCGGGTCGGCGCTTTGTAAATTAGTACCTGACTGCCTGTAAATTGGTTGCTTGACGGGGTGAATGATGCCTGTGTGGGCTTATCCATGATCAGCTTTGCACTTCAGCCGCTTTGCGTTTAAATATCCGGTTGAAGAAACGTTTGTACGCATCTATATCAAATATCGTTGAATCGGTCGCAGCTTTCCAGGAAAGGAATAAACCGATGGGTGTGATCACTATAATAGCTATCCATGAACCGATCACGGGCGAAACGTCACCGTCCTTCACATATTTTTCGCCAATGGTATTAATGATATAATAAAACAGGAAGAATATCACCGACACCACAACCGGCATACCCAGGCCGCCTTTGCGGATGATGGCCCCAAGCGGCGCACCTATCAAAAACAACGCTATACAGGCGGCCGACAAGGTAAATTTTTTCTGGTACTCCAGGCGGGCGCGCTGCTGGTTCTGTTGAAGGTCTTTTATCCGGGCACCCTGGTTTTTTAACATCTCCTGCACGGAGCGGGCCTCGCTTGCCGCATTTGCCAACTGGCTTATCTTCAGGTGTATTTCAGCCCTGTCAAACTCTTTTCCGTCCGATGGCATAAATTTTTCGGCTTTGCCTTTCTTAATAGGTATCGAATAGTATTTATAATAGCCTGATACCATTTTATAATTTGCGACGATAGCACTATCGATCTGCCGTCCAGTGAGCTCGGCATTATCCTTTAGCTGCTTCAAATTCATCATCTGGTAAGCCGCCTTAAACTCGTTCTCGTCAGTATGGTTCATTTTCAATGCCGACATATCCAGGCGCTGTTCGGTTTCCCTGAAGCGGTAGCGTGTTAACCGCTCGCGCACATTGTAGCTAGCATCGCCAGCCGTCTCCGAATATTTTATGCCATCGTTCAGTTTGATCACCAAAAAATTTCCGCTTGGTGTGCGGTACATTTTGCCCTCCTTCGCAATCAGCACGTCGGCATTATTATCCGATGGCTTGCGGCTGTAGATCATTACACCGTGCAGCGTTTGGCCATCGGCGTCTTTTCTTTGCACCCGGATAGAATAGCCCGGAAAACTACTGCTGAAGACGCCTTCGGGCAAAAAGTTTGCGGATTTTTGCTGCCGCACGTCATATAATAATGAGTAGTATTTAAGATTGGCCTTGGGCAGCATGTAGTCGGAAAAAATAAAGGCTGATATGCTTAAAATGCTAATCACCACGATCATGGGGTACATGGCCCGTCGCAGCGATATACCGGCTGCCTTGATGGCAACCAGTTCATAATTTTCGCCAAGAGCGCCATATGTCATGATGCACGAAAGCAGCACCGATAGTGGCAGCGCCATCTGCACGTTGGTTGCCGATGCGTACATCATCAGTTCAAGGATGATATACCACGCAAAGCCTTTGCCAATAAGGTCATCAATGTATTTAAATAAAAACAGCATCAATAACACAAACATCACAATGGCAAACGTGACCAGGAAAGGCCTTATGAATGATTTGAGTACTAAGAGATGTATTTTTTTCATTGAACAACCTGACTCGCAGGACAGAAGCATAAACGAAGGAAGATTGCTATTAGTACACCAATTTTCCGAATCGTTGGGCAAAAATACGGATAAACAGGCAATTTTGTTGATACGAAAACTTGGTATAAGTTTTCAACCTCCCGGTGCGCCAAATTTCTCTCGAATAATATTCCACGCGAATTTTCTGCCTTGGGTAAATTTTTAATAATTTTCTCTTTTGATAGCGTCTTTTTTTGTTTGAAATTCTTCAGTGTGAGCGATCACCCATGGACGGTACTTGATTGTGTGACCCTTTGTGGCAAACTCATTGTGAGATAAAAAGCGATTAGGGAGATCAGAAGTAAAACCTATATAGATCTGGTTAAATGATTTGGAGTACAATATATATATTGTGAACATTGGCTCAAAACATCAAAGCCACCCGAAGGTGGCTTTGTAGCGGGGAGCAGGATCGAACTGCCGACCTTAGGGTTATGAATCCTACGCTCTAACCATCTGAGCTACCCCGCCGGGTTATATTACTTTGTTACTTTCAGAACTGCCGTCCGCCTTTAGGCGGATATGAATCCTACGCTCTAACCATCTGAGCTACCCCGGCGGATCAATAAAATATTTCTTGCAAAGTTCAATATTCTGCTTATACTCGCATTAATATTTATAAACTTACAAACCCCTCTAAAAAGGTTTGCAAATATAGCAGAAATTAGTTTTCTTTAGAAAAAATGTTCACTTTTAAGGCTCACGCTTATTCAATCCGATAAACCTGCATGTCCGATAAAAAAAAATTCACTATCGAGTATGAGATAAAATCATCGCCCCGCATACTCTTCGGGTTTTTAAATGAGCCTAATGGTTTGACGCAGTGGTTTGCTGATGATGTGAGCGTAAAAGACCAGATTTATACCTTCACCTGGGACGACGAGCAGCAAAAAGCAAAGCTGCTGGCCGTAAAGGAAAACAAGCTGGTGCGTTTCAGGTGGGTTGATGACGATCCTCAATATTATTTCGAGATGGAAATTTTGCAGGATGAACTTACTAACGATGTTGCACTGGCCATTACGGACTTTGCGGCCGAAGAAGCGATAAGCGAGCGGAGGCTGATCTGGAACAACCAGGTTGAGTATCTCATCAGCGTGTTGGGCGCCTGAAAAACGTAATGCTTTTGTGTTTCAGCTAAAACCGGTTTCCCGGTATTATTTTCATCAGATTTTTCCAAAGGCTTTAAATCGTGAAAATTCCTCCTTGTTAGTCTTTTTCTTAAAAATGACCTATAGGCTGTGGATTTCAGCCCTTTGTTCAATTAACAAAACGCTGAGCAAGTTAAATCCGGGGTTAATTCAGCAGTTTACAATAATTTTGGATTTGCAGCACCCGGTCCAAATCGATAACTGATGCTGATCTCGTGGGTGGGGATATTGTAGCCGCCCAAATCCTGTGATGCGGTGTTGAACTGGTAGCTGTAACCAATATGGAAACCATCAACATTAATTGTCATGATGCCCGCTGCCTGGTTGCTGGTACGGTAATCAACGCCGAGACCGAATACATCTTTTAAAATAATACTTCCCGACACATCAACGGTGGTGGTTGTATTTTTGGCATACGAAACCAGGAAAGCCGGTTTAAACTTGATATCATCTTCCGGAGCCCCGCTCAGAAAAGCGCCGGCCAAATAATAGTGGTTCACAAAATTATTATTGTTTTGTACCGATGCCGTACCCAGGCTGGTAATGGTTAGCTCCGGCGCCGAGAGGCCAATATAATACGAATCGCTGTAATACATAATACCAAACCCAATGTTTGGTTTGTCTTGCCTTACATCATTCCGAAATTCGGGGTCGCTGCTATCCAATTGCGAATAATAAGCCGTGTAATTGCGTAACCCGGCATTTAACGCAACCGCCAGGAAATCGTTTTGACCTAACTGAATGCCCTTTGCAAAATAGGCATTAACCTCAGTTTGATGCTCAATGGCGAAATTATCGTTAAAAAGGACTATTCCGGCAGCAGCATTTATATCCTCGAATGGAAGGTTGGCATTTAACAGGTAAGTTGCAGGTGCACCGTCAATGCCCACCCATTGTTTACGGGCCAGTGTACTTACTGAGCCTGCCTTATCCAGCAGCGAGTATGCCGGGTTTAACGGGGTAAGGTTATCCATATATTGGGTATAGGTAAACGCAGGTGTCTGCGCGAAGCCCTTAAGGACGGCGAATAATGTCAGTCCCGTCAACACAAAAAAACATCTGATCTTACACATATTCCGATTGTTCACACTGGTTTAAAAGGTTGTCTTTTTTGATAATACAGATTTTGCGGAAAGTTGGGATAATTTTACAACAAAATCAATTCAAATAATCATATGATTTAACTATTTGTGAATTTTTTTGTCAAAAATATAGCTTCGTCTTAGTAAGGGATGGATATTAACGCCGGATCAGACTTATTATTATATTTTTTTGAAAAACGATTCGGTGGCATCACTTCTCGTTAAAAGGTTTCCTGGGGCATTCCGTCATTCGCCTGGCAATTTTTTCGGCCAGCCATTGAAAGTATTCGCCCAGGAATGGGTCTGACTGTGTTTCGCGGATATTCAGAAACAAAACTTTGTATTTCTCCCACGCGGTGGTCACAAACGAGCCAAGTGTTTTATCAACCAGGTTTATATCGATCAGTCCTTCGGCAACGATCATCCCCAGCGATTCCATTTGCTGGCCAAACTGGATCATCATCACTTGGTCTTTTGCCGGCATTTTTTGCATGGCGTCACGGGTGCAGGGAAAATCGTGCTGGTTGATAAAATAAAGCAACTCGGCGAAGTCACGGGTTTGAAACTGGCGCAACATCTCAAGGGTAAGCCGTTCGCGGCGGTCGCGGGTGGCAACTCTGACCTGAGCAATACCAAAAATCAAGCCCACGATAAGGGAAAGCGCCAGGGCAATATTGGCAATGTCGCTAATAGTTTTGCTGTCCATTTAAAACGTTTTTAGGGGTTCGCATTGAGTAAAATTAACGAATGTGGTGCGCAATTCCCAAACACTGCCAGATGAAATGGACTGCGGTCGCGTGTACGGACCTTTTATTTTTTCTCACAAAACGTTCTATTTATTAAGAAAATCTTACCAATAACCAATTAATGATCAAAATATGTCAATTTAACCTTTATAATTTTTGTAATTTATCCTTAATAAATTATTATTTCAGAAAATTTTTATTAATTTCTACAATAAAATATAAAATTTTTGAAAAAATAGAATTTTGAAGAGCATTTTATTGCGATTTTTATTTATAAAGCTCAATTATTATTTTAATTTAGCAATTAGTTAACAATAATACCCACTAAAACTTAACGATCATGATTAAAAAATTACATTTTTTACTATTAAGCATCATATTTTTTTCGGTTACTGCAGCGTTTGCCCAAACCATAAGCGGTACGGTTACCGATGCCGGTAAGCCATTACCAGGGGCCAGTGTAAGGGCTACGCCGTCAAATGTCGGCGCCTCAACAGATAGCCTGGGGCACTTTTTGCTCTCGGTAAAACCGGGCAAGTACACGGTGTTTATCTCCGAACTGGGGTATGACACCAAAACCATTAGTGTAACAATTGTCGCAGGCGAAAGCAAAACATTGAACGTTGCCATGGTTGCAGCAGCGTCCGCATTGAATGAGGTGGTGGTAGTTGGTGGCCGCGGCGGCGGGCGTACGCGCCTGTTGTCGCCGGTACCCGTTGATGTGATTGGCATAAACAGCGTTAACGACAACACAGCCAAGCCCGACCTGATGAGCCAGCTAAACCAGGCGGTACCATCTTTTAACTATAACAAACAGAGCGGCGGCGACGGAACTGACGCTATCGATTTTGCAAGTTTGCGGGGGCTCGGTTTCGACCAGACCCTGGTACTGGTGAACGGCAAAAGGCGCCACCTGTCAGCTTTTGTAAACGAAGTAGGTACCCGCGGTCGTGGCAATAGCGGTACCGATTTAAATGCCATCCCTGAAGCAGCTATTGATCACGTCGAAATTTTGCGTGACGGCGCTTCGGCTCAATATGGCTCAGACGCGATTGCCGGTGTTATAAATATTGTTTTGAGAACTGACATTAATCACCTGACCGTAACCGGCGGCTTTAGCGGTTACAATGACCAGAAATACAATACGCTAAACAATGTTGACCCATACGGCTATTATACCGGCAGTAAATTTGACGGTAAAACGGGTACCATTGGTGTTGACTATGGGTTTGCAATAGGCAAAAATGGCGGCTTCTTAAATATCGGCGCAAATTATGAGAACCAGGGTAAAACGTTCAGGGCCATAAGAGATACCAATTGGCAAACCAACCCGAATACACTTGAAGCGCAGCCTGTTGCCCGCGAGCGCAGGGCATTTGGCGATGGCTCGGTTGTATCAGGCGGGGGCATGTATAATATGGAGATCCCTATAAAAGGCACCAAAACCACCTTTTATTCTTTTGGCGGTTATAATTACAAACACTCCAACGTGTATGCTTACACAAGAAGCTGGAACTACGATAACGGATTGCGCCAAAATCCGACAAAGTTTCCGACTGATGCTGATGGCAACCTGGTTTTCGTGCCGGGGATCATGAAAGTCGACGCGCCTCCGGGTACACCCTACGATCCGAATAACGTTTATTATGATCCCCAGGAGGACGTTTATATCAAAGACTTATCGTCGGCTGTTGGCTTTCGCGGCACTACAGAAAGCGACTGGGATTGGGATATCAGCAATAACGTAGGCAGAAATGATTTTCACTATTGGGGAAATAACACCTTTAATGCCTCATTACCCTATGTTCCCGGTCAGCCTATTCAAACCCGCTTTGATGACGGCGGTTTTAACTTTTTGCAGAACACCTTTAATGGCGATATCACTAAACGGTTTAAAGGCGTAGGCCAGGGACTACAGCTTTCATTCGGCACAGAATTCAGGTACGAACGCTACCAGCTTTATGCGGGTGAATTAAACTCATATTTGCAAGGCAGCGCTACGCTGCCTGATGGTACCACAAAGGCTTCAGGCTCTGAAGGTTATCCGGGATATCAGCCAAGTGATGCGTCAACAGTAAGCAGAACGAACGAGGCTGCCTACACCGAATTGTCATTTGATGTTACCAAAGCATGGGTAATTGACATGGCTGAGCGCTTTGAGAACTATTCAGATTTTGGATTCGTTTCCACTCAAAAATTTGCCACCCGTTATAAACTTACCAAAAATTTTAATTTAAGAGGTTCCATCAGCACCGGTTTTCGTGCGCCTTCACTTCAGCAGTTAAACTTTAGTAATACCAATACAACAGTTATTGGCGGTAACCTGGTTTACACCAAGCTTGTACCTAATTACTCGGAAATTGCCCGCACTGCAGGCATCCCTAAACTAACCCAGGAAACTTCAACCAACTACAGTTTGGGCTTTACCTGGCAACCGGCACCTGAAGTAGGCATTTCAGTTGATGCTTACCAGATCGCCGTGAAAAACAGGATCGTGATATCGGGCTTATACGCGCAGGGCGACTCCGCACTGGGTGCACCACTAAACAACATATTGGCCAGCCAGGGCATTGGGGATGCCCAATTTTTTGCCAATGCCGTTAATACCACCAACAGGGGAATTGATTTTGTGATCGATTATAAAAAACGTTGGGAAAACAGTCACTTCACCGCTTTACTTGCAGGCAACGTACAAGGGTTAACAATTGATAAGATCAATATACCAACAACCTTTAAAGGATCGCCTTATGATAGCGCTACCTTCTTTTCCGACAGGGAACAATATTTCCTGAAAGCAAGTGCTCCAAAGGCAAAATTTACGCTTAACCTTGAATACGGTGTAAGTAAGGTTTCATTTGGTACACGTTTTACCTATTATGGCGACGTGAAAGAATTGGGCTTTGGCGAAACCAGTGCACCTGCAAATGCGCCTGATCCGTTTTTTCCTTACGTAACGCTTGACGCAACCGGCCAGGCCATACCGGAGATATTCGATTTTTCGCCGAAGGTCACGACGGACATTTATGCCTCGTTGAAATTTAACAAAAATGTTTCGTGTACGGTGGGTATTGACAACTTGTTCAATGTGCATCCCGATACCAATGTGATAAAAGGTTCTGTTAACCCTAACAGTGGCAGTTCGTTCGGCGATAGCGAATCAGGCGGTCCTTTTGAAGCGGTTCAAATGGGCTTTAATGGTATGCGGATTTTTGCCAAGATTAAATGGACCTTTTGAAATAATTTTAATTACCTATGATTGCGGCTGTCCCGGAGATTTCGGGGCAGCTTTTTTATTTCCTTCCATTCTGATAACCAGTACTTTGTTAACAAACCGGCCTTTTGTTAATAAAAACCACATTCATTGATGCCTTGTATTGAAAAGTTAACATAGAGTTTAAGATCAGGTATAACGCCAGGGATACTTTTGCGACAAAAATTAAACTCTGATGAAAAAGAAAATTGTTTTTACAGCGCTGCTGCTATGCTGCTTTTTTGCCGGCTTTGCGACCATTGAAAGCCTGAACGGCAAATGGACGGGTACCTTAAAAACAGACGGTGGCGACGAGTACTCCCTGCTTTACAATTTCAAGATCGACGGCGATGAGTTAACCGGGACGGCTAAAACCCCCAAAGGGCTTTTGCCTATTAACGATGGCAAGGTTACCGGCAGCACTTTTTCTTTCAACGTTTTGATCAACAAGATGGAAATTGATCACAGCGGCAAATTTTACGGCGATTCTGTAGGTGTGGATATCAGCCTGGGCGACCAAAAGGCTCACGCCACGCTGAAAAAAACTGCCCAATAATTTTCTGAAAAATAATTTGGTTACTATTCCCGGAAAAAAATATAATTTTAGGAAATAGAACAACCAAATTATGAGAAGAAAATTATTGATAACCACGCTATTGCTGGGCTGCGTTTTTGCGGCTGTGGCAATGATCGCCGATATTAGCGGCAAATGGTCGGGTACTTTTAACGCACCCGATGGCAACCAATACCCCCTAACCTATTCCCTTAAACTGGATGGCACCAGCCTCACCGGTACTTTGGACGCAGGCGGAATGACGGTTCCGATCGACAGCGGCAAAGTAGCCGGCGATGCGGTATCATTCACCGTAAGCGTACAAGGTGTAACCTATTCCCATAAAGGAAAATATTTTGCAGCCGGTGACTCGGTTGGCCTGGATGTGACGTTTGAGGGGAACAAGTCGCACTTGCAGCTAAAAAGAGCTCAATAAATTTGCGCCCCGGTTTGTAACAGCCCGGGGCGATAGAATATCTAATTATAAAAACCAGCATCATGAAAAAAAGAACTTTTACAACCGCGGCATTGGTTTGCTGCATCATGGTTTGCTTCGCCATAGCGGCGGGCCTTGCGGGCAAATGGACCGGCAACCTTAAAACACCGGATGGCAATGAATTGCCGCTTACGTACACTTTTAAAACTGATAGCGGCAAGATAACGGGCACAGCTTCATCGCCGGAGGGCGATATTCCCATCACCGACGGAAAACTGCTAAGCGCAACTGATTTTACCTTTAATGTTTCAGTAAATGGCGCTGATGCCAAACACACAGGTAAATACTATCCTGATGCGGATTCAGTTGGTATGGATATCGATTACAATGGTGCAAAAATGCACATGACCCTGAAACGCGCCCCCGGTAAGTAGGCGGGAAGAACATTACGCCTCAATAAAAATAAACGTCCCGCCGAATGGCAGGACGTTTATTTTTTTTATGGATATGTCACCTGCAACTGATTACCGAAGACCAAACAGCGCATCATGGTAAACTCCTAAAGAATAAAATGTATCCCTATATTCGATACAACTTATGATTTACCCTGCTATACTATAGCACATCTACTCATCCTTTGGTTCCCAAAGCTCAATGATGTTCCCTTCCGGATCGAGGACATGGACAAATTTGCCGTAATCATATTCGGCAATTTCGTCAACGATGGTCACGTTGTCCTTTTTTAGCTCATTAAGCAGCTCAACGAGATTTTCTACCCGGTAATTGATCATGAATGGCTTTGCCGAGGGATTGAAATATTTGGTATCCTGCGGAAACGTGCACCACGATGTAGATCCTGTTTTTGACGGATCATCGGACTCCCGCCACTCAAAAGTTGTTCCCCATTCGCTGTTACCCAAACCAAGGTTTTTGGCATACCATTCGTTCATGCCTTTCGGGTCATCACATTTAAAAAACACGCCGCCAAGGCCCGTTACTTTTTTCATATTTGATTAGTTCTATTTTAATTATGCGTTTACTGTAGCTGGTTTAGACTTATTTTTAAGTATAAGCGCGGCAATTAACGACATCACTATACCCACCGGTACAATTTCACGATAGGTTACCAAGGCATTTAAAAATGGGTTGTTATACGTTTTGGCGTATTCGGCTACCTGGGCCATTTGTTTGTCAATGCTTGCCTGGCTTGCGTGGCTGGCTTTCAGGCCGGCTAATACGGATGCGGCGTACTTTGCCATATAATCGGGGGTGAAAAAATAGTAGTCTATCAACCATACCCCTACATACACGGTGGAGGCCACGGCAGTTATCAGCAGCGCTACTTTTATGGCCTTGCCAAAACTAATTACGCCGCCATTATAATTATCCCTGAAGTTTTTAATGCCGACAAAAATCAGCGAAAAGGCCAGCACCATGGAGGCATAGCCAAAAAACAGGGCCTCTTTCATGCTCAAATTGAGCTTAAATATCTGCACACTAAATATAAACCAGCCGATGCTGATCAGGCCGCCAATAACACCGCAGACAATTACTATTTTTCTCATTGTTTTTTTAATTAAGTTTTAAATCCTCCTCAAAATTGAATTAATGGCTTATGTTTTGGGTCATACTTTTGGGTGATTTTTAAAAAAAAGCAATTATCATACTAAAGAATGATGCGCATCAGGGTATCAGTCCTAACCTTTTTGCCATTTCAATAGCCTGCGTGCGGCGCTCCACTTCCATTTTTAAAAACAGGTTTGACGTATGGGTTTTTATGGTATTTAACGATACAAACAACCGCCCTGCAATTTGCTGGTTGCTTAAACCATCGGCCATTAATTGCAAAACTTCCAGTTCGCGGGTGCTTAAACGCAGGCGGTTTAATTCGTCCTGGTTTAAAACAAAGGGAGTGTTTGCAAAAACCTGTTTTTCAATTATTACCGTGTTTACTTTGGGGGTTGTTAGCTTAATGGCAAGCCATATGCCCAGCCCGGTAAAAATAACAGCTATGCCGCCGGCATAAATCTCAAAAGCGTGATTAACAATAACAAACTGCCACTCCAGCCATTTTAATAGCAGCAGCAGCAAAGCGAGCGACAATCCATATAATATATTTTGTTTGTTCTTTGTTAAAATCCCGAAGGCCATATTTGCATTTGTAATATATTAAAATGTGTTGCTCGATTAAAAAAAGCCATCAAATGATGAAGGAAAAAATTGAGCACGATCATTTTAAGCAATTTCCATCTATTTTCACACAATACCAAATCTGTTTTCAAATCTCCTGTTCATGACGACGGCAATTTTAAAATTGTCTATGGAAACTTAAAGTATCTGATTGTCAAACAATTGCAATGCAAGTCAGTAAAAATCTACCAGCGTTGGTTCTAAAAATCAACAGGCAACAACTCAACAAAACAGTTTGTAACGTTTTCTTCATTTGCCGCATCTTATTAACAACCTTGATAGAAAGAAAAACGCTGATAGTTGCCCTCATATACTCCGGCTTTGGTATTTGTCTGGCAAGGGTACATTCAACGTTAAAAAGGACTCCTTAAATAAGTACGACAATGAAAAAAAGAATTTTTACAACGGTAGCATTGTTATGCTGCCTGATGGTAACTTTCGCTGTAGTAGCGGATATGTCGGGCAAATGGACCGGCAAAATCATGACGCCGGATGGTAACGCCCTGCAGATCAACTACGTTTTTAAAGTCGACGGCGATAAACTCACCGGCACCGCCCAGGGCGACGGGGAGCCTGCGCCGATTGACAGCGGAAAAATTACCGGAAACGATTTTAAATTCAGTGTTTCCAATCCCGAGGGCGTTGTTTTTAAACACACCGGCAAATTTTATCCGCAAGGTGATTCGGTTAGCGTCAATATCAACGTTAATGGGAACGTGCTACATACCACACTTAAACGAAACGACAAGTAGGTTTTCTTCCCGAAAAACATTTCATCTTATTTAGATATGATTTAAATTATTATTTTTTTATTTCATATCAGCTCATTTAGCCGCATCGCTTTACCTTTGCGCTAAATGGTACGCCGGATAACAGGATATTTATTGATTGCAGCCCTGCTCTCTGCCAACTTTTCAACACTGTTTGTTTTTGCAGGGTTTGAGTTGAACAAAGGCTATATCGCCGCGCACCTTTGCATGAACCGCAATAAACCCTGGTTGCATTGTAATGGTAAATGCTATTTTATGCGTAAAATAAAGCAGGCGCAGGAAAGGGAAAGGAAGGAAGATCGCCAGGCGCAGAAAAACTTTTTCCAGGACGCATTATCCGGTCAAAAGGTTGAAACCAGTTTTTACACCCGGGTACTACAGAAAATATACATACCTGGTTACCATTTTACACTTCCTGTTGTAACCATTCCCGTTTATCAGCCGCCCCAGCTTGGTTAATTCATTCCGCTTGGTTATCGCCCTACTTCAGTGCAATCGGCATAACCGGCAATGTGTGATAAAACGATAAACATGCTGAGTCATTTTCTTTTTTATCGTAAGCACAAATAGCATAACCGTTATGATCTCATAAAGAATCTCCTACATCAACATCATCTATTTTAGTTTTTAGTTAATGATCATCAAATTACCCTTTACCGGGCTGCTTTATATTTTACTATTTCTTTCGGTTTGTACACCGTTTGCGGCTAAGGCCGTACCCGGCCTTAATGATATTACCGGGAAAGTAACTGATAAGGCGACCGGATTACCCATAGCCGGCGCTACCGTTTCTATACCGGATTTAAAGATTGCAACGAGCACCAACGCCAATGGTGAGTATACACTAAGGCGCCTTCCCGGCGGAGAATATTTAATGCAGGTAACCGCGATAGGTTATGCCAGCGTGACTAAAGGCATTGACCTGACCGGAACCTATTCAGTCGATTTTAGGCTTTCAGCTTCAAACTATGAACTGGCCGATGTGGTAGTAACGGCGCTCGGAAATACCACAACCAGGCAGCGGGCGCCCATTCCCATCACTGTAGTTACGCACAACATGATACTGCAGGGCGTTTCGAACACTGCCGTTGACGAGATCGCCTCGCAGCCGGGCATTAATGAAACAACCGAAGGCGCAGGCACTACCAAACCACAGATCAACGGGCTTGGGTTTGACCGGGTGCTGACGCTGATGGACGGCTTACCGCAAGAAGATTTTCAGTGGGGTGATGATCATGGTTTACTGATCGACCCATATTCCGTTTACGATGCTGAGATCATCAGGGGGCCGGCTTCATTACAATATGGCGCCAGTGCCGAGGCCGGCGTGATCAGTTTTAAATCGGAACCTATGCCCGAAAATGGGAGCGTCGCGGGCAGTGTACTAACCGAATATCATACCAATAACGGCTACCTGGGCACATCGTTACACATCGCAGGGAATCACAATGATTTTGTTTGGGGCCTGACGGCGAGCGTAGAGGAGGCTCACAGTTACTCGAACGCAAAAGACGGCTATGTTTGGGGAACTGCGTGGAACCAGACAAACGCGCGGTTAAATCTCGGCATCAATAAGGATTGGGGATATTCCCGCTTAACGTTAAGCGCGCTGCACCGCCGCATTGAGGTGCCCGACGGCAACCGCGACAGCACCGGCCGGTTTGAATTCGATGCTCGGCAAAATGGAAGGTTATACCCGGTGAGATCGGATTTCTTATCCTATGCAGCCAATATAGCTGGCGACAAGGTATTGGACGAATACCAGGCCTGGTGGCAAAACAGCGTTAACATCGGGAGGGGCCGGCTGGGATTGGATATCGGTTTTACACAAAGCGTTCACCATGATATTGACAGCGGAGGCGTTGGTTCAGGTAACTTCATGGTAAACGATATACCGTATTCCTTAATATACCAGGTAACAGGTGAAAAATCAGGACTGAAGCTCACGACAGGCATTAACGGTATCTATGAATTTCAACATAATATGCCCGCTCCACCGGCGCCTTACGTAGCCGATTACGAAATACCCAACTATACTAATTTTGAGATCGGCGGCTATGCCATACTGGAAAAGAATTTCAAAAACCTGACGATTAGCGGTGGGCTTAGGCTTGACCGCACAGATTTTGTGGGAGATCCTATGTCATTGAATGACGCAGGCAACATTGTTCCGGTTGGCGCACCAGGTTCCACGATACAGTTCACTGGTTTTAACAATACGTATGCGGGAACTTCAGGCAGTATTGGCGCATCCTACCAGCTGCCCGGCAATAATTATGTAAAACTTAATTTCTCGAAAAGTTACCGGGCCCCGGCTATTAACGAATTAACCAGCAATGGACTCAACATTGGCTCGAATGCTATTCAGTTAGGGAATGTTAATCTGAAAGCGGAACAGGGGTTCCAGCTGAATTTGGCTTATGGGTACAACGGCAGGGATGTAAGTATTGAGGCGGATGGATTTTACAACCATATCAGCAATTTTGTATTTGCCGACCGTACAGACTCGGTCTCGCAGGGATACCCGGTATACCAGTATGTATCCTCAAATGTGGCCATTATAGCAGGTGTTTCCGGGTTTTTGAATATCCACCCTGCAGGCGCCAAATGGCTGGAGCTGGATAATGGGTTTACTTATATCTATTCGCATATCCCCAACGCATCCGATTCAACCCGCCACCTGCCATGGATACCCGCGCCACACTTAACGTCAGAAGTTAAGCTAAGACTTAATGATGGGGGCAATTCCATTTTCAGGGGCACTTATTTAAAGTTTGGCATACAGCACGACTGGGCACAGAACAACATTTACAGCGCGTTATACACCGAAGTGCCCTCCGTAGCGTACGCTTTATTTAATGCCGGCATCGGCACAGATCTCGTCAATCGAAAAAAAGGCAGGGTGATATGTTCGCTCTATGTCAATTGCACAAATCTGACCAACGTTGCCTATGCCGATCATTTAAACCTGGCGCAATACTTTCTCGCCTACAATGGTCAAGGGGTTACGGTGACAAGGCAAAAACAGGGGATTTACGATATGGGGAGGAATATTAGTTTTAAGTTGGTGATACCGTTTGGAGGCGGCCTGAACCGCTGATTTTTGTGATTTGGGTGATTGGCTTGATTAAAATATACCCAAGACTTACGAAGTTTTAAAAACTTCGTAAGTTTGGCTTTTGCTAACCAGCAGATGAATTCGAAGGGTGTTCGCCGATCAGAAAAAATCAGTGCAATCATCCTAATCATTCAAATCTGTGATCACTCCTTCCAAAACAACGTATTTGGATGAAAGTGTTTCCACGAGTGCCAGTACTCCTGGTAGGCTTGAATTTTACTTAAACGGCTGCCTTTTAATGTTCCTGCTGTTGCCAGACCATCCCAATCCCAAACGGAGGTAGTTTCCTGGTCGGTCAGATTGCCGGCCGTATCCAGTTTAAAGTGCAGGCTTTGCCCGTTCAGTTTGGTGTTGAAGGCATGGTAAGTGAGGCTATCATCTTCAATAGCCAGTAACACCGGGTTTCCGGCTACCTGGTCGTTCAGCAAGTGTTTTTTAAACAATCGGCGCCAGTCATAAGCCTTTGGCTGCCCCTGTACGATCACGGCAAGCATCCAGCTTTTCCGCATCAGCGAATCTTTATTTTTTAGTGTGCTATCCCGATCGACTGATTGTACGCGGTCGTAGTTTTTCAAATCAGCGTAATCGCTTGCATAATGCTTATCCGGCTGCAGGATCAAGGAGGCAGGGTGTTTTTCGAGCCATGACGCTAATGTCGACTGCTCATAAGGCAGCTCCTGCAGGTGCGACCCTTTTAATTTACCAACTGCTGCATTGCCTGTAGCCTGGTACCACCAGGTTTTTGTGCCTTCATCTTCGATGATGGCGTTATAGTGCCTTGCCCCCACCAGCCTGAAGTTTTGCCTGGTGCCATTTACCATCGGGCTGTACACCCTGCCGGTGCGGCACATGCTGCAATAAGTTACCAATACCGCCAAACTGCCCACGTTGTCCTGTACCTTATGGTGGTAAGCGAGGTAATCAACCGGGTAGGCCTTTGCTACGCCGTTGTTCACTACGCCGATCACCACCAAATTTTCCGGCACTTTATTGTCAATAGCATTTGCAAATTTGACGGTTTGCGGCTCCTCGAACATACTTTCGGCTTTATATTCAAAATCGGTATAATAATAACTGCCGATGCAAAGCAGCAACACGGCGATTTTAACAACCTTGCCTGGGGTCGAATTCTTTGCAAAGTATTTAAACAGGTACCAGATGATCATGACAGCGCCGATGATCCTCAATGGCAGCACAATTTTTTCGAGGTAATAGGAAACAGTAATGGCGTTAAGGTCCTGGCTGCCGGGAAAAGGCATCAGCAGGTAGGCATGCACCAGCCCGGGTACAAGCAGCAATACAATTCCCCACCAAAACAGCGATGATTTAGTTTTCTTCATTTTATTTAGTTTCATTGAGGCCGGCATACCTGTCGGGCGTCGGCAAATATCCTTTAGTCTTTAAAATGCCGGCCAGCCGCTCGTAAAAGGCAGGTTCGGTTGGGGTTACACTGGCCAGCCCGTCAACATATTTGTTGTAAAGACAAAACAGCGCAGCAATTAGTACTGTGTCATGAATTTCAGCATCGGTTGCGCCTTCGCTCCTGGCTTTTTCAACAAGGTCGCTGCGTACTGTGCGGGCATCGGCTTGTACTTTCCGGGCAATCTCCAGTAAATATTTCATTTTTTCGCTAACGGGGGCATGCGCAGGATCATTCCTCACCATTTCTGTGGTAACGCGTTCACCATAAAACGCATCGGCCGCCGCGCTATGTGCCGCAGTACAAAATTTACATTGGTTACCCTGCGAGGTTACCGTGGCGATCAGTTCCCTTTCGCCTTCTGTTAATGTCGATTCGCCGCGCAACAATATTTGCGTGAGCTGCCTGATTGGCAATGCGGTATCCTGCCGGTAATTCAGCAATCCGGTGATACCGGGCAGGTTTTCGTCCAGGGGAATGTGAGGCATTAATTAGGATTATTTGGTTTAAATACTTGGCCGGACAAAGTATCCACCGCGTATTATTGTGGGTTGAATTTATTAAAAATTAGATAAGCAAATGATTTGCAGACGAAAAAAATTAAAAAAAATCTAAACCAAAGTTTCCATAGCCTTGTTATTTGCATGTATATGCCGCTACTATGGACACGCTGGAGAAAATTAAATCAACAATTGTGAGCAGACTTTGCCCGGTGCACGACATTCATCCGTTTGTCGAAATAGCTGGCGGCGAAATCAAAATAACCTGCTGTTGCGAACTTTTCCGTGCCAAATGTTTGCAGGAAGTTCGAAATATCAATTACCGGATAGAGCTAGAACGCAGTTTAGAGACCTAATGACTCGTTACAGATAACTTGTTTCGGTTTATTCAGGCAAAGCAACGGTTTCAACGATCACATCCCAATGGGCAATGAGTAATTCAAACCGGTGCTGTTCGGCCTTGATGTAGTTTGGCTGATCAGGATAAAGTAGTTTTTATACGGATCGACAATGCCGTAGTCCAAAGCGGTATGTTCATCTTTAAAAGTTATCGCAACCTTAAAATCCCAGCGGCTGTCTTCGCTGCTATGCAGCACAGGCGTTTCGGCCATGATGCTGATGATATCGCCCTTCTCCTTCAATTTTATTAATAATGGATAGTGGTTCTTTTTCCATAAGGATATAAATTCATCCGCATATCCCCATTTTACTTTTTAATAACTTTCGATGGTGACGGGATGGGTGGTGGCTTGGGCAAACGACCGTACAATGCCGGTGCTGACCAAAAGCAACAGAAGAAACGTGTATTTTTTCATAATTGTTTATATTAATATTGTAGACGGAAAAATCTAAAAAGCAAAAAGGAGATCTTGATATTTGCCTTCTGATTTCATCCTTTATAGCCACTTCTCAACATATTGATGTCAATTGCGGCTTTATTATTTCCCCGACCTCTGCCATCGTTACGGTTGCTTCAACGAGATCGGAAAATCACTATGTTTTTGTACATTTGAATTGTATACCAATTGGCATTCTAAAGCATCAACCGCATTACGCCTTAATGGAAGACGTCGTCAAATTCGAATTTAGCACATTTTTTATCTTTCGTGCCTTAGTTCTACCCGGTATACTCCTTTTATTTACGACATGTTGTTTATTGGTGCCCCGGGCTTTATCGAAAAACGTCTTGCCACCGTTAATTTCGTTTGATTTCTTATTACTTATTTTGTTGCTTGCCAGTGCAAAGAAATATTATACCAGGTTTCGGAATAAAGAACCCGTACTGACAATAAACGGTGATGGAATCAGTTTTATAGGCAGCTGTAAAATTGACGTAACATGGGACGATGTCGAAGAGATTAAGTTTGTGAAGTCCAATTGCCTGGCAATTAATCTGGCAGACAGAAAAACAGGTTATTTCGCGACAAGGAAATATTTTCGTTAAACTTTCTTACTATATGAATATATTATATTGGGGAACGCCAACAATAATCCAACTCGGTGACGTTAAGGGCAAGAACGAATTTATCTTCGGCAAAATATTTGCCTTTTATGGTCAAATAAAATCGGCTCGAGAACAAAAAAGCAATTAAGGGAATAATGCGTTTTCCGGAAATTACAGGCATTTTAACACAATATAACAATCAGTATCCTAAACCTTTTCAATTTAATTAATACTTTAGCCTTAAATCAATTTTCCATATGCAAATAGTAAAAAATGTTTTGTTTGCCTTAACCGCAACGGCTTGTATAAGCTTTAGCGCGAGGGCGCAAAAAGTTGAATTTACAGAATACGACCTGCCCAACGGGCTCCACGTTATTCTGCATGCCGATCATCATGCACCGGTGGTGGCTGTATCGGTAATGTATCATGTTGGCTCGAAGAACGAGGAACCCGGTCGCACCGGATTCGCCCATTTTTTTGAGCACCTGCTTTTTGAGGGCAGCGACAATATCAAAAAAGGTCAGTTTATGAAAATCGTTTCGGCCAATGGCGGCAGCAATAATGCCAATACCACGCAGGACCGCACTTTTTACTACGAGGTGTTCCCTTCCAACTACCTGGAAACCGGTTTATGGCTGGAAAGCGAGCGCATGATGCACCCTGTTATTAATGACATAGGGGTAAAAACGCAGGATGAAGTAGTGAAAGAAGAAAAACGCCAGAGCTTTGACAACCGGCCCTACGGTAATTTTATCAATACCGTGGCAAAGGATCTTTTTACAACCCATCCGTATCACAATGGTGTTATCGGCGAGATGAAGGATATCGATGCAGCGAAGCTGGAAGAGTTTAAAGCATTTTTTAAACAATATTATGTACCCAATAATGCCGTGCTCACCATTACCGGCGATATTGACCCGGTTAAAACCAAAGCGCTCATCGCCGGCTATTTTGGCCCTATCCCCGGAGGCCCGGCGGTAGTTTATCATAAGGTAGAAGAACCGCCGATGACCAAAGCCATAGTAGACACTTTTTATGATGCCAACACGCAAATCCCGCTGGTCGCCGTGGCTTATCGTATCCCCGGAAGAAACAGCAGGGATGCTAAGATCATGCAAATGATCTCGAACCTGCTTTCCACCGGCGGCAGCTCCAGGCTTTATAAAAAGATGGTTGATGATAAAAAGGAAGCGCTGCAGGTACTGGCCTTCAACCAAACGCTGGAAGACTATGGCATGTACATTATTGGCGCATTACCCAATAACAGCACCAATGAAATATTACTGAAAGATATTGACGACGAAGTGGTAAAACTGCAAACCGAACTGATCAGCACCGAAGATTATGAAAAGCTGGAAAACCAGATGGAAAATAATTATGTCAACGCCAACAGCCGCCAGCTGGGCATTGCTGAAAGCCTGTCCAACGGCTACACTTTTTACCATAAAGACACCAATGAACTGAACGAGGAATTGGCTGTTTACAAGTCCATCACCCGCGAGGAGATCAGGGACGCGGCGAAGAAATACCTTGATGCCGGTAAGCGCCTCACTTTATATTATCTGCCCGGAAAGGCCAAAGCCAAATAATTAACCATGACGAAGAAAAACACCATGAAGAAATTTATAATGATAGCCGCCGGGGCACTATTGATGCAATATGCACAGGCGCAAACGATAGACCGCAGCAAGGAGCCCACACCGGGCCCGGCGCCGGTTTTAAGCATAAAAGACCCGGTGATATACAACCTGCCCAATGGTATTACCCTGCTGGTGGTTGAGGATCACCGCCTCCCGAAAGTTACCGCCAACTATACCATCGACGCCGGCTCGGTTACCGAAGGCGATAAAGCGGGCGTACTGTCGCTAATGGGCAGTATGCTGAACGAAGGCACCAAAACCAAACCAAAAGCGGAGTTTGACGAAGCTGTTGACAAGATCGGCGCAAATGTAAACCTTAGCTGGTCAGGGGGCTTTGCGTCAGCGCTTACCCGTTATTTTAACACTGCGTTTAAGCTGATGGGTGAAGCGCTGAAAGAGCCGGCATTTACGCAGGAATCGTTTGATAAGCTGAAATCGCAGGACCTGACAGGTTTAAAATCACAGGCTAAAAATGCCAAGGCAATTTCAGCAAGGGTAACCAATGCCTTAGCCTTCGGAAAAAACCATCCTGAGGGTGAATTTGAAACTGAAGAAAGCATTGAGAAACTGACTTTACAGGACGTTAAGGATTTTTATGCTAAATACGTGGGCCCTTCGCGCGGCTATTTAACCATCACCGGCGATATAAAACCTGCAGACGCAAAAGCCCTGGTAACCGAAGTTTTCGGCGCATGGACCGGCCCGAAAGTATCGCTTGAAAAAATATCCGATTCGCCAAACCCGGCAAAAACGGAGATCGACCTGGTTGACGTGCCTAATGCCGTACAATCCGAAATACATGTAGTGAACCTGGTGAACTTAAGGATGAGCGATCCGGACTATTTCCCGGTGTTGATAGCCAACTATATATTAGGCGGCGGCGCACAGGCCCGTTTGTTTATGAACCTGCGCGAAAAGCATGGATTTACTTACGGCGCTTACTCTACATTAGGCGCCAGCAGGCTGCAAAGCATGTTTGATGCCAACGCATCGGTACGCAATGCAAAAACCGATAGTGCAGTTACGCAATTTTTAGCCGAAGTAAGTCGTATCCGCACTGAAAAGGTAACCGACGAGGAACTGGCGAATGCCAAAGCCCTTTACGCCGGTTCGTTTGCCAGGGGGCTGGAAGACCCGGCACGAACGGCAACCTTCGCCAGCAATATTTTGATCAACAAACTACCGGCTGATTTTTATAAAACCTACCTGCAAAAGGTAAATGCTGTAACGGTTGACGATGTAATGCGTGTAACCCAAAAATATATGGATTACGACCACCTGCGGGTGATTATTGTAGGCAGCCAGGGGCAAATACTGCCCGGCCTGCAAAAAACCGGTCTGCCCATAAATTTCTTTGATAAATACGCCGTTCCGGTAACTGCGCCTGCGGCAGGGAAATAACACACCTTTACTGGAGATCATACTCCCGAAGTTTTTGAAACTTCGGGAGTCTTTGTTTTTCTCTTAGAAAACCCTGGTTAAGCTAATAACCGGGGTTTCTTTTTTATAATTATTGTCTATCTTTAGTGATTGACGGGCATAACAATGCTGCTATCGTACAAAATATTGCTTAGACCAGTGCCAGAAGGCGGATATACAGTAAATGTACCCGCTTTACCCGGTTGTATTACCTATGGCATAGACATTGAAGAAGCCAAACTTAATGCGAAAGAAGCTGTGGAATTATATATTGACAGCTTAAAAGCACACAATGAGTTAATTCCTTCGGATAATGATGTGCTTGAATTTAATTTGCAACTTTTGCATGACTAAAGAACCAGACTTCCGAAGTTTTAAAAACTTCGGAAGTCTTTTCGCTTATGCCGATCAACAAAAGCTTTCCCCGTTTACTATCTTTACCCCATGGAAATGGATCACAAAAAGGTCTTCGCAGTAATGGGTATGGGCGCGCTGTTCCTTGTCGGCTTTGTCATTTCTCAATATTACAATGCGACAAACCAGGCTGAGCTCGGCAAAAAAAGAAAAGCTGAGTATGGCTGGATGCATTTCTCCGGAAAAGTGACGCACTACCGGGTTTATAAATATATGAACAAAAACTTTTACCAGGTATGCGTAAAGCTCGATTCGCCCAACGTTAAGCCCGTTACTATTTACGATGATGACGATGCCCTTAAGGTAACTAAGGGCACCGCCACCTTTTCGGCCGGTTATTTTAATAAGGTACTGGGAGCTGCAGATTCCGTGGCTGTCAATATTGACAAAAGTGATATCGTCATGCTGCACTACCCCGGACATGCGATTGCAAAAACAGATTTTAAGTTTGAGACAATGGGCCTGCAGCGGGGGGATTTGGATAGTTGTAAATAGGCCATTGCTGCAAATCGGGCATATACACAGGCGAGATACAGGAGTTATTTTTAGTGGATCAGTATATTTCGATTCTCTTAGAAGCTGTTTAGAAATGATTTGATAAGGAATTGTGCTTTTAGAGACGCAAAATATTGTGTCTCTAAACGAGATGCCAGCACTATCTCAATTCCTGATTATTTGGGTCCGAGATCTGTCCCTACGGCAAGGGCGTTTTGAATAATGACAATTTTCGGTTTTTAGACAGTCTCATAAATGGCACAGCGCCGGTAGCGGACATATCAACTCAATCCAACCTAATCAACTCAATCAATCAAAACTACTTATCCGACTCCACAATATCCCCGCTGTCGATACGGCTGCGTTTGATATTTACGGTGGTGTTGCCGCGGTAAAGCTTATAGTTATTGAAGTAGTTGGGCAATCCTTCGGCAGCAAGTTCTTTGGTACCGTTGGTTACCGAATAGTGAAGGTGGGGGTAAACTACCGTTCCTGAAAATCCAACCTCGCCGATCTCGTCTCCGGCCCTTACGGCCTGGCCCGGGCGTACCCTTACACTGCCCGTTTCAAGGTGCAGCATCATGCTGTATTCGCCGTTGGCGTGTTGTATGATGACAAAGTTGCCCATCCCTTCAGGGTCGGCCTTTGGGTCCAGTTTGGGCGACTTAACGGTTTTGCCGTCAAAATCATTATCAGGAATATCGTTTTGTGTGGCAACTACAACGCCTTCCAGCGGAACATACACCGGTTTGCCAAAGCTATACCAGTTTTCTTTTTTATAGGGCGATCCGCCGTACATACTACCTTTTTCGTCAACGCTCATCAGGTCGTAAGCATAACGGCTGGAGTTAGCGGTGATCTGTGCAATCTTCGACGATGCTGTTTCGCTTGCCGACCGGCGGTTATGCGAATAAAAATCGTGTCCGTCCCAAACGATGATCTTACCTTTTAAGGGGAGGTAATAATCATTTTTGGCGATATAAACGCGTGGCGTTATGTTGCTTACCACCGACTCGTCGTAATCAACCGGCAGGCGTCTTTTATTTAAATCTTTTTGCTGCTGGTTATCGGCATGGTCAAAATAGAAGCCATACTTTAAGCCGGCAATAGTAATATCAAGCGGGAAGGTGTGGAAAGGGTTAAATATATTAACCGTTTCGCCGGGTTTAATCACGGTGTACACTAAAAGATCGATACCCGGGGCACTGCCTTCGTTGTTCATAAATTTTCGCAGGGCCAGTTTGCCTTTATCGTCCATAATTGATGCCTCAATTGAACTAAGCTCAATGGTATGTGAAGTTTGATTCTTAATAGTAATATCAAAATTCATGTAGTAGCCATAGATGTCCTTCTCTATCAAAGGGTGAACAGGTGATATCCTCACGCTCACTTTCCCGGTGTCGGGATTGGATGCCTGGGGCTTTGATTGCGCACTACTGTATTTTATGCCGATAAAAACGATTAACAGGCACAACAGGATAAGTCTTTTGTTCATTTTTTGAATCGTGATCAAACTGTATCAGTATTTGCTTTTGATGATCCGGGGCATATTATCAAATGCGTTTAAACTACAATGCGCTTATACGATACTTGTTAGTATTTGTTGCATGTGGAGAGAGCCAGGAATCAAGAAAGAGTTTGTAAGGGTTTTGCCAAAAATGAACATGAATGGTTGCCATCGACAAATCCTCATCAGACCGTGACGTAATATCCTCAGTTCTTTATCTTGGTTCTTGACTCTTGGCTCTTTATTCCGCCTACGGCTTAAAAAAGTCCTGGTTTTTAGTTTTCAGCAGAAAGATGGGGAAAAGCATCAGCAATACGCCGCATAAGCCGGCAATCAGCAATGATTTAGTATGAACACCTGTATTGATAGCGACATTAAAACTACCGATACCAATGGGCAGGAACAGGAAGATACCGGTGATCATACCCGGCGAAAATTTCCTTTTTGAGCGGACATAAGGAATAATATGGAAAACAACGGAGTATGCAACCATAAAAGCCGGCAAAACAAGACTGAATGTGGGATGCGCCCAACCTACCTCGGCACAACACAAACCGAAAACCAGCACCACGAGATTGCTAACAAAAAAAGTATTCCAATCCACATCAAGCTTCATGATCTTTTGCGCCCACGTTTTCCAGTCGTAGCTGTACTCTTCAAGGATATGTAAAGCATAAGCAGCCAGGGCCGCCCAAAAAATGTAATCAGGTCTCATTAAACAGGGTTTTAACGGTTTGAAGATAGGTAAAATATTCTCAATGGCAGTATTGGCAATAAGGTTGTAATAAAAATTAAATTTTGAAAGGTGGTTTTTTAAGCACATCTTTAGTCAGTTAAATATTACTAACCATACTTTTGAGAAAACTGATTGCTGCGCTGATGCTTGGTATCTACCTGTTTAATGTGGGTGGGCAAGTTGTGCTGCATCAATATTTTTCGCACCGGTCCGAAAAGTTTTTTACTGAACAAGCCCGCAAAGGCCTTTATAATGTGCATGAACTGACCGAGGTAAAATTACCCGTAAACATGCCGGGCATTCACGACTGGAGCAATTACGAAAACATAAAGGGCTGCATTCAATTTGATAACGTGACTTACAATTACGTTAAAATGAAGATCACAAGCACAGCACTTTACCTGATGTGTGTGCCAAATTATAACACCACCCAAATAATTGGCAAAAACGTTATTGATGCCAAACAATCAAAGAGTGTACCGGTGCCCAAAAAACAGCATGTCCCGTTTGGTAAAACAACTGTATCGGGCAATTTCAATATCGCTTTTACGCAGTTTTCATTTTCATCATTTGCAAAAATATTGCCCGGCAACCCGGTGCAACATTCGAAGGGCCTCGTAACCCTATATCGCGATATACCCAGGCAACCGCCTAAATTTTCCTGTTAAATCTTTTCGATATTCAGTTCCGTCTGCAGTTTAACATAGCCGGGCGTTCATCGTTTATTCGTGATGCGATCAACTGTCGCTTCATGATAATTTTGATACGTTAACCAAGCTATTTAATACTTATAGGGCCACTATCAAATCTAATAATTCATTTATGCCACATATTACACTTGAATCGCATTTGCCGGGAATAACCGGTTTACTGGAGTATCGTAAAGATACGGGCCAGCCTATCCGCGAACTGACCGAAATCCTGCTCCGGGGGCCGTCGAGCCTTTCCCGCGCCGAGCGGGAATTGATCGCAACGGTTGTATCTAACGGTAATCAATGTAAATTTTGTTCGGCTGCCCACGCGGCCACGGTTGACATGCTTTTAGGCGAATCGGACACTTGTAACCAGGTCAAATCTGATATTTCGACTGCGCCGGTGAGCGAAAAAATGAAAGCCTTACTAACCATCGCCGATAGGGTGAGGGAAAATGGCAAGCTGGTTACACCCGAACACATTACAACGGCCAAAGCCGCCGGCGCAACAGATATTGAAATACACGATACGGTTTTAATAGCAGCGCTTTTTTGCCTGTATAACCGTTACGTTGATGGTATGGCAACTGCTATGCCCGAAGACGACAGCTATTTCACAATGCTTGCCGACCGGTTGGTAAATCATGGCTATTACCGGCTGCCACAGGGATATGATCATTTAAAAAAATAGTAGCTAATGGAAACAGATTTATCCATCGTCGCCGGGGACCAGGTAGCGGCAAAATCAAACAGGCTGGCTTTATTGTTTATTGTTTGCTTTGCGGGTAACCTGTTCGCCGGGGCAATCTCAACCGTGATGGCGGTTTACCTGCACGCAGTAGTTAAGGAGTTCCAGGGTACTCAAAGCACTGCTCAACTGAATAATATCAGCGCTTATATCAACGCACTCTTTATTTTTGGATGGGCTGTCGGCGGATTTTTATGGGGACTCATCGGCGATAAAACCGGCAGAAAAGCCTCCTTATTATTATCAATAAGTAGTTATGGCCTGTTTACCCTGCTAACGTCATTTGCCCAAAGCTGGAACGAAGTAATGATATGCCGTTTTTTAAGTGGCGTTGGGGCGGGCGGCATGCTGGTGATCTCCTTTACTTTAATAAGCGAGGTATGGCCTGTAAAAAGCAAAGCCGTATTTACCGGCATACTGTCAATTGCCATACCGATCGGTATTTTTTCAGCAGGAATGCTCACTTACCTGGTTCCTTCCTGGCGGGAGGGGTTTCTTGTCGGGGTTTTACCATTATTGTTTGCGATAGCAGGCTACTGGATGATCGGCGAATCGAGCCTGTGGCTGAAGGACCGGTCAACTATACAAATTGACCATAGGCCCGCCGTCCACCTGTTCGGCAGGTCGAATCTTAAAATATTGGCAACAGGTTCACTCATTTTCGGCTCCATGTTGGTCGGTTTATGGCAAATCTTTTCCTGGTTACCTGCCTGGATACAAAGCCTTTTAACCACAAACGCCCAAAAAGAAGGCGGTTTAAGTTTAATGTTTATGGGTATGGGCGGGCTGATCGGTGGTTTTCTTTCGGGTTGGGTACTAAAATTGGTTAGCTTGCGAACTTCGCTGATCGCCAGTTTTGTGATCTGTTTCCTGATGGCTTTTCTGCTGTTCAAAACAAATAGCAGTTACTCGCCCATTATCTTTGCCGAAATAGCCGTTTTAGCCTTGTTTTTTGGTGCCAGCCAGGGGATATTGTCGCTTTATATTCCTGCGCTGTTTCCCGCCGCAATAAGGGCGTCGGCAACCGGTTTTTGTTTCAACATCGGGCGGGTATTTGCTGCGTTAGTCGTATTATTTGCAGGAGTATTGGTAGATGTATTGGGCGGATACGGTAACTCGCTTTTTATTTTTTCACTGGTGTTTTTACCCGGCCTTTTTGCTGTCGTATTTATTAAAAACATACAGCCAGTACAACCGATAGAGGAGAATTAAAATAAGATTATGGCACACATCGAATTAAATAATGACTTGCCGGGGATAAGGGGTCTGATGGCCTACAGCCCGCAAACGGCCGAGCCTTTAAATGCCCTGGCGGAGATCTTGCTGCGGAATGACGATAATACCTTAAGCCGCGGCGAGCGTGAACTCATCGGGACCTATGTTTCTTACCTGAATGATTGTTTCTTCTGCCAGAATGTACACGGCGCAATGGCCGGCCATTACCTGGAGTGCGACATACAGCAGATTGACGGCATTAAACACGATTTCAGATCAGCCGACTTGCCTGACAAAATGAAAGCCTTGCTAAGTGTCGCCGGGAGTGTACAAAAAGGTGGGAAGTATGTAACCGAACTGCAAATTGATGAGGCCAAAAAAAACGGTGCAACGGATAAAGAGATCCACGATACCGTTTTAATAGCAGCTGCGTTCTGCATGTTTAACCGGTATGTTGACGGATTAGGTACATCCGCGCCGACCGACAGGCAATTTTATATAAACAGGGCGCCGCAAAGGGCTTTGGAGGGCTATCAATCGAGTGTTTTTAAATAAAGAGTTTGCCGTAGGCAGTTCGCAGCAGGCAGCTAAAAAGATAACAACTTTACAACGTTTCAACTTTGCAACATTAAAACAACACCATGCCACATATCAATCTAACTAACGAATACCCCGGAATCAGGAGCTTGTTCATCTACCGGCCCGAAACGGCAGCGCCGATGAATGCGCTGGTACAGGCCATGCTGCATGATCCGCACCCATCGCTGAGTGCCGGCGAGCGCGAACTGATCGCCACTTATATATCGCGTTTAAATACCTGCAAGTATTGCTGTAATATTCATGGCGCCATTGCCAAACATCAATTGGGCAACAACGGAGCAATTGTTGAAGCAGTTCTGCAGAACCCGGAAACTGCGCCAATCAGCAATAAAATGAAGGCATTGCTGAAAATTGCGGCGAAAGTACAGTCGGGCGGTAAAAATGTACTCCCTGCGGATATTGAAGCGGCCCGTAATGAAGGGGCTACTGATATTGAATTGCATGATACCGTTTTAATAGCCGCTGCCTTTTGTATGTATAACCGCTACGTTGACGGCCTCGCCACCTGGCAACCGGACGATACCGATTTATACGACAAAATGGGCGAGCAGCGAGCGCGGGAAGGATATTTGACACCGCCATTTAAAGCACCAGCAGGCAGTTTGCAGTAGACAGTTTGCAGCGGTTCGTGAGAAAGAAACATTACAACATTACAACATTACAACTTTACAACATTTCAACATTACAACAACAAAATGGCACACATAAAACTACTAAACGAAGAATTACCGGGCATAGTCGGCCTGTTAAATTACCGCCCCGAAACCGCAAGGCCTTTGCTCGATTTGGCTGAAACACTGTTACGGGGCCCATCAAGCCTCACAAGCGGCGAAAGAGAAATTATCGCGGCATCTGTTTCGTACTGGAATGGCTGTCATTTTTGCCATACCTCGCACGCGGCGGCAGCGGCAGCTCATTTAAAAACCGGGTTGAACCTGATCGACGACATCAAGGCCGGCCTGCCGGAAACGCCTGTTTCGGATAAATTGCGGGCGCTGTTGCATATAGCCCACCAGGTGCAGCGGAACGGCAAAAATGTGGTTGATGAGGATATTTCATTTGCCCGCGAGCTTGGCGCAACCGACCTGGAGATACATGATACCGTACTGATAGCGGCGGCATTTTGCATGTTCAATCGGTATGTTGACGGACTGGGCACCTGGGCACCTGGCCCGAACGAAGCCTATACTGAAATGGGCGAAAGAATGGCCCATGTTGGTTATGGAAAGTCATAAACAGTAAATAACAGGATACGCAACAGCATAAAATATAAATTGATTTTGATCTGAAATAAACAATATTGAAAAAGTTAATTGCCATATCGCTCCTTTTACTCCACCTGTTCAGTACAGAACGGCAATTAATGTTTTATGAATATTTGGCTTATCAGTCCGATAAACTATTTGAGCAGCAAATCGACCAAAACCGCTACAACGTTAACGACCTGACGGAGATAGTGATACCAGCAAATATGCCAACCATAACCGACTGGAAAAACTACGTAAGTTTAACCGGCCGCGTTCAGTTTGGCGATGCGGCTTACAATTATGTAAAAATCAGGATGACCAGGACGGCTATTTACCTGGTTTGTATTCCGAATTACCCCACCACGCACCTGTCTGACAAAAATATCATTGACGTACGGCAAATACCCGATATTCCCGTTTCCAAAAAAGACCATGTGCCGGTCGGAAAAGTAAATCTTACTACTTATAGTCATCAAAATATATCGTACAGGTTTCTTACACCTGTGCTAACCGGGGGCAAAATTGTTACTCCTGTCAAAATTTTCCTGCCGGACGCAACCATCGCCGGTCCGGGCCAGCCGCCTGATACAACTCCCTTATTTTCCTGAGCGCGATTTTTTATGTGGGCATCAAACTTTTTGGTGGCGCATAAAAGATCAGTGCATTTAATCAATGGGTTCACGCTTTCAGCTTCTGGCAGAAGTCTGGCTAGCGTTGATACCCTGCATTTAAAATTATTTGTGAAGATACGCGGTCGTTATACACGCTAAAAGGTGTGAAGCGGCCCATAAACTCATCTTGTATGTTAAAAAGAAAAAAAATACGGCTGGCGATTATTTTATCGCTTGCTGTCACGGTCCTGCTGGTTGGATTTACCGTGATCAATTACTATTCAGGCTCCTCGCAGCAACAAATGATCGATTTGTTAGGCCAGCTTAAAAAACGAAATAACAACGTAACAAACGCGTTTTCACCAGAAACCACTAAAGCGCACATCGATTCGCTGCTTGAAATGCCGGGTGCAGCAAATAACGTTTTCCTGCTGGAGACTAAAGCAGCGCTGGACCTGAAAGTAGGCCAGGAAGAAGAATCCGTAAAGACCTATGAACAGTTGATCCCAAAGTTAAATTATATGGATCTTGACGATATAATGCCCAGTGTGGCCATCGCTTATATGCGCCTTGGCGAGCGCAGCAACTGTATGCTCAATCACAATGGATCCTCCTGCATTTTTCCGATAAAGGATGGCGGCGTACACGTATTAAAAACCGGTTCGACCAGGGCGATAGGCGTTTATGAACAGATATTAAACGACCACCCGAACGATTGGGAATCTAAATGGCTGCTGAATGTGGCTTTCATGACACTTGGGAAATATCCCAAAGCGGTACCCCCCCAATTTTTGATACCGGGGCTTGATGCGGACACCGCCTATAAAGTTAAACCTTTTACAGACGTAGCTGCCGATCTTGGCCTTAATATAAATGGACGGGCCGGCGGGGTTATCGTGGATGATTTTAATAACGACGGATACCTGGATATCGTAACCTCAGGATGGGACCTGGCTGACCCAATGCATTATTTTCAAAATAACGGGGACGGCAGTTTTAGCGACCTTACGGAACGAAGCGGGTTAAAGGAAATAAAGGGCGGGTTGAACATTCAGCAAGTTGACTACAATAACGACGGGAACCTGGACATTTTTGTTTTACGGGGCGCCTGGAATGCCCAGGGCTTCGGCAATCAGCCCAGTTCCCTTTTGCGGAACAACGGCGACGGCACTTTTACCGACGTTACCATACCTGCCGGGCTGCTGTATTTTACGCCCACCCAGGCGGCGGTATGGGCCGATTTTAACAATGACGGCTGGCTGGATGTATTTGTAGGTGCGGAAGATATGAACAGCCTGGACCCGGGCGGAAAGCACGTCTGCTCACTGTATATTAACAACCACGACGGTACATTTACCAATGTGGCGGCCCAGGCCCATTGTGACGTTATGGCGTGTGTAAAAGGCGCCACATCAGCCGACTATAACAATGACGGATGGCCGGATATTTTCCTTTCGACTATGAGCGGCAAAAGGTTCCTGCTCAAAAACAAAGGCATACCGGGCAAAATACCCGACTTTGAAGATGTTACAAACAAAGCAGGGTTTGGCCAAAATATAGCCCGTACGTTTACGACCTGGTTTTTTGATTATAATAATGACGGGTGGCCTGATATTTTAGTAAGCGACTATACCTTTAACCGCAGCCTTGCCTGGTATGCAGGTGCTGAAGCCATGAAGCAGTCTGTACCGGGGGCCGGAAACGAATACCTGTACCGAAACAACAAAGACGGCACCTTTACCGATGTAAGCAAGGAGGTTGGTCTAAACAAAGTGGTGTATAGCATGGGTGCCAATTTTGGCGATATTGATAACGACGGTTGGCCCGACATGTATTTCGGTACCGGCAACCCCGATTTCAGGTCGTTGGTGCCCAATAAGCTGTTCAAAAATATCCAGGATATTTTTATCGAGATGGGCGGCGCCTACAGCGGCGACTCGTACACCAGTTCGCTGTATATGAACCCAGGCCAAAGCAATAACAATTGGATAAGTTTGAAGCTGGAGGGAGTGAAATCAAATAAGTCAGCTGTGGGCAGCCGGATAAAGGTAACCTTTACCGAAAACGGAGTTAAGCGAAGTGTTTATAAAGATGTCAACTCAGGCGGGAGCTTTGGTTCCAACCCTTTAAGGCAGGAAATTGGCATCGGGCAGGCAAAAATGATCGACGAGATCGAGATCAGGTGGGCAGGCAGCAATACCATTCAGCGCCTGACAAATATTTCACCCTGCCAATTTTTACACATAACGGAAGGGAATAATAAGCCTGAAGTGATCCATTTGGCTAAATTAACGTTCAAAAGAAAGCCGGGGGCGCCTATGTGTATGCCTGTTTCGTCGAGTTTACCGACGAAATAAAACGATGGGTCATATCTTAGAAACTGTTTAAAATGCCTTTAATTGATTTTCCATTGCCGTTGACTGAAGTCAACGGGAAAAATAAGCTGTAGTGATGGGCTTTAGCCAATTTATGTGACGTGTTTTGGCTGAAGCCATCGGTTTATTTGTCAGTAATCCGTCGGCTAAAGCCGACGGCAATGAGTATTAGAATTTTCAAACAGCTTCTGAGATAAGGTATATTAAAGCTCGCTATAATACTATGGATATCTTTTATTTAAATAAACAATTTACTATATTTACCGTTGTAAATAATAACAATCATAAGTATCAATTAACCCGTTAAGCTATGAAGAAATTACTTTTAGTATGCTGTTTGTTCGTTGGATTGGCAGCTACATCTTTTGCTCAGTCAACCCCAGCGCCTCCAAGTGACCCGCAACAAAGGGCAAAAGCATTGCAAAAAGAATTAAAGCTTTCTGACGATCAAACGTCGAAAATTGCCGCTATTTACCAGGAGTCGGCCAAAAAATTTGATAAGATCAAAGAAAAAGAGCATGGCGATACCAATAAAATGCTGGTGGATGTTGCGCCGTTGCGTAAGACAACAGTAGCCAAAATAAAATCACTTTTGTCCAGCAAACAGGCTGAAAAGTATAATACGCTCATCAGTGAGAACAAAGGGTCGGGTCTCCAGGGTGGCTGGAGCGGCGGCTGGAGTTAATTTTACTGTTTCGATATAACAAAAAAAGCGGCTGATGGCCGCTTTTTTTGTTTGAATACTTAACCAGGGATTATTCAAGCTCGCCAAATTTACCTGATTGAAACTCCTCGAACGCCTCCTGCAGTTCCCTATGCGTGTTCATTACGAAAGGGCCATACTGGGCAATTGGCTCATTGATGGGCTCTCCGCTCAGCAATAATAAAACGCTGTCTTCATCAGCTGTAATACTTATTTCTTCTCCGGTATTTTTAAATAATACCAGGTCGTGTAATATTGCTTTTTCGCCATTTACTGTAACAGCTCCGTTCACTACCAGCATAACGGTATTGTGCGCAGCCGGCATTTCGGTGGCAAGGCCTTTGCCGGCATTGAGGCGAATATCAAACATATTTACCGGGGTAAACGTAGTGGCAAGGCCTTTGTGGCGGTTAAATGATCCTGCAATAACATTCACCACACCGGCGTTGTCGTCAAGTGTCACTTTGCCCATATCGGCGGCAGTGATAGCCTGGTACCTGGGAGGCGTCAATTTATTTTTTGCGGGCAAGTTTACCCAAAGCTGCACCATCTCGAACGGGCCGCCTTTTTTTGAAAATTCCTGCTCGTGGTATTCTTTGTGCAGGATGCCTGCACCGGCGGTCATCCATTGCACATCGCCGGGGTTAATTACCCCGCTATTGCCGGTACTGTCGTGATGGGCTACCGCTCCTTTATAGGCGATGGTAACGGTTTCAAAACCTTTATGCGGATGTACATCCACACCGCGCAAATGATCGGACGGGCCAAAATCATACTCGGCGTTAAAATCCATCATCAAAAAGGGGCTCACCCTCTGCTGGCTCAATCCATTGCTGGGAAAATAATTAAAAACCCTGAACCCATCCCCCACCATACCGGGGCGTAAGGGCCTGTTATATATTTTTTCTATTGATTTTTCCATTTTTATCAATTCCTTCTATACAAAGGTACGTGTAATTTACAGCTCAGAAATTGATGTAGGTTAAGAAAATGAATGAAAGGAATTAAGATGATTTTTCTACGATCATGCCGGCAGGTCAAACCAAAAGGTCGACCCTTTGCCGGGCTCACTTATTACGTCCAGCTTGCCGTGGTGCCGGCTAATAATTTCTTTGCTGATGTAAAGGCCTATTCCCAGCCCTGATATGTGGAATGCCACTTCATCTACCCGGTAAAACCGCGAAAAAATGCGCGCCTGCTGATCTTTTGCTATTCCCATACCAAAATCCGTTACTTCAATATGCGCGCAGCCATTTTTCCTGATAACCGAAACATTTACTTTATCGGCGCCGGGCGAATATTTTATCGCGTTTGATACGAGGTTGGTGATCACCTGCTCAATTCGCTGTTTGTCGGCATTTACAATTATCTCCGGGACATGACACTCCAGGTTTAACTGGTGGCCCCGCGAAGAATATTGCATTAATTCGATTACTTCATGCAGGAGTTTGCAGATATCAAATTCCGTAAATGTTAAAGGTAGTTTGCCTGTTTCTATCTTCGAAACATCCAGCAGGTCGTCAATCAGCGTCGACAATTTATTTACCTGCTGAACCGCTTTTTTTATATATGTTTTATTTTTGTCGCTGTCGGGCAGGCCTTTTTCAAATATCTGCAGGTAGCCTTTCAGGCTGGTAATGGGGGTGCGCAACTCATGGCTGGCCAGGCCTATAAACTCATCCTTTTTTGCATTTAGCCGCCTGATCTGTTCGTACATCCTGGCATTATCCAAAGCAATTGCTGCCTGCACAACCACGCCCGCTAGCAACTGCTCATGTTCTGCTGTAAACTTGCCAGCCTCAGGGTGGCCATAAAACAGACCGCCCAAAACTCCGCCGTCTTTGGAGATTACTGGTATGGCCAGATAGCTGACTACCGGCAAATGCCCTTTAGGCTGCCCGTGATGAGGTGAGTTATGGCCGTAACGCGGGTCTTTGGTAATATCATCCACCCTTACAATGCCTTCGCCCATAAAGGTGGGGCGGAAAACATCTGTATTGCGCGGCATGCCGAATTTTTCGAACGCTTCTTTAGGTGCGCCGGATAACGTATACAACATGTACGACTCGCCTTTTTCATCTGTCACATTATAAAAAAATGCACCAAAGGCAGCACCGGTAAGTTTTGTAGTAGTATCAGTAACACTTTGCAGAATTTTATTAACGTCCAGGTTTTCCGATACCACGCTGCCGATGTCGTTAAGTATTTGCAGTTTCTCCGCATATTTTTTTAATATTTCTTCGGCCCGTTTTAAACGGCTAATATCGCGGGCAATTTTGGAAGCGCCGACGATCTTCCCTGTAGAGTCCTTGAGAGGTGAGATGGTAAGTGAAACCGGCACCAGTTCGCCCGTCCTGGTTTTGCGCAGGGTCTCAAAATGTTCTACTCGTGTGCCGCTTTTTATACTGTTGATGATGTGTACCTCTTCCTCCAGCCGGTCTTCGGGTATGATAAGAGTGATATGACGTCCAATCGCTTCATTTTCCGTATAGCCGTACATTTTTTCAGCTGCTTCATTCCATGAGTTAATAATGCCGTCGAGATTTTTACTGATGATGGCATCATCCGAAGACGTTACAATCGCAGCAAGCACAGCTTCTTTTGATTCACGCTCTTTTGAGCCGGTAATATCGATCAGTGTATTAATTGCGCCAACGACCTTGTTTCGCTCATCAAAAAAAGGAACCGCATGTGGCAATACATTAATCAGGCTACCATCTGGCCGTACCATCATGATTTCAACATCTGTTACTGGCTTGCCGGTCTCTAAAGCCCGTGCCATCGGGCAATCGTCCACTGGCAAAGGCTTACCATTGGCATAATAAATATTATGCGATCCGGACCAGCGATCCTCGCCAATAGCAGGTTTTCGTCCCCATAACTCAACTGCTGCCTGGTTAAATGAAGATATAAAGCCATCCTGATCGCACGTATATACAGCAACCGGGATGCTTTCCAGTAATATGCTCCCGGGCGCTGGTATCTTCCCCGGGGATGTAGTTTGATCTTTCACGATTTGCGCTGGTGAATTACAATTATAAGAAAAAAATTATTTTACAAATTAAACGCAATGCGTTTATTACAAATTCACAGCGACAAATGAATGAAGAAGGGAACTGTTAATAATTTAACATATTTTACAACCTTTGGTTTTAAAAAAAAACAATCCCGCAACATGCATTAAGCACTGATAATGAGAGCTAATTCTGCCCCTTTACGAGTCATAAAATATTGAGTGGAGGTAAAAAAGCAAAGTATTACGACCGATGCTGAGGGAGTGCCCGTAAACGAAAATTCTATTACTTTTGAAGAAAGTCATTTCCTAATCGCTTCATCGACCGTAGTTTTGATAGCAAGGTATCTTTCATGTCTCCCTGAGCTTTTGATATAATACGTCATCATAAAAGCGGCGTATTTTTTATTATTGTCTATCCAGGGGAAGCTGCCGAATAATCCGGGACTGCTTACTACGCCCGGGCCAAGCACCCACTCACCATAACCGTAGCCAAAGTTCCCCGCTTCTTCCGGTTTGTACGCTATTTTTACATCTGGCGTGCAGCGATCGACCTGCATTAGGTTGACACTGTTTTCGCTGAGTATCCTTTTGCCGTTAAATACGCCTTTGTTTAATACCATCACTAAAAAATTGAGATAATCTTCGGCCGTACTATAAGCGCCGCCGGCGGGCAGGGCAACTTTTACATGGCCGAAGTCGGTGTTCTTCATATTCAAGGGACCAGCTATCCTTTCTGCAAACAAAGTTTCAAAGCTTTTGCCGGTTATTTTTTCTAAAATTGCACCGGCTATCTGCAGGCCTTCATTACTATAGTGAAATACTTTGCCCGGCTTGCCTTCCATGGGCATGCCGGCGATGGTTTCTATCGCATCGTCCATGCTCGCGGCTTCCCGTACGTCCTTTATATTCTCTTTTAAACCAGGCGCTTTTATCCCGGTTAAGTGCGACAGGCATTCGCTGATCGTGATACTTCCTTTTCCATGCTGGCTAAGCACCGGCAGGTATTTGCCAACGGTGTCGGTCAGTTTTAATTTTCCATCATCTACAAACGTCATCACAAGCGCCGCGCTCAGCCATTTGCTGCAACTGGCAATGGGCACGCGTGTAGTTGGGGTAAAATCGTTCAGGTCGGCGGTTTTGCCCTGCCTGCGCGCTATCGCCCTGTCAATGAATTTTTGTTTCATTGATAAATTGTTTGCCGCATGCGAATAAACTATATGGCCATCATGCCAAACCACCAATGCCACACGGCCACCCATTTCAGTAGCGTTTTCTTCCAGCCAGGCATCTGTTTTTTGTGGGTTGTATTGCGCATTTGCTCCCAGGCAAAAAGCAAGCGCGATGGTTGTTATTATGAAATTTTTGACGTTCATTTCTGTTGAGAATAGCCAGCGTGCCCAATATACACGGGCAAAACGAAAGTACAATCACTAAACAGGCTTAACCGGCAAAAATTGAAGGTGAATTGCAGCCTTTACTTCACTTTTAAGTACTTCTCAATAATGGTGCGGTCGATATTTTCTTTTTCAACTTTTTCCAGGCCCTTTTGAATTAAGGTATCGCCGCTGAAAGTGATCGTAAAATCAAATGATTTACCTTCCCAGTTTTTGTCCTTGTAATAATCCAGGTGTTCGGTGTATTTATCACCGGCCAATGTATAGGCGCCGCCGCCGGCATCAAAATTATTGGATGAGTCTTTTTTGGTATTGATGGTATGGATTAAAAACGCGAAGTGGCTGCTGTTGATGATCTTGATCATTTTCAGATCCTTTGTATAGTCGGTAACAGCGCTAACCCCTTTGGTTATTTCGGTATGGGTTAACAATTGCCAGGTGCCGATCATTGGGTTTGCGGGTTCCTGCTTTTGCGTGCATGATGAAAGCAATATAATCGCAGCTAGAAAAGTGAGTGTAAGGGTTTTCATGAAAGTTTGTAATGGTTGTAGCAATGATAGGAAAAATAATGCAAACGAGCATATTTATGGGATTGACCTAAACGAAAAAGACTTCGGAAGTCTCGAAAACGCCGGAAGTCTGTAGTTCTTAAATTTGTTTTAATTACACCGCAAACCTGATCGTGGTTACCGCACCACAGCCGGGGCCATCACTCTTGATTTCGAATGAACCTGCATGGCTTTCGATAATTGCGCGGCAGTTGTATAGTCCCAGTCCCGTACCGTTCTTTTTAGTGGTAAAACCTCTCACAAAAAACAGCTCTGCAGTTTTGGCGTCAAAGCCCTGGCCATTATCTGCCACGCTTATTTCAACAACACTGCCTGTATTGCACAGGTTAACAGTTATGGTCTTTTCAGTGGCATCCGCGTTTATCGCCTCGATGCTGTTTTTGAGGATATTCAGGATCACCTGCATCAGTTTGGTATGGTCGCCTTTTATAGTAAAGGTACCCGGCTGCACATTGATGTTAAATTGAATGCCTTTCTTGTCGATAGATGCAAATATCATCGACCGGCAGTCATAAATAATGCTCTCCAGGTTAACGGCTTTTCTTTCGTGCATGCCCTTATGGCCACGCACCAATTGGCGCTGTATATTCAGGATCTCCTGGATATGCGTAATGATATGCAGTAACTCGGTTATCGATTTATTGATCTCGGAGACACTATCCGACTGCGACAACTCAACGCCCTCCGTTACTGATATTAAAGCAGCAGCTTTTTGCGGGCCGATTGCCGTGGCAATTGCCGCCTGGTTGGTTTTCAGGAAAACGGTTAAACTCTTAATATTGTTAATGTTGTTTTGATCCACAACCCGGTTGATTCGGTTAAGATGTGAGCCCAGCCCTACCATTGCATTACCAATGTCGTGCAAAAACTCCGATGCGATCTCGAACTTGCCCTGTGCGATGGCTTTTTCCATCTCCTGTTCCTTTTGCTTCTCCAGTTGCTGGTTAAGCGCTTTCAGGTCCTGGGCCTGTTTGCTCAGTTCCTGCGATTGCAGGCGCAAGTCGTCATTCAGTTTTTTTAAAACCTCATCTGATTCTTTTCGCAACGTAATATCGTGGCCGATGCCCAGCAAGCGTATTACCTTGCCGCGGGGGTCGCGAACCGGTATTTTAGTGGTTTGCAGCCAGCGGGTTTTACCCGATTTATCTATAAAGTATTCTTCACGATTAGTGATCGCCTCGCCGGTATTAAGGATACTCATGTCGTCCTCATAGCCACGCAGGCCGATATCATTCGGAAACAAATCGAGGTCGGTTTTGCCAAGTACATCTTCTTCCGAAGCACAGTCGATCCATGCTACATCTGCACGGTTGGCGATAACCTTTCGGCCCTTTATATCCTTCACATAGATGGTATCCGGCAGGTTATCGATCAGGGTGCGCAGCAAAATACGCTCACGCTGTATAGCCTCCTCCGCCCTCTTATGCTTGGTGATATCTACGTGGGTACCGATGGCGCCATAACCCGAACTTTCATTATGAAACAGCCTTCCGCGCGACCATATCCAAACCCAGCTACCGTCGCTGTGCTTCATGCGGTAGTAGCTTTCGTGGGTACCATCGGGGTTGCTCAAATATTCGGAGAAGCGGTTGGTAGCAGATTCTTTGTCGTCGGGGTGCAGCAAATCGATCCAAACTTCTTTTAAGTTGTTGGCGCTTTTAAAATTGTAATCATTTATATCCCTTCCCAGCATGGAAAAGTATACGTCGTTACACCATAAAGTTTCGGTGTCGGGGAAATATTCCCAGGCGCCGATTCCGGAAGCGTGGATCAGCGCTTTGTAGCGCTCCACATTTTCGGACTGATTTTCAGAGATCGCAAACATTTGGTTTTCATTAGGGTCAGTAAAGTGGGCATTACTGTTTTGTATCATCGTTTATTAAATATAAAAAGGTGAAAAGGTGTGTGCCTGGTTTGATAGATTATAGCGGCAGCGTAATGGTAAAAGTGGCGCCATTATCATTATATACAGCAATTTTGCCGCCGTGGCCGGTAATAAACTGCTTAACGATAGAAAGCCCGAGGCCTGTCCCGTTCTTCTTATGGCGGGTTACAAATGGCTCGAACAACGTATCTTTTATCTCAGGCGGTATACCGGGGCCGTTGTCGGTTATGTATAGTGTTATTTCCTTATCCTGTATCCGGGCCGAGATGTCGATGGTACCGTTTTCCACGTTCTTTTCGTGTAAAACATCGATGGCATTGTTCACCAGGTTAACGATCGTTCCACGCAGCTTGCTTTCGTCGCCGGGGATAACCAGGGCATCGGGGATGTTTTTTGTAATGATGACATTTTCGATACCGGCGCGACACTCCGCTTGTTTAATGGCTTCGGTGACGATCTTATTAATGTTGACCGATACCTTAGTGATCCTGGTCTCTTTAACAAAGTCAAGGAAGTCATCAAATATTTTCGAAGCTTGTTCAGCCGACTCGTCGATCAGGTCGACCATCTCGCTGCCTTCGCCTTCTTCGCGCATCAGGCCGGTTATGAATTTGATGTTTTTGATCGGCGAACGCAGATCATGCATCACCATTGCCAAAACCTGGCCCACGGCCGACAACTTCTCCTTTTGGATCAGTTTTTCATTCAACTCCGCATTGCGAATAGCTTGCGCGGCGTTTTGAACAAATAATTTCAGCAAGTACATCTTTTCGGTTTTCAACCTGCCGGTACTTTTAAGCAGTGCGAAAACCGAATAGCTGTCCAGGCGCACCAATACCAGTTCGTTTAACTGGATAACTTCATCTTTTTCAATGGAGACATCTTTTATACGTGCAACCAGTTCTTCCAGGTTAACTTTTTCCTCAAAAGCTCCGATCGAAAATAGTTTCTCGTAAACGTAGCCTTCGTGCAGTCTTCCCAGCAGCGCCATATCGGTATCAAGGGACATTGCCAACTGCTCGAGTATATTTTTTAATAATGTAGTGAGCTGGTTATTGCTCAGGCCGATAGAAGCTATCGATTCGATCAGCTTCTCCAGGTTGCGTAGCTTGTTATAATCAGTAACAGCTTTGGTAGCGATCTGGATGATCTCTTCGGAAGCATAGGGTTTGCAGTGATAACCCACATTTTGGCCTGCCTGCTCAACAATTTCTTCAATAGTGCAATCGCTGTAAGCAGTAATAAAAACGATCTCGGCTTTTACATCATATTTCCTGATCTCGATGGCCGTCTCCAGCCCGTTCATACCCGGCATACGCATGTCAAGGAAGATCACCGCATAAGGCCGGCCCTGCTCAATAGCTTTACGCACCTTTTGCACGCCTTCCATCCCGTTCGACGCTTTGTCGACGGTAAAAACCGGGATGTTTCGGGTACGCGGGGCAAGCAATGTTGCCGGGGCATCAAACAAAATGTTTACGGCGTTATTGATGCCATATTGCTCCTGCGAGGCGCTGCGTGGAACGAGGATATCCTCGATATTATCACGCACCATTTCTTCGTCGTCGATCACCAATACTGATGTATTTAGCTCACTCATTTTATTAAACATTAATTGAAATACTGTGGGTTAGGATGCTATTTTTTATAATTTGATAGCTTATACGGCATACGTTTAGGTTTAGTTATATTATAGAACCACATATTAAATAAAAAGCAATAATTAACCCTAACATTAATAGGCAGTTATACTCATTGTGTAACCTTGACGCAAATAGCGTTAAATTGACAAGTATTATTACAATATGCTATTATGGATCGGCTGCGAATAATATCATGGGCTGGCGATACAATGGGTACTGAAAAATATACCGATAAATGCATTAGCCTGTTGAGGTACACACGTTACTGTATTTTTCAATTGCTTTCCCAAATTTTCATTCGTTAACCCACGCCTCAATTAGTATTTTTGACACGTGCCGGTTTTCAAAAAAAAACAACCCTCCACTAAACGATCGCATCAAAAAAAAATCAGCCCTGCAGTAAGGCGTGCTGCCGCATTGCTGGCGTTGATCTTGCTGGCGCTGTCGATAATTTATTATCCTTATGTTGAAAAGAACCTCGTTTCGGCCTGGCGCTGGGTAAAAGACGCCGGCCGGAAACCCAATTACCCGGTTTATAAAAGCTTCCATATCCGCATACCGGTTAAATATGCCATCCACGGGATCGACGTATCCTCGTACCAGGGACTTATAGATTGGGAAAAGGTAAAACACATGCACCAGGACAGCGTACGCATTAATTTCGCGTACATTAAAGCGTCAGAAGGAATGTTGCTTGCTGACCCGTACTTTTTGCATAACTCGCGGACCTGCCGGCGCGTTGGGATGACATTTGGCGCCTATCATTTTTTCAGGCCAAGGGTGAGCGGAAAACTGCAGGCAAAATTTTTCCTGGCTAATGTGAAAATTCAGAAAGGCGACCTGCCGCCCGTAGTGGATGTGGAAAAGCTTGACGGTGTTAGTCCCAAAAAAATGCGAAAACAACTGGACGATTATTTGGCAACGGTAACCCTGAAAACCAAAATCAAACCGGTGATCTATTCAGGGCTTAAGTTTTATTACGATAACCTTGAAGGCTATTATGATAACTACACGCTTTGGCTTTCGAACTTTGACCACCCCGACCTGGCAGTTGCACGTGGCACCAACTGGCGATTCTGGCAGCACTCCAACCGCGCAAAAGTAAGCGGGATACTGCACGGGGTTGATTTTGATGTATTCAAGGGCGATAGCATTGCTTTTAAAAACATGCTGGTAAAATAAATACCATCATCACTCCTATTTTATCAGACAATACTGCTATTCCGGGGTACCGCCGGGGCCGCCCGGGCCGCCACCATCCCTGCCGCCGCCGCCATTCCTGCGGAAACCGCGCATACCTGGGGTTTGATCGGGCCGTTTACCCGCAAATTTCTCCAGGCGCAGCGTAAAGGTTGCCAGGTAATACCTCGCCAGCCGGTTAACATGCGATTCGGTGATCGAGCTGGCGTTTGCCGAGGCAGTAAAGCCGGTATTTTGGTTAAACAAGTCGAATGCCGACAAACGGATCGTAGCCCGGTTATCTTTCAGGAACCTGCGCTCCAGGTACACGTTCAATATATTCGGATTAGTAACTTTTAAGCTTGCCGCATAGCCATAGTTGGTAGCGTGCGTGTAATCGTAGCTGAACGTCCAGTCGCCAAAATAATTCTTACCGTTCAAACCAATGTTCCACGTCCTGAAATGGTTAGGGTTGTTCAACGAATCCTGTATCGAGTTATGGGTATCGTTGATGGCGTAATTGGTTAAAAACTGTGCATCTATCTTATCGGTTATATCTACCCTGAATTGAAACTGCGGCGCAAATTGCAGGTTTTTCGAAATATTTTTTTGCGTGGTTTCTGCGTATGTAGTTGAATCTATATTGGATAAAAAGCCCACGTTGCTGGCATAGGTAACCGTTCCCCTAAAATACAGGGTAAACTTCCGGTTATCAAACGGCTTGGCGTAAGTTAACTGTGCCGAGGTAGAATTATAGCCGTCGGTGTTTTGATATTGGGTAAGGATGGTATTGTCAAACCGGGGATCCGGCGCATAATGCCGAGGGAAAGTGATAGAATTGGTGGCCACGTAGTTGGATACCGCCTGGTATTGTACATTCACAAAAAATATATCTCCCGTTTGAAAGCTGAAGTTATTATACCTGATTGAAAAGTTATTGGTGTACTGCGGATTAAGGCGTGGATTACCTTCAACGGGATATAACGCATTTGAAAAGTTGATGACCGGCTGCAGCTGGCCAAAACTGGGCGCACTGCTGGAAGCATTATAATTCACACTAAAATTCCTGCTGCGCGAAAAATTATAAACGAACCGGGCTGTCGGGATAAAGTCAAACGTCGAAACGTGTGTATCACTGTTAACCAGCGCCGGTGAGTTACCATTCAGGTCAGCCTTTTGAACACCCAGGCCCAGCGTATAGTTATATTTTTTCTCAATAAACCGGTAATTTAGCCCGGCCCTGTTTGTTGTGAAAGTATAATTATACTTATTACTTAAAGCGCTGTCTCTCCTGAACAAATTGTTGGCGCTATCGTAAAGCGTATCAGTTTGTTCATTGTTATTGGTTACGGCATAATTGATGTTGTAGTTAAACTCCAGGTACGATAGCTTGCCAACAGGGAACATGTACGACAGCGTAGTACCGTAACTGTTGGTGTGGCTATAGGTATTGATCATCTGGTTGGCAGGCGCAGTTTGCGGCCCTGCTATAAAATCGTAGCTGGGATTTTGATAGGCTGAACTGGTGGACGAGCTAAAATTGACATTTACGCTGAAGTTATGCCTGTGCGGAAACCGGTGATTATATAATGCGGTAAACCCGTATGTTGGCGCATGCGAAGTTCCATTGGTGGCCTCGTTGAAAATAGAAATAGGCGCGCCGGTATTTGTATTGGTGTAATTAACCTTTTCCGATTCGTTGGTATTGGTGCCCGCCCATGAAAAGGTGGGTGTAACCTTCAGGTAATTTATCGTATCTGGCTTATACTCCATATTCCAGGTAAAGCGGTGGTTAATGTTTTGATCGCTTTCGACACTGTTTTGCTGCTGTGTTGTTGGCCTGAAAGCATTGGTATTTTGCTGGAGCGTATTTGAATTGGTTGTTGTGGTATTATCGCCAAAACTATAGCTGCCGTAAACGGACAGGTTTTTGCCCCATTGGTCGCGGAAGTTTGTGCCGATGTAATGTGCATCGGTAATGCCGTTTTGTGTAGTGGTGAGACCGCCATTGGCTTGTCCGCCACCACCGCCACCGCGTGCTGCA